>Ga0196972_1000869_pt1 | contig 10973 bp, 10 predicted proteins | sample S1v_2013CmetaG_FD_148618 | JGI IMG/M metagenome (GOLD analysis project Ga0196972, IMG submission 148618) | Soil microbial communities from Anza Borrego desert, Southern California, United States - S1+v_20-13C | ecosystem: Environmental > Terrestrial > Soil > Desert | place: USA: California... | reverse complement strand
ATTGTATTCAGCGTGTTCTTCTTCTTCTTCCCAGCGGGATTGGTGCTGTACTGGCTGGTCAATAACGTGTTGTCCATCGCCCAGCAGTGGCAGATCAATCGCAGCACCGAGCAGGCTGCTGCCAGAAAGAAAGGAAATGCAGCCCGTTAACACGGGTGATACCATCGCCGCGATTGCCACTGCGCCCGGTTCCGGGGGCATTGGCATCGTGAGGGTATCTGGTCCAGCCTGTTTGCAAATAGCGCGTAGCATCATCGGTGAATCACCGACTCCGCGGCATGCGCTCTATCGTCCTTTTTCATCGGCAGATGGCAGTCTCATCGATCGCGGCATCGCGATCTACTATGTCGCACCGCATTCCTACACCGGCGAGGATGTGCTTGAGCTACAGGCACATGGCGGGCCTGCGCTCATGCAGCTCTTGCTCAATCGTTGTATTGAGCTGGGTGCTCGCCATGCTGAGCCTGGTGAGTTCACGAGACGCGCATATCTTAACGACAAGCTGGATCTGGCCCAGGCTGAAGCTGTGGCCGACGTCATTGAAGCGGCTACGGCAGAGGCAGCGCGCAGTGCGGTCCGTTCGCTATCGGGTGAATTTTCTTCCTGTATCGACATACTGCTGAAGAACATGATTGATCTACGACTGTATATGGAAGCCTGCCTTGATTTTCCTGAAGAAGAAATCGACTTCATCAGTCAGGGCAATGTTGAGCAAAAGTTGTTCAATCTGCTTAACGGCACCGATGATCTATTCAAGCAAGCCAAGCAAGGCAATCTATTACGCGAAGGCATGCAGGTTGTCTTGATTGGACAACCCAATGTGGGGAAGTCCAGCCTGCTGAATGCGCTGGCGGGTGAAGAGGTCGCCATCGTTACCCCAATTGCGGGGACAACCCGTGATGTCATAAGAAACACCATCAAAATCAATGGCATACCATTACATGTCATCGATACTGCGGGCTTACGCGATACCGAAGATGAAATTGAACGGGCCGGGATTGCTCGAACATGGCGAGCTCTAGAAAGAGCCGATATCGCGTTAATTCTGGTTGACGTAGGCTTGGGTATTGGCCAACAAGAAAAATCAATTCTAGAGGCATTGCCAGCGAAATTACACAAAATATGGGTTCACAACAAAATTGATTTGACTAACGGCACGCCAAAAATAGCACGCAAGGATGATGAGTTGCATGTCCACCTTTCCGCGAAACTTGGCATCGGTATCGATTTGCTGCAACTGCAGTTGCTGAACGCAGTTGGCTGGCAGCCCACAGGGGGTGGGGCCTTCATGGCCAGATCGCGGCACCTTGCTGCGCTGGATTCGGTAAAGAAGCATCTGACAGTTGCGATGGAAAGACTGGACCAACCCGAGCTGGCGGCGGATGAGTTGCGTCGAGCTCAGGAATTCCTGAGTCAGATTACGGGTAAATTTACCCCAGACGATTTACTCGGAGAAATCTTCAGCCGTTTCTGTATAGGTAAATGAGCTGTTCCACGTGAAACATCTATCGGCTTGCCCTTACATTATTTACCGTTCCACCCAGCGTCACTTGGTTTTGTAATTTTCTCGCACCCAGATCCAAACGCGTCTGGATTCTACCTGTCAGCTCCTGCTGGGGAGAGACCGATAGATCTCCATGCGCCTTTAAGGTGCCGGCCATAAGAACCAGCTGCGTTAGTGAATATCGCCCATTCTTAAGCGTCAGATGTCCGCTGAGTTCTTCATAGCGAGTGGCGCCGCTTACCTGCCCCCGCCCTGCAGCAGCGCGCGCAAGGTCCATCCCACCTATTTCACCCTGCTCTGCCTCAAAGCTGGCTTGGACGTTGGCGTTGTCCCTCAAATCACTAAGTGCATCAGCTTGAGCATTTATATTGACTGTGGCATGCAGCTTGCCCTGTAACCTAGTGTGTTCGCTGATCGCCGGAGTAGCCTCTGACAGGTTGATTTTTGCTAATACCACCCGTCCCTCGGCTTTCCATGGGCTTGCCCAGTCAACTGTCAACTCGCCTCTCAATGTCCCCCCAAATAGCCTGCCTTCAATCTGCTGCAAATCAATCTGGTTGGCTGTAACCGTACCTTTGGCAGATAACTGCTCCAGTCTCAGGGCCGGATTTGTCGGTGGCGCCCAGTCGTGGGCCCGTATCTCAACAGTATGGGTATTGTTTTTCGGGCTGATATTCACCTGTATACCATCCGCGGTTAGCGTCGCGTTGTTGAAAGCGTTGCTGTCTATCAGTACGATATCTGCATCGAAGGCTGGGATAATGATTTGTGATCCCTTGATGGTGGCATCCTGAAAGGTGATCGCCTCAACCTGAAAAGCCTGCTGCTTTGCTGAAGATGCGAGCCAGCGAGGTAATAGGCCCAGCGCCTCTTGGTTAATGGAGAATCCACCAATTTCCAATGCTCTGATTTTTTTACGTTCTTTTAGCAAGGTCAGGAGGGCTGGGTACACATGCACGGTACGTGCTGATATATCCGCAGCATGTCCGAATGACACCTCTTCCAGTACCAGATGCGGCATAGGCCACAAGGAAGCATGCATTTTCCTGATGGACACTGGTTCATCTATGGTGGTGGCAACAACTCGTTCAACTGGCTCCACCCACATGCTGAGGCTGGCAAATTGAATGAGCCCTAGCGAGATAAGAATCATTACCGCAAGGGTGATGATTGCAGGGCGAGCCAGGTTGCGTGTTGTCTTTAGCAAACTTGAGCATGTACTTACAATACGTGCACGCCTAAAGCCCCACTCCTGTGCGCGGATAGCAGCTCTCGCTTCCGATTTGCGCCTGGCCTCTTCTTTCTGCTCGGCCTTTTGAATCGCAAGAGCTTCCTTGCGGACTCGGGCTTCTTCGGTCCTTTTGCGTGCTGCTTCTGCTCTGGTTTTGGCCTCGAATTCGCGTTTGGCCGCAAGTTCGGCACGTTCTCTGGCTCTGCGTTCTCTGGTTTCCCGCGCCTTTAATTCCGCGTCAGCGCGCTCCCTGGCTTTGCGCTCGGCCTCTTCCAACGTTCTGCGTTTCGCTTCTGCCCGGGCGTGCGCTCTGGCTTCTTCGCGAGCCTGCTGCTCAGTTCGCTTGCGCGTCTCCTCTTGTTCTCTGCGGGTTCTGCGCTCCTCTTTTTTACGAGCTTTTACATTTATTAACTGTTGGGCGTGGAGCTCAGCTTGTTCGCGCTTAAGGCGATCTTTCTCTGCATTTACTGGCTCTAAGACGCGATTTCGGGTGTCTGCAACAGCATAAAGGCTGTACCCTGCCCCGTCCGTATGGGACCTGTGATAGTCAGGTTTTTTATCCAGCACTACAGGGGCAGGTTTCTGCAAGATTTTCGCCTCGGCTGAAGTAAATTCAGTGTTGCGAGGGGATCTCACCGAAACGCGGGGAGTCCGTAGGCCGGCACTGGAATCGGGTGCTCCCTGCAGGTGCTGGGAATCTACAGACGTGGGAGAGGAAGCTGCTATTGGCGGTTCGGTTTGCGCGAGCTTCTCAATATCAATCTTGTGTCCAGACGTTGCCAGGATGTCGGTAACCATCAGGAGCTTACGCTCAGCTTCTTCCTGTTCACGTGCCTGTGCTTCTTTGCGGGCCTGCTCTTCAGCGTAGGCACGTGCACGTGCTTCGGCCTCGATCTGTTCCTGAGTTTTGCTGACTTTTTCTTCGGGGAGTTCGAGTTTAAGAAAGTCTTCCGTAGTGATTTCTGAAACCTCAATTGCGGTTTTTAGATCGAATATGGAAGGGCCGAAGTCCTGCACTATCTGAATATAGGCCTCGCCCAGTAATAGGGTCAGTGCCTTGGTGAATTTTTCTTCGTCGAGTTTGAGCTTTGTGAATATGGATGAGGCGGTAGTTTTGCCATCAACATGCGATAACACCGCCAGATGAGCAGAGGAAAGCGCCTTGCTTTTGGTGAGCATGGCTTTGCCGCCTTTGCTTGTCTTGCTGTATATCAAGGATAGATCCATGAATACCCCTATGTAGAGCGTTCCCCGTGATCATTTTTTTCTTGAAGTCTTGTAGTGAGTTGTTGTTTGTTTGGGTTTATATTGCAAAAGGGGGTTGAGTGCAATGTTTCACGTGAAACATTGCTTTTATCAATGACGCCACCACAGGTTTGCAGTACCATTAGCGCCTTGAAAGGAATCGCGAATATTCATGCAATATCCTGAAATATTTGATGTTATAGTCGTTGGCGGCGGACATGCCGGTACGGAGGCTGCGTTGGCGAGCGCCCGCATGGGTCGCAAGACCCTGCTGTTGACGCATAACATAGAAACGCTGGGCCAGATGTCCTGTAATCCTTCCATTGGCGGTATAGGCAAGGGCCACCTAGTAAAAGAGGTTGACGCATTGGGCGGCGCCATGGCTGCGGCGACGGATGAAGGCGGCATTCAGTTTCGTACCCTGAATTCAAGCAAGGGCCCGGCTGTGCGCGCTACTCGTGCGCAGGCGGATCGCGTGTTATACAAAGCGGCAATCCGGCGTCGACTCGAGAGCCAGCCGAATTTGTGGCTGTTTCAGCAGGCAGTGGATGACATCACGTTAAATGGCGAGCAGGTCACCGGCGTGATGACCCAGCTGGGGCTGAGATTTGAGGCGAGGGCTGTAGTGTTGACCGCTGGGACCTTCCTGGGCGGGCTGGTGCATGTTGGCCTCACCAACTATCAGGCAGGCAGGGCCGGTGACCCCCCCTCGTTGACACTGGCAGCCAGATTACGGGAAATCGGATTACCCGCCGGACGCCTCAAAACCGGCACTCCGCCGCGCATAGATGGGCGCTCCATCAATTTTTCTATGATGGAAGAGCAGCCTGGAGATACTCCAGTGCCTGTGTTCTCGTTCATGGGGAGGCCAGAACAACATCCGCAGCAGGTGTCATGCTGGATTACTCACACCAACGAAAAAACGCACGACATCATACGCCGCGGCCTTGACCGCTCACCCATGTACACGGGTGTCATTGAGGGGGTGGGTCCGCGCTATTGCCCTTCCATTGAAGACAAGATTCATCGGTTTGCAGCGAAAGATTCTCATCAGATTTTCCTGGAACCCGAAGGTCTGACTACGCATGAGTTCTACCCGAACGGGATTTCGACCAGTTTGCCTTTTGATGTGCAGTTTGAATTAGTGCGGTCCATCCGTGGTCTGGAGAATGCTTACATCCTGCGCCCGGGCTATGCTATTGAGTATGACTACTATGATCCTCGCGGGCTGAAGAGCTCACTGGAGACCAAGGCGGTCAAAGGCTTGTTCTTTGCCGGTCAAATCAACGGCACCACAGGTTATGAAGAGGCAGCGGCGCAGGGCCTGCTGGCCGGCGCCAACGCTGCGCTGTATGCCGCAGGGCAGGAAAGCTGGTGCCCAGGCCGTGAACAGGCTTACCTAGGGGTTCTGGTGGACGATCTCATTACCAATGGTGTGAGTGAGCCCTACCGCATGTTCACGAGTCGGGCTGAGTACCGACTCATGCTGCGCGAGGACAATGCCGATATGCGGCTCACAGAAGCCGGCCGCAAGATTGGCCTGGTGGACGATGCCCGCTGGGAAGCTTTCGCACGCAAGCAGGACGCGATCCTGCGTGAACAGGAGCGCCTCAAACGGACCTTCGTGCAGCCAGCGACGTTGCCGGTCGAAGATGCGCAAAGAGTGCTAGGCAAGCCTATCGAGCATGAATACTCCTTATTCGAGTTGCTGCGACGCCCCGAGGTCAGTTATAAGGCGTTACTGACACTGCCAGGAGCCAAGGTCGACAATGTAGAAATCGATGAGCAGGTGCGTCAGCAGCTTGAGATAGCAGCCAAATATCAGGGCTATATCGACAGGCAGCAGGATGAGGTCGAGCGTCAGCGCGGGCAGGAGCATATGGCGCTGCCGAGCGATCTGGATTACCGGGAAGTCCGCGGACTGTCGATCGAGGTGCAACAGAAGCTGAATACACATCGCCCCGAAACCATAGGGCAGGCAAGCAGGATTTCCGGAGTGACGCCGGCCGCGATTTCACTGCTTCTGGTTTATCTCAAGCGGAAGAGCCGTGGTGGGCAGCCTTCCTCGGAAAGAGTGGCATGACCTTATACAACAAGCTGGACAATGGCCTGCAAGAGGCTGGCATGACACTGCCACAGGAAGCCAAGCAGAAACTGCTGGATTATCTGGACCTTATCCAGAAATGGAACAAGGTGCATAACCTGACTGCCGTCCGCGACCCGGAAGAAATGGTGACTCTGCATTTGCTAGATAGCCTGTCTGTGCTGCCTTTCATCGAAGGCGCACATCTGCTGGATGTGGGAAGCGGAGCCGGATTGCCCGGCATCCCGTTGGCGATCTGCAAGCCTGATTTGAAGGTGACCGTACTCGATTCCAGCCACAAGAAAACCAGTTTCATGCGGCAGGCCAAGGCCGAGCTCGGACTTGTCAATCTGGACGTCGTATGCGGGCGCGTTGAGGCTTACCAGCCTGCGCAGTTATTCAACATTGTCATTTCTCGTGCTTTCTCTGATTTGGGTGAGTTCATGCAATTAACGCGGCATCTCGGCAATGCAGGTACGCAGTGGCTTGCCATGAAGGGGGTTTATCCATTCGAGGAGTTGGCGCAGATTTCCATCAAGCCCACGCAAGTGCTGCCATTGAAGGTGCCGGGCCTGGAAGCTCAGCGCCATCTGGTTTTTTTATCCCCTGACGACCGGAAAGCAGCCTGACATGCGCATATTGGCCATTACAAACCAGAAAGGCGGGGTCGGCAAGACCACGACCTGTGTCAACCTCGCCGCCAGCCTGGCTGATGCCGGCCACAAGGTGTTGCTGGTAGACCTTGATCCGCAGGGCAACGCCACAACGGGTAGCGGTCTCGACAAGGGAAATTTGCAACACACTATCTATCACGTCCTGATCGGTGAATTGTCGCTGGCCGAGGTCATCCTGCGTTCAGAAAAGGGTAAGTTCGATATTGCGCCTTCCAATCGTAACCTGGCGGGCGCTGAGGTCGAGCTGGTCAATGAAGCAGGCCGCGAAACCCGGCTCAAGCAGGCGCTGAGTGAAATGCAAGATCGCTATGACTACGTATTACTGGATTGCCCCCCTGCCCTCAATCTGGTGACCGTGAATGCCCTCACCGCCGCAGACGCCGTGATGATTCCCATGCAGTGCGAGTATTACGCGCTGGAGGGCTTATCCGACCTCGTCAATACCATCAAGAAAGTACGCGCCAGCTTGAATCCGAGACTTGAAATCGAAGGTTTGCTGCGCACGCTTTACGACACTCGCAACATGCTTGCGCAACAGGTTTCCGCTCAGCTGGAATCGCACTTCGGCGACAAGGTGTATCGCACCGTGATACCTCGCAATATAAGACTGGCAGAAGCGCCAAGTTATGGCATGCCAGTTCTCGTCTACGACAAAAGCTCCAAGGGTGCGCAGGCCTACGTGGAGTTGGCGGCAGAAATCATCCGGCGCACTTCGGCCAAAACAACCGCAAAAGTTTAGGGAGCTTTTCCATGGTAAAACCAAAAGGCCTGGGCCGCGGCCTAGATGCATTATTAGCCGGCGATAGCAACGCAACGACCGATGCGCTGCGCATGGTAGAAATCCATCAGCTCAAACCCGGCAAATATCAGCCGCGTACCCAGATGGATCAGGAATCATTGGCCGATCTGGCAGCATCCATCAAGTCTCAGGGCATCATGCAGCCTATTCTGGTACGGGACACTGGCGACAAGCTGGAAATCATCGCCGGCGAACGCCGCTGGCGTGCTTCACAACTGGCCGGGCTGCAGGAAGTGCCAGTCCTGGTGCGCGAGATTCCGGATGAAGCTGCGCTCGCCATGGCGCTGATCGAAAATATCCAGCGGGAAGATCTCAACCCACTAGAAGAAGCCAACGGCATCAAGCGCCTGATCGATGAATTCGGCATGACGCACCAGGCAGCCGCTGACGCGGTGGGGCGCTCCCGCACAGCCGTCACCAACCTGCTACGCCTGCTGAATCTGGCCAAGCCGGTGCAGGGGCTGGTGATGCAAGGACGCATGGACATGGGTCATGCGCGCGCCCTGCTTTCCCTGGAGGGAGCAAAACAAATCACGGTTGCCGAACAAATCGCGCAGGAGGGTTTGTCGGTCAGAGAGGCTGAGGCTCTGGTCAGGCGGGCATCATCTGTCCCGCCGCGACAGGCCGCAAAGAATGTAGACAAGGATGTCAAAAGGCTGCAGGAAGAGCTGTCTGATTTGCTGGGAGCCGAAGTCCAGATTCAAGCAGGCAGCAGTGGCAGGGGCAAAGTGAGTATTCGCTATCACAGCTTGGATCAGCTCGACGGTCTCATCTCCGCCATCCGCGGAAAATCATCGCGACCTTGACTTAAGCACGCATATTGGAAGAGAATCTCGCGTTTTCCTGGCCAAGCTGCTGGTTGACGGCAGGACCCTGATGAGCGACACGACAACCCTACACCGGGCATTTGGCAAAGCCGTACGATGGCAAATGGTGGTGACCCTGCTGATGGCTGCTGTGGCCTTCATGCTGGCAGATGTGCATGTGTCGCTTTCCATTCTTGGCGGTGGTGCAGCGGTCATGCTGGGAGGATTTGCCGCAATAGCGCTGGTGCGCAAGCAGGCTACCTCGGCAGGCTCCGCCTTGCTGACGCTGTTGAAGGCTGAGGCAATCAAGATTGCAGTGATTGCGCTGGTGCTGCTGGCTATATTCAAGTTATACGAACAACTGGTGCCTTTGGCCCTTATAGGCGGGTTGGCATGTGCGGCGCTGATTTCCGGTGCAGCATTGCGGACCCTGGATCAAGAATAATTACGGACAAGAAGGTTATTGAGGTATGGCAACTGAGCAAGGGCTGACACCATCTGAATATATCTCTCACCATTTGGCGTTCAATACCCAGTCGGTCGGGGAAGGCAGCTTCTGGACTCTACACTTGGATACGCTGGTGATGTCATGGGTAGTTGCTATTATTGCTTTCGGCTTCCTGTGGTGGATTGTCCGTGGTGCTACTGCTGGTGTACCAGGAAAACGTCAGGCTGTGGTTGAGTTGCTGGTGGACTTCATAGATGACCAGGTAAAGAGTATTTTCCATGGCGACCGTCACAAGTTTCTTGCGCCGCTTGCGCTGACTGTCTTCGTCTGGGTGTTGATGATGAACGCCATGGATTTCCTACCTATCGACATCATGGGCGCTTTCTATCATAACGTGCTGGGCCTGGATGCCTGGCGTAGCGTACCGACGTCCGATGTGAATGCCACGTTTGCACTGGCGCTCTCAATATGGCTGCTGATGATTTTCTTCAGCATCAAGGTCAAAGGGCTGGGTGGTTGGATACATGAGTTAATCGCAGCTCCATTCGGTTCACCAAATTTCAAAAGCATTGTGGGTATCATCACCGCCCCTCTCCTACTCCTTGCAAATTTCGCATTCAACCTGATCGAATACATTTCCAAGCCCCTTTCCCACTCCCTGCGTTTGTTCGGCAACATGTACGCTGGCGAAGTCATATTTCTGTTGCTCGGTATGTGGGCTGCCACCGGGTTGGCTGGAACCTTCTTTGGCGCGGTTCTCGGCGCCGGCTGGGCAATCTTCCACATTCTGATCGTGGTGTTGCAGGCGTTCATTTTCATGGTGCTGACTGTCGTGTACATCGCGATGGCGCATGAAAGTCATTAATTTTTATCACTAAGCTGTCATATCTCTTATAAATCGAAAGGAAACAAGATGGAAAACTTGCAACTGTTGGCGATGATCCAGGCATACACGGGCATCGGTATTGGTCTCATCATTGGCCTGGGTGCTGCTGGCGCCTGCGTAGGCATCGGCATCATGTGTGCCAGCTTCCTCGAAGGTGCTGCACGTCAGCCTGAAATGATCCCTGCCCTGCAAGTCAAAGTGTTCCTGCTACTGGGTCTGATTGACGCTTCCTTCATTATCGGTGTTGGTCTGGCCATGATGTTTGCATTCGCCAACCCACTGCTGGGTGTGATCGCGGGTTAAGCTGAACAATCAAAGCTGGTCTTAACGGCAAGGAACTGAAATGAACATTAACTTGACATTGCTCGCACAGGCTGTGTCGTTCGCGATCCTGATCTGGTTCACGGTCAAGCTGATCTGGCCGCCGCTGCTGCGTGCAGTCGAAACGCGCCAGAAAACCATCGCTGATGGCCTGGCAGCGGCGCAACGCGGCAAGCTGGAGCTGGAGCAGGCTTCCCAAAAAGCCGGCCAGGAACTCAGCGTTGCCAAGGAAAAGGCTTCCGATATCATCTCCCAGGCTGAAAAGCGTGCGACCGAGATCATCGAAGAAGCCAAGAGCGCAGCCAAGGCAGAAGGTGATCGCATTATTGCCGGCGCGCGTGCCGAAATCGATCAGGAGGTCAACCGCGCCAAGGAGGATCTGCGTCAGCAGGTATCTGCACTAGCCGTGGCCGGCGCGGAGAAGATCCTGCGCAAGGAAATCGATGCCAAGGCGCATGCTGCCATGTTGAACACTCTTGCTAACGAGCTATAGGAAGCACGCTAACCATGGCTGAAGTCTCCACCATCGTCAGGCCTTACGCCGTCGCCGCTTTCAAGCTGGCCCGTGAAAGGAATGCCCTGGCGCACTGGTCCGAAATGCTGGGGTTCGCCGCTGCAGTTGCAGCTGACTCCCGTATCCAGGTCTATATTGAAAATCCGGACACGACCTCTGCCGAGCTCGAGAAAACCTTTCTCGCTGTAGTTGGCGACAAGCTGGACGAGGCCGGTAAGAACCTGATCAAGCTGCTTGTTGAGTACGGTCGTCTGGGTTTGATGCCGGAAGTGGCAGCCGCGTTTGAAGAGCTCAAGGCGGAAGCCGAGGGTGTGCTTGAGGCTGAAATCACAGCGGCAACCAATCCAACGGATGCGGAAGTGAAGGCGCTGGTCAAACGGCTGGAAAGCAAGTTCGGCAAAAAGATAGAAGCGAACGTCAAAGTGGACCCCGAAATTATCGGCGGGGTCAAAATCATAGTGG
>Ga0196972_1000868_pt1 | contig 10974 bp, 16 predicted proteins | sample S1v_2013CmetaG_FD_148618 | JGI IMG/M metagenome (GOLD analysis project Ga0196972, IMG submission 148618) | Soil microbial communities from Anza Borrego desert, Southern California, United States - S1+v_20-13C | ecosystem: Environmental > Terrestrial > Soil > Desert | place: USA: California... | reverse complement strand
GGACAGCGGCGGCAACCGAGGATTGGCTCGGCAAGACGGCCAGCCGGACGGCGCGCCCGATCTTGCGGGTCGCGACCCCGATCAGCATCAGGTTCATGCACCGCGCACGCGGGGCCGGACGATATCGACCTTGCCGCCCTGATAGCCAATCTTGCCGCGCGTGCGGCCCAAGCGGTGACCGCGCCGATCTGGGCTCCGAGCATGCCGGCGACCACATAGGTCCTCGACCTCGGCGGCCATCATGGCTTGCAGCGCTTCCACACCGGCGGTCAGACAGAAGCGTCCGAAGCAGGCGTCCATCGCTTGCCAAGCCTCTTCCATGCGAGGTGTGACGGCGAGCGTGCGTGAGATGGTAGTTCTCGTCATGGCGTTGCTTGCCCTCAAGGAATCGACACCCGGAGCCTACGGGCTCGGGGCAAGCAACGCTCCTCTGCCTAATTCGACATCGATCGGGACATTCCCTGAGTTCTTCGGTGGGACAGAAGCGCAGGCCGCAACCGATATTAGACCAATGAGTGAGCGATATGGATTCACGCAGGGCGCAGCCAAGGAGCCGCTCGACAGGGCCGAGCTACCAAAGCCCCATTTTGGCTGCGGGTCTCAGGTTCAAGTCCTGATTGCAGCACCAATATTTCAAGCATCTTTCAACTTTAGTTTCAGATGTCGTCTGAACCTTCGGGCCGCTGAAGTAAACGAATGAGGTCACAGTCGGCTGTTCCGGCATGATGAATCGCGCTTAGGTATTGAAGGGGCTTAGTCGGACGCAATATCCTTGACCGACTAGCGACTACAAGGGCGGTCAGGTGCAAACGGTGAGGTCTGAAATATCAGCGAGCATTGAATGTGAAAAACATCATAGCTTATCAGCAGCAGGCGAAAGCGGTGCAATCCCCCTCGGGGTCGCGGATGTACCCATGCTCTGCGGCGAGCCGCCTCGCTCCACCGAAGGAAGCCCGTCGACGCTCTCCAACAGCCGGGTTGTCCTCAAGCGCCCGAACGGCGAGCTTCAGCGACAGCTCGTAGGTGTACTCGAAGGACTTGATGGCAGCCGTTCGGAGGCGACCTTGAGCCTCGGGTCGGTCGTATCAAGGGATGAGTGAGCCAGACCACGTGGGTCTGGAGCGTGGCCAGCGCGTTGGTCCTGCCCGTCTACACGCCATGAGGATGCCGTCACCGCGATCGGCGGAAAGCGACCGGACGACGGCGAGCGGCAGGAGCGCTCCAAGACACCGGCACCGTATAGGGACCTTTCTGATGTTCAGGCGGCTGATTTGTCGGAAGCGGGAGCTACGCATAAGCGTATTGTGATTCAGAAAATGCCAAGATAAATGTCAGACGACTGACGCCATGGGGCGCGGGATGGGATACGATAACGCTGTGGTCGGAACATATCTTCGGCTGCTGGCTCAAAGAGGTGCGCTCCCTTTTGACAGCGACGTATGTCGCCGCATGGAGTGCGCCCTGTCGTTGTTTCATGAAATTTGGCCGATCGAGTCTAAAATCGCTCTGCGCAAGTTATCGGGCACTGCGCTACGTGAGCAATTCGACAATTCGTCCGAGGATGGCACGCGCAGTGCTTAGCCAAACTTTGGCGGCTCGTCTAAAGCCGGTTCGATCCATTGAAAGCGTCTTTGCGGGTAGCGCTCTTTAAGCCGCGTGAGGATGATGTCCGGTTCCCCGTTAGCCATTACGATGTCGGCTTTCGGCGCGCGTGTCATCCTGTCTACATAGAACACACGCCAGCGACGTATCGAACCCATGATCGGGCCCTCCTCTGCTGTAGTGCGATGCAGCATCACTAAAGGCTCAACGCAACTGAGTCGCAAGGCTCGAGAGGCAGCGCAGCGTGTAAACGGAACATCCAAGCCTTCGTTCCAGTTTTACGTGATCGGATACGCAGGAGGTTTCAATGCTTAAGCGGTTTGAACTCAAAACGGATGGCGACGGCTGGGCGCTACACAACCAGCTCGGAGAGCGCGTGCGCGCGTTCAAGACAAAGGTCGAGGCCCTTCAGGGCGGCATCCTGGAAGAAATCGGAGAGGGCACCGTCCGCATTCATCGCGAGGACGGTCAGTTCGAAGAGGAGCGGACCTTCCCTCGCTCTAAAGACCCCCCGGCAGTCACCGGCTAATTTAACTGACTTCCTCGAGAATGGTCGACAGCAAGGCTTTGAGCTTGGGTCCGTTGCAAGGCTTCGACAGAAATATAGCATTCTTCGGAAGCTCGCTCTGCAGTGGCTCCGCGTTCCCAGAACAGATCACAATATAAGTCGGCGGCCAACGATCCCGCACGAGATGAGCAAATGCTAATCCATCCATGTCGCCAGGCATTCTGATATCCGTGAACACGACACGGACGTCGTCGCGATCCTCGAGAATTTTTAACGCGCCCTGCGAATTGGCCGCTTGCACCGTGTCGAAGCCCGCCTCTTCTACGAGATCGATCAGATCCAAGCGCACGAGAGGCTCATCGTCAACCACCAGCACCATAGGTCTCATGTAGGGTGTTCCTATCGACGTGTTATCCTAGACAATCCAGAGGTTTCGTCCCAAGTTCCACCTGTACCTGAGGGAGCCCTTCGCGCCGAAAATGGAAACTTTGTTCCGACTTCTTCCGGGTCCGCAGCCTGCCCTGATCCGATATGGCATCACTGCATTGATCGTGCTGGCTGGCTTTACGTTACGCATAAGCATCGGCGATAGCACGGGCCGCTATGGGTTCATAAACTTCATACTGCCGATCCTGGCCGCCGCGCTGGTGTTCGATCGCGGAGCAGGTTTCTTTGCTGTGCTGATGAGCCTCGCCCTCGTCGCCAGTTTACTGTCCTGGGATGGCGGCATCGCCACTCATGCATCGGCGATGCTCTTATTTTTGGTCGTCGGCGCGTGCCTTGTCTTTGTCGCCGAGGGCCTCCGCACGGCTTTATCCAAAGCGCACGCCGCCCAAGAGGCCGCTGACCTCCTCCTCCAAGAGATGAGCCATCGGGTCAAGAACAAGTTCGCGATGATTTCATCTATTATTGGTCTCCAAGCCCGCACCTCCAACCCGGAGGTCCGGCAGGCGCTCGAAGATGTTGCGGCACGTGTCAACGTAATGGCCACGGTCCACGATTTCCTGCAATTCTCGCGTCACGACGGCCTCATCGACATGTCGGAATACTTGCCAGGCCTCTGTAAAGCTCTAAGAGAAGCTCTATGCGGTCCGCGTCCCATTACGATGGTTGTGCGAGCAGAGCCCGTGCAGATGACGGCCGCAACGGCGCTGCCGACAGGCCTCATCGTCAATGAGTTAGTGACGAACGCGTTCAAATACGCGTTCGAGGCTGAACGGCCCGGACAGATACAGGTCCAACTTAGACGTCTGGGGCAAGAGGTAGAATTGTCGGTCACAGATAACGGCCGAGGATACGATGCGAATGAACAGCGGACCGGGCTCGGCACTAGATTGGTCACTGTCTTCGCGGCTCAGCTAGGGGGGACGGCGAGCTGGTCGCGATGCCAGGATGGCGGCTGCAAGGCAGCGGTTCATTTCCCAATTTAACCTGTCCTACCTCCGTGAGCTTTTCGAAGAGTTATGCCTATCAGGCCGACGTGGAACGTTTTGCTAAATGATTAGCTGATGCTTCTGCCGAGCAACGCTTTTGCGGCACCGACGTCGTCCATTAGTTTTGACACAGCTGCCAACTGACGGATTGCAAGTGATAGGTCGTCTGTGCTCTTTGCGGTGCAGCTGACGACTTCGCAGCTTAAGGCAATCAACAGCGGCCCCATTTCTCGCCGCGTGCGACACAAAACTTCCTGCAGCTGGGCTCTGACGTGATCAAGTGCATCTGACATGCTTACGCTCGTTTTTGCTGAACTCGTGGTCCAGTACAATTTGGTAAATCGAGCTCCCCTCGAAACTGCCGATCCCTCCCTCGTCCAACGCGTCTCCTGCTTCAGACGTCGTGCACGTTGGGATGACTCTTGAGCCACTGACCAAGCTTCATGCGCGCTTCGAACTCGGAGAAATGCAGAGAACCTTTACCTGCGTGGGTGCCTCCCCGCATTGGCATCGAGCGAAGTCTGCTCCACTACGGTTGCGAGATTGGCCCGCGCGGCTGCTTCCGTCAGGCCACTGTTAAAAGGGTCCAATGATTCTTTATCAGTCAATCGATCAGGCCACCGCGCGGCGTTTAAATGCAAGCCGCGGTCGATCGGGAACAGCCGCGAGCAACCCGGCGTATTGCTGGATGCCGATGGCACTGAGAATAGTGACGACGAAGTCGCGATGATGACTGCAAAGACGCCGGCGTGTCGGATGTGCTCCGTGTGTATGCATGGAGGGTGCGTGGGTTGCAGCACGAGAACGAAGCGCTGTCCTCCGCAGCGCTTCGCGCAAGCTAACGAGAGGGGCTGGATTGTTCCTGGGAGCCGGCACCGCTGGTGCCTGAGCTAGAACCGGTGGATGAGCCGGATGAACTAGCCGGTGCCGCGCTGCTCCAATCAGCCTCTTCCTTCGAAACCGGCCATTCGGACAGCCCGCCGCGGCCAGCATTAGCGTCCGCCGACGATGATGAAGCGGCCGCGCTAGAGTCATCCGAGGAACGCATTTTCTTGTCAGCTGCCAGTGAGGGGCTGACACTCAGCAGCGCCAGCAAAGCTGCGCCAACGATAAGTTTCTTCATCACTTCCTCCATTGTTGGCGGGACCATCCCGCAGAGGAAAAATCGCAAGAGCTTTTAGAGGTTCCCGGAACACGCGACGAACTTACCGAGAAGTTCCGAGAGGTAGAGACCGTCGAGTGGGCCACAAAAAAAGCCGTCTACTTGGATCAGCTTGGCTAATTGCAAAGGCGACCTGCCTACAGAGCAAAGAACTCGCCGCGGGAGTGGTTGAGCACGCTGAGCGTGCCGGTCGCGATATCGAAGTACGCGCCGTGCAGCGACAGTCGGCCCTTGTCCTCCTCTTTCTTGACGAAGGGGAAGGTGCGCAGGTTCTTGATGGAGTTCTTGATACCTTCCAACTCCAGCATCTTCAGCTTCTCGGCCGTGGGCGCCATCTGGTGGGCGGCGAGAACGTGCAGGCGGGCCTCATCGAGCATCGACATCCAGCGTGAGATGAACATGGCCTCGGTCTGGATGGCAGCGCTCTGATCCAGCGCGGCCTTGACACCGCCGCAGCCAGAATGGCCCATGATGATCAGGTGCTTGACGCGCAAGTTCATGACCGCGAACTCGATCGCGGCCGAGACGCCGTGATATATACCTCCTGTCTCGTAGGGCGGCACGAGATTTGCGACGTTGCGTACCACGAACATCTCACCCGGCATGGCGGTAAAGATAGTCTCCGGGTCCACGCGGCTGTCGCAACAGGAGATGATCATCACCTCCGGGTCCTGGCCATATTTGGCGAGTTCCTCGTACTGGTCAGCATTGGGAACGAAGTGGCGATGCTTAAAGCGGCGAAAGCGGTCGGCTAGCATTTCAGGGAAGCTCGGCATTAGTGCTCCATAAATTTTTTTTCGGGGCGCAATCAAGCCTTCGCATCGGTGTACTCAGTCATCCTTCGCAGCCTGAAACGCTGTCGTGATGGCAGATATGATGTCTCGACCGTTCGTACCGGCAGGCGAAACGACACCATCGGCTTCGACTACGAAACCTCTACCTCTTAGTCCCGAGTGGAACCTGTGTTGAAAATCGGGATCAGCAGGACACGTGATGCCGAGGTGAGGGTAGCCTTTTATCGGCAGTCGGTTAGCCATTCCGCCGTCCATCCTCTGTAGACCACCGAGGCGTCCGAGCATCCACGTCTATATGAAGAACGATCCAGCGACGGCCGGGGGCGAGTCCCACGCGCCAAGTGAACTACTCTCGGCGCTGCCAATCACGCGCTCACGCGGCTTCGCGAGGCAACGACCATATTGGCTTCGGTCGAGGTATGGGCCGCATCCCTAGGTCCGGCGGAAATGGTTCGTCATCATCGGGCACGCCCAAAGCACACTTCAGCAAGGCCTGCCGATCTTTCACCCCCGCTCGAGCGGCATCGAATAAACGCCTAGCCATCATCTCTCGCGTTGCAGGTAGCTTGCGAGATTCGGCTTCCCGCCAGGCGTCTTTCAACACGTTTTCCAGCATCTCGAGTTGGCGTACACCAAACGGTGACATGGCATCCTCCTTTCTGCAGCGAATAGTGAAACATAAGCAGCGACATGCGCTGCATCGCGAGAAGTACGGAGAGTGAGAGGATGAAATTCCATCCTCCCTGTTAGTTAGCCGTTACTTCGATACGACGAAACTCCCTCCGGGCATCGGTCGGTTTGGGAAGGCGCACGGTCAGAACGCCCTTGGCGTAGGTCGCGTCTACCGCTTCGTCGCCAACTTCGTAAGGAAGCTGAACTGACCCCGAGAAGGATCCGAACTGGCGCTCGAGGTAATAGGAGTCACTATCGCGGTTTTCCGTCTCGGCTTTTTTCTCGCCGCGGATCGTGAGGACGTCTCCGGCAACCGTGAGCTCCAAGTCCTTCTCGTCCAGGCCCGGTACCTCGGCCGTTACGACGATCTGCTTATCCTCCTCCCGAATATCAATCGATGGAGAAAGCACGTAGGGTCGGCTATCTGGCCACAGGCCGGTGAAGAACTGATCAAAGACGCGATCTACTTCCCGGCGAAACGCGTCGAGTTCCCGATGCACCGGTGCGAAAGGTCCTCGCTCTTCGTGACGGGTGGCCGGGCGAGATCGTTCGCGCCACGGGACCAGTGATCCGAAGTTCATTGGTGTGTCTCCTCTCTTCGAGAGGGCACGCCGCACCGTGCGGCGCCTGCGTGCCGCTCCCGATTTGTTATCTACTGCACGTTAAGCTGCCGACTTGCCCTGCTCGGATTCTATCGCCTTGAGCTTCGTGGCCGTGCCTAGCGCGATGCGCCGTGGCTTTAGCGACTCGGGAAGTTCTCGCTTCAGCTCGATCGTAAGCACCCCCTCAGCCATATTGGCCGAGACTACTTCAATATAGTCCGCGAGATCGAACACGCGTTCGAACGAGCGCTGAGCAAAGCCGCGGTGCAGATAAGTGCTATTGGACTTATCCTTGAGTTCGCCACGTACCGACAAACGGTTCCGATCGGTGACCACTTCAATGTCGTCCTTTGTGAACCCGGCAAGCGCCATCACAATGCGATATGAATCGTCGCCGACCTTCTCGATGTTGTACGGCGGGTAGGCAACCTCCTCGCGCTCCACGAGGTGTGACAGCAACGAAGGGATTCGATCAAACCCAACGGTAGATCGATAGAGAGGAGTGAAGTCGAATGTCGCCATAGCTATCCTCCTTTTCGAAGCGACAACCACGGATACGTGGGGGCAGCTCGAGCCGCCCGCCTAACGAATTAAAAACGCCCAAAGCAGTTTCAAGGTTGGTAAAAAAAAAATCTGTCATTGCGCCGTGCCAAATGGCTGTGTGCGATTTGCCGTCCACACAAAGTAACCGTTCGCTTTGACGCCGCGCAACAAAGGCTCGGGGTCGATGGCAGCCGGAACGGCCTCATGAACGCCAAGCGCAAATTTGGACCGTCTCAACCATCGACGGTCTGGGGGAAGATCGTCTCCATGAGGCCGTAACGAAACTCCGAAAAAGCGGCCGTCCTCGCTCTCGAAAAGGAATGCTGGCGTTGCATCCACATCGAGAGCCAGTCCAACGATGGGCTTGAGGCCTCCGTGTTTTTCATCGCCGGTCACGCGAGCACCTCCCTCATCGTCTTCTCCAAGAGATGAAATTGAAATGGCTTTTCCAGGAGCGGGAAACCGTTACCATCGGCTGTCTGCAGAGCTTCCGCATAGCCTGAGGTGAGGACGATCGCCATTTCGGGATATTTAACCGCCGCTTCGCGCGCTAGGTCGACGCCGTTGATGCCGCCGGGCATCACGACATCGGTGAGCAGGGCATCGTAGCGGTTCACCGCGAGACGGCTCAGCGCCTCCCGTGCGTTAATCGCATGCTCCACGTCCAAGCCAAGTGTCACGAGCATTTCCCTCGAGATAGTAGCGACTTCATCGTTATCTTCGACCAATAGCACCGATTTCTGCAAAGGCGCGGCAGCCGGGTGCGTAGTGCCGCCACGATCTGACGCCTCCATCGCTATCTCTGTGGCGCTCCTCGGCAGAATTATCTCAATTGTTGTTCCTCGGCCGACTTCGCTGCTGACGGAAACCGTGCCGCCCGATTGGCGCGCGAAGCCGTAGACCTGGCTGAGGCCCAGCCCGGTCCCCTTCCCGATGGGTTTTGTCGTGAAAAACGGATCAAATATGCGATCGATGACGTCGCGCGCTATACCCATACCCGTGTCAGAGACGGAAATGGCGACAAAGTCGCCGTTGAGCGAATGGCCGTTGCTGCGCGAGAGTGTCTTGTTGCGCGCCGTGATCGTAACGGTGCCTCCTTGCGGCATCGCATCCCGGGCATTCACCGCGAGGTTCAGCAGGGCAAGTTCGAGCTGCGTGCGATCGGCGAACACGGTCCACAGGTTTTCTTCGACGTCAACGGCAACGGAAATGTCGCCGCGGAGGGCGCCGCCGACGAGCACGCGTAGTCCGTCGAGCAGCTCGTGGAAGTCGATCGCCTCTGGTTGCAGCTTGATCTTCCGGGCAAACGCCAACAGTTGTCTGGTGAGGGCTTGGCCACGATCGGCGGCCTGCCGCATGCTGGTAATGATGCGTTTTCGCTGATCAAGGTCGTTCCATTTTTTCTCGAGAAGGGTTAAACCGCCAGTGAACACCATAAGCAGATTGTTGAAGTCATGGGCTACGCCGCCAGTAATCTGGCCCATGGCTTCAGCCTTCTGAGCATGGATCAGCGCCTTTTCGGCTTGCTCGCGCCGGGCGAGCGCGTCCTCGAGCGCACGTGAGCGCTCCGTCACGCGCTGTTCAAGCGTCGCGTTGAGCTGGAGCAATTCCTGCTCATGCCGCTCCTTCTCGGCCAGATGATCGCGGATCTGGTACTGGCGCTGACGTGCCCGCAGGGCGGAGTGCAGCGTGCTGAGCAGTGTCGCGGATCTCAGCGGTCGCTCGAGCAGGATAACGTTCGCATACCCGCCGACGCGATCCTGCACCGTGGTAGCCGTCGCGCGCACGTGCGAACTCGCCACTAGCAGGAGCGGGACTTCGGACCATGCCGGCTGTCCTGCGAGTGCGTCAACTAATGTTCGAAGCAGCAGCGGCGAACGTAGCGCTTCTTCTGCGACGATTACGGCCCCGGCGCCTGCCTTGACCTCGTCCTGCAGGTCGGACAGCGCTTGCACAATTTTCGCCTGAAGTCCGCCTCTCGCTAGAATAGCGCAGATGGCAGCCGCATCTTGCCGAAACGGTGCAATAACGAGGACCAACTCATCTCTGGGCTCACTCGACGGCCTTGCCATTTCCACTTGCCAACTGGTTTGCATGTCCAACGAACACGGGTACGCCGGTCAGAACGCCTTGGAATTCCTGGATTGGCTGGCCGACATTCACGCCCTTGCCCTCTTGAAGCTGATACTCCCGAATGGCGCTTTCGTGCTTTCCACTGCGGCTCTTAAGAACGGATATAGCTTTGCGCACCTGCCCTTCCGCCTCAAAGTATCGGAGTAAAACGATACTGTCGGCCATGAAGCTCAGGTCCAGCGGGGCCTGCGTCTCGCCTATCAGTCCATGCTGCGCCATGATGATGATCGTCACGATTCCCTTGTTGCCCAGGTAGGACAACAGTTCGTGCATGTGCAGAATGAGTGCTTGTTCCTCGGGCATCGACGCGATGTAGCTGTTGAGGCTATCGATCACCACCATCTCTACGCCGGCGTCGACTTCGCGTTGGACCTTACTCACGAACTCCCCCGGGGAGAGAGTCGTTGGGCTCAGCCCGATCCATTGGAAGCTCTCAGCCTGCACCGCACCGGTCAGATCTAGCCCCAGTCCTGCTGCCCGTTCGGACGCCGTGCGATAATGTTCATCGAACGCGAAAAAGGCGGCGCGACCCCGCTTGGTGGCGGCGAGTGCGTACAAGATAGCAAGCGTGGTCTTTCCAGCGCCCGACGGGCCCATGAGTAACGTGCTGGTGCCGCGACGAAGACCGCCGCCAAGAAGGTTGTCGAGTGCGGGCACGCCGCTCACGAGCGGGTTCGGTTCGAATTCATCGTGATGCAGCGACGCAACGAGGCTTGGATACACGATGATACCGCCTCGCCGGATGACGTAGTCGTGGTAACCGCTGCGGTAATCCACGCCGCGGAGCTTAGCGATCGAAAGCCTGCGCCGCACGACGCCGTATTCCATCTTTCGCTGCTCAAGCGAGATGACGCCGTGCACGATGCTGTGCAGCTGCAAGCCCGGTGCCGCGTCGGTAAGATCGTCCAGGGCGATCACCGTGCAACCGCGGCCATGGAAAAAGCGCTTCAGAGCGAGGATCTGACGCCGATAATTGAAGCGATCCTCCGCGAGGAGCCTGACTTCCGTCAAAGCGTCGATGACGAGACGGTCCGGACGTTGTTCCTGCACCGTGTCGAATATCTGCTGGATGGTTTGCCCGAGCTCGATTTCGGATGGATGCACAATGCCCTGCAGTTCTGTCGAACTCTCGAGAGGCACGATCTCCATAATGGAGATGCCATCAAGCGACCAGCCGTGGCTCCGTGCCATCTTGCGCAACTCGCTCTCCGTTTCCGAGAGCGTGACGTACAGCGCACGTTCGCCGTTGCGAATTCCCTCGAGTAGAAATTGCAGTGCGAGAGTGGTTTTGCCCGCGCCAGGCGTCCCCTCTATCAGATAGAGATGCCCTCGTTCGAGACCGCCGCCGAGAATTTCGTCGAGACCAACATTGCCAGTCGCTGCGAGGTCTCTTTTGATTTCGTCCAACATCCTTTCACCTGTAATTAAAAGATGGATTACCGAGTCCGGTTGGAATGCCGAAGTCACGATTGCACTGCGGACAACGCAAGAAATGTTCCGCCGTGTCGACAGATTTGAACGATTG
>Ga0196972_1000867_pt1 | contig 10990 bp, 8 predicted proteins | sample S1v_2013CmetaG_FD_148618 | JGI IMG/M metagenome (GOLD analysis project Ga0196972, IMG submission 148618) | Soil microbial communities from Anza Borrego desert, Southern California, United States - S1+v_20-13C | ecosystem: Environmental > Terrestrial > Soil > Desert | place: USA: California... | reverse complement strand
GCGTCACCGAGAAATCGCAGCGCTTGGGCGGCGCCGGCGGCGGAGGCGGCGGGGGCGGAGGAGTCACGGCGACCGGAGGCGCGGTCGGCTTCTGTACCGGCGGCGCGAGTTCGCCGTCGCAACCGGGTACCGCGTCGGCCGGGGTCCAGTAGCCGGCGCGCCAGCATAATCCGGTCCCCGAGCGGGTGATGACGCCACGCCCGTCCTGCAGATAGGCGCTGTTCGGCGTCTTGGCCTTGATGTCGGTTTGCGCCAGGGCGCTGCTTGCGGCGCAAGCGATGAGTACGGCAGCAATCTTTTTCAGCATGGTGGCCCCTCTCTTTAGTTGTCCCGAACCCTTCTTGTCGTTGCGGCATGTATTAGAGCATGTTTTTCTTGTGCAAGACTGTCTTTGGGATGCCAATTGGCGTTAGCTCAAGGCGCCGACGGCGGCACGGTTCGCGGCCGGCGCCGAAACGAGGTTTCGGCACAAGCCAAAAGCAAAGTTGATGCCCGTCCGCGTGGTAAAATCCAAGGTTTGGCATGCCGTCCTGCCCACAAGGCTGCGGCGCTCGACAGTCAACCGAATCAACCAGCCACCCGGCTCGCATAATGGATCAATTCGCTAAAGAGACTATCCCGATTTCCCTCGAAGAAGAGATGCGCAAGAGTTACCTCGATTACGCCATGAGCGTGATCGTGGGGCGCGCTCTTCCCGACGTGCGCGACGGCCTGAAGCCGGTGCACCGCCGCGTGCTCTATGCGATGCACGAGACGAACAACGTCTGGAACCGCCCCTACGTCAAGTGCGCCCGCGTGGTCGGCGAGGTGATGGGTAAATACCATCCGCACGGCGACCAGGCGATCTACGACACGCTGGTGCGCATGGCGCAGGATTTCTCGCTGCGCTATACGCTGGTCGACGGCCAGGGCAACTTCGGCTCGGTCGACGGCGACAATGCCGCGGCGATGCGTTACACCGAGTGCCGCCTGGACAAGATATCGAGCGAACTGCTGGCCGACATCGAGAAGGAAACCGTCGATTTCGTGCCGAACTACGACGGCAAGGAGAAGGAGCCGTCGGTGCTGCCCACGCGCATCCCGAATCTCCTGATCAACGGCGCGTCCGGCATCGCGGTCGGCATGGCGACCAATATCCCGCCGCACAACATCACCGAAGTCGTCAACGGCGCGCTGCACGTGCTGCGCAATCCGCAATGCTCCGTCGATGAGCTGATCGAAATCATCCCGGCGCCGGATTTCCCGACCGCCGGCATCATTTACGGCGTTTCCGGCGTGCGCGAAGGCTATCGCACCGGCCGCGGCCGCGTGGTGATGCGCGCCAAGACCCATTTCGAGGAATTCGGCCGCGAGGGCCGGACCGCGATCATCGTCGACGAGCTGCCCTACCAGGTCAACAAGAAGTCGCTGCTCGAGCGCATCGCCGAGCTGGTGCGCGAGAAGAAGCTGGAAGGCATTTCCGACATCCGCGACGAATCCGACAAGTCGGGCATGCGCGTCGTGATCGAATTGAAGCGCGGCGAAGTTCCGGAAGTCGTGCTCAACAATCTGTACAAGCAGACGCAGCTGCAGGACACCTTCGGCATGAACATGGTCGCGCTGGTCGACGGCCAGCCGAAGCTGCTTAACCTGAAGCAGATGCTGGAGTGCTTCCTGTCGCATCGCCGCGAAGTCGTCACGCGCCGCACCGTGTTCGAACTGCGCAAGGCGCGCGAGCGCGGCCACGTATTGGAAGGCCTGGCGGTCGCCCTGGCGAACATCGACGACTTCATCGCGATCATCAAGGCCGCGCCGACGCCGCCGATCGCGAAAGCCGAATTGATGGCGCGCGCCTGGGATTCGTCGCTGGTCCGCGAGATGCTGGCGCGCACCGGTTCCGAGAACGTCGGCGGCATCGACGCCTTCCGTCCGGAGAACCTGCCGAAGCACTACGGCATGCAATCCGACGGCCTCTACAAGCTGTCGGACGACCAGGCGCAGGAGATCCTGCAGATGCGCCTGCAGCGTCTGACCGGCCTCGAGCAGGACAAGATCGTCAACGAATACAAGGATGTCATGGCGCAGATCGCCGATCTGCTCGACATCCTCGCCAAGCCGGAGCGCGTCACCGCGATCATTTCCGACGAGCTGAACGCGGCCAAGCTCGAGTACGGCGAAGGCAACAAGGATGTGCGCCGCTCGACGATCGAACTGAACACCAGCGACCTCGCCACCGAAGACCTGATCGCTCCGCAAGACATGGTGGTCACCCTGTCGCACGCCGGCTACATGAAGGCGCAGCCGGTTTCCGAATACCGCGCCCAGAAGCGCGGCGGTCGCGGCAAGCAGGCGATGGCGACCAAGGAAGACGACTGGATCGACCAGATCTTCATCGGCAACACGCACGATTACATCCTGTGCTTCTCCAACCGCGGCCGCATGTACTGGCTCAAGGTGTGGGAAGTGCCGCAAGGCTCGCGCAACTCGCGCGGCAAGCCGATCGTCAACATGTTCCCGCTGCAGGACGGCGAGAAGATCACCGTGGTGCTGCCGCTGTCGGGCGAGAACCGCAGCTTCCCGGAGGACCATTACGTCTTCATGGCGACTTCGCTCGGCACCGTGAAGAAGACGCCGTTGACAGAATTCTCCAATCCGCGCAAGGCCGGCATCATCGCGGTCGACCTCGACGAGGGCGATTATCTGATCGGCGCCGCGCTGACCGACGGCAAGCACGACGTGATGCTGTTCTCCGACGCCGGCAAGGCGGTGCGCTTCGACGAGAACGATGTGCGCCCGATGGGCCGCACGGCGCGCGGCGTGCGCGGCATGAGCCTGGAGGACGGCCAGCAGGTCATCGCATTGCTGGTCGCCGAGAACGAGCAGCAATCGGTGCTGACGGCGACCGAGAACGGTTACGGCAAGCGCACGCCGATCACCGAATACACGCGCCACGGCCGCGGCACCAAGGGCATGATCGCGATCCAGACCAGCGAGCGCAACGGCAAGGTGGTCGCCGCCACCCTGGTCGAGGAGCGCCATGAGATCATGCTGATCACCACCGGCGGCGTGCTGATCAGGACGCGCGTCGCCGAAATCCGCGAGATGGGCCGCGCGACGCAAGGCGTGACGCTGATCGCCGTGGAAGACGGAACCAAGCTGTCCGGCCTGCAGCGCATCGTCGAGTCCGATGTGGACGAGGAGGAAGCCGATGCGGGCAATGCCGAGGCCGGCAACACGGCAGGAGAGACGGAGGCGTAATGACGCAGGTCTATAACTTCTCCGCCGGACCGGCCGTCCTGCCGAAGGAAGTGCTGAAGCAGGCCGCCGAGGAAATGCTCGACTGGCACGGCAGCGGCATGTCGGTCATGGAGATGAGCCACCGCGGTCCCGAGTTCATCTCGATCCACGAGAACGCGGTGCGCGACCTGCGCGAACTGCTCGCCGTACCGGAAAACTACAAGATCCTGTTCCTGCAAGGCGGCGGCATCGGCGAGAACGCCATCGTGCCGCTCAACCTGGTCGGCCGCAAGGCGCAGCCGGCGACCGTCGACGTGGTGGTCACCGGCACCTGGACCAAGAAGTCGGCCAAGGAAGCGGCGAAGTACGCCAACGTGAATATCGCCGCATCGAGCGAGGCGAGCCGGTTCTCGCGCGTGCCGCCGCGCGATACCTGGCAGCTGACCAAGGACGCAGCCTATGTCCATCTCTGCACGAACGAGACCATCGACGGCGTGGAATACCATTTCGTGCCCGAGGTCGGCGACGTTCCGCTGGTGGCGGACATGTCTTCGCATATCTTGTCGCGCCCGGTCGAGGTCTCGCGATACGGCGCCATTTTCGCCGGCGCGCAGAAGAACATCGGACCTGCCGGTCTTACCATCGTGATCGTGCGCGAGGATCTGCTCGGGCATCAGCTGCCGATCTGCCCGTCGGCGTTCGACTGGACGCTGGTCGCCGAACACGATTCGATGTACAACACGCCGCCGACCTATGCGATCTACATCGCGGGCCTGGTGTTCCAGTGGCTCAAGCGCCAGGGCGGCGTGGCGGCGATGGAAGAACGCAATATCGCCAAGGCGAAACTGTTGTATGACTATCTGGATTCGACCGGTTTCTATGAGACCAAGGTCGAGAAGAATGACCGCTCGCGCATGAACGTACCGTTCTTCCTGCGCGACGAAACGTTGAATACCGCTTTCCTGGCCGGCGCGAAAGAGCGCGGCCTGCTCCAGCTCAAGGGCCACAAGTCCGTCGGCGGTATGCGGGCATCGATTTACAACGCGATGCCGATCGAAGGTGTACAGGCGCTGGTGGAATACCTGCGCGAATTCGAAAAGACGCACGGCTAAATACAGCCGTTCCGGCGCATGCCGGGACTCGACGCCATGATGGAGTGGGTGGCATTGCGTTCCGGTTGCCGTGGAATGGCTTTCGAAACCATGAGCACGGACGACAAACTCAAACCGCTGCGCGAAAAGATCGACTCGATCGACGCGCAAATCCTCGATCTCTTGAATCAGCGCGCCCGCGTCGCGCAGGAAGTCGGCCACGTCAAGGCCGAAACCAACGCGCCGGTGTTCCGTCCGGAGCGCGAGGCGCAGGTGCTGCGCAAGGTCGCCGACCTCAATCCCGGGCCGCTCGACAGCGGCGACGTCCAGCTGATCTTTCGCGAGATCATGTCGTCATGCCGCGCGCTCGAGCGCCGCGTCATCGTGGCTTATCTGGGCCCGGCCGGCACCTTCAGCGAGCAGGCCGTCTATCAGCAATTCGGCCACGCGATCGAAAGCCTGCCGTGCGCCTCCATCGACGAAGTGTTCCGCGCCACCGAAGCCGGGACCGCCGATTTCGGCGTGGTGCCGGTCGAGAATTCGACGGAGGGCGCGATCAACCGCACGCTCGACCTGCTGCTGCAGACGACGCTCTCGATCAGCGGCGAGCTGTCGATCGCCGTGCACCACAGCCTGATGACGAAGTCGGGCACGATGGATGGCATCAAGCGCATTTGCGCCCATTCGCAGGCGCTCGCGCAATGCCAGGTCTGGTTGAATCTGAATTATCCGAACGTCGAACGCCAGGCCGTCGCCTCCAACGGCGAGGCGGCGCGCATCGCGAGCGAGGACCCGACCGCGGCGGCGATCGCCGGCGAAATTGCCGGCCAGAAGTACGATCTCGCCGTCGTCAAGGCGCATATCCAGGACGATCCGCATAACCGCACGCGCTTTGCCGTGATCGGCAAGATGCAGCCGGGCCCCTCCGGTTGCGACCAGACGTCGCTCGTGCTGGCGGTGCCGAACAAGGCGGGCGCCGTCTACAACTTGCTGGCGCCGCTGGCGAATCATGGCGTGTCGATGACGCGCTTCGAATCGCGTCCGGCGCGCATCGGGACCTGGGAATACTATTTCTATGTCGATGTCGAAGGCCATCGGCAGGACGAGAAGGTCGCGCGCGGACTGGCGGAGTTGAAGCGGAACGCGGCATTCTTCAAGATACTCGGGTCATATCCGTCCAGCTCGTTGTGAGCGCATTATTTCGTTGAGTTTCCTTCCTCATGCGGGAAGGAAGAGGCAATCCTTGTTCAGTGGAGTTTTTGATGTCCATCCAGTTCGGTCCAGATTACATTCGCGCCATCGCCCCTTACCAGGGCGGCAAGCCCATCTCGGAAGTCGCGCGCGAATTCGGCCTCGACGAGGCGAAGATCGTGAAGCTCGCTTCGAATGAAAATCCGCTCGGCATGCCCGATTCGGCGAAGCAGGCGATGCTGCAGGCGATGGCCGAACTGGCGCGCTATCCCGACGCCAACGGCTTCGACCTGAAGGCGGCGATCACGTCGAAATTCGACGTGCCGGCCGACTGGATCACGCTCGGCAACGGCAGCAACGACATCCTCGAACTCGCGGCGCACGCCTTCGTGCAGCCGGGCCAGTCGGTCGTCTTCGCGCAGTATTCCTTCGCCGTCTATCCGCTCGCGACGCAAGCCGTCGGCGGCCGCGCGATCGTGGTGCCGGCAAAGAATTACGGCCACGATCTGCCTGCGATGGCCAAGGCGATCGCGCCGGATACCAAGCTGGTGTTCATCGCCAATCCGAACAATCCGACCGGCACCTTCACGCCGGCGGCGGAGATCGAAGCATTCCTGGACCAGGTGCCGCCGCAGGTGGTGGTCGTCCTCGACGAGGCCTACAACGAATACCTCGCCCCCGAACTGCAATACGACTCGATCGCCTGGGTGCGCCGCTATCCGAACCTGATCGTGTCGCGCACGATGTCCAAGGCTTATGGCCTGGCGGGCTTGCGCGTCGGCTTCGGCATCGCGCAACCGGCAGTCACGGACTTGCTCAATCGCATTCGCCAGCCGTTCAACGTCAACTCGATGGCGCAGGCGGCGGCGATCGCCGCGTTGAACGACAAGGAATTCCTCGCCAAGAGCGCGAAGATCAATGCCGACGGTTACAAGCAGTTGACGCAAGCCTTCGGCGAGCTTGGTCTCGAATATGTGCCGTCCTACGGCAATTTCGTGCTGGTCAAGGTCGGCGATGACGATGGCGCCGGCGCGCGCGTGAATCTCGAATTGCTGAAGCAAGGCATCATCGTGCGCCCGGTAGGCAACTACGGCTTGCCGAAGCACCTGCGCATTTCGATCGGCCTGCCGGAAGAGAACGCGGCGTTCATCGCGGCGCTGAAGAAAGTGCTGGGCCGATAAGCCGATGCCGCTCTCCAATTACCTGGATGCCTTTCCACGCCTGGCGGAAGGAATCTTCTGCCATGAATCGGCGTACGTCATCGGCGACGTGCGGCTCGGCGAGGATTCGTCCGTCTGGTGCAATGCCGTGCTGCGCGGCGACGTGAACCATATCGTCGTCGGCCGCTGCAGCAACATCCAGGATTTCGCGATGTGCCATGTCTCGCACAAGACCGGCGGCAAACCGCTGGGCTCGCCCTTGATCATCGGCGATTACGTCACGATCGGACATTCGGCGATCCTGCATGGCTGCAAGATCGAGGATGAATGCCTGGTCGGGATGGGAACCATCGTCATGGACGATGCCGTCGTGTCGAGCCGAGTCATGATCGGCGCCGGCAGCCTCGTTCCACCGGGCAAGCGGCTGGAGAGCGGATATCTGTACGTCGGGCGACCGGTCGAGAAGGTTCGCCTCCTGACCGAAGAGGAGATCGCTTATCTGCGCTATTCCGCCGAGCACTACGTGCGTGTCAAAAACAATTATCTTGCCGGCAGCAAGACGGCGGAGGCGCCGCGCTCTCTCATGTAACGCTCATTGTCCCGGATATTCTTCGTGTTCAAGAAAATCACAATCTTCGGTGTAGGGCTGATCGGCGGCTCCTTTGCATTGGCCTTGAAGCAGGCGCATGCCGTCGCGCATGTCGCCGGCGTCGGCCGCAGCGCCGCTTCGCTCCGGCGCGCGCGGGAACTCGGTATTATCGACAGCATTGCCGATGGCGTGGCCGAGGCGGTGCATGACGCCGATCTGGTATTGATCGCGGCGCCGGTTGCGCAAACCGAGGCGATTCTTGCCGCGATCAAGCCGCATCTGCAGCCGGGTACCGTCGTCACCGATGCCGGCAGCACCAAGTCCGACGTGGTCGCGGCCGCCCGCAAGGCGCTCGGCGACAAGATCGGGCAGTTCGTGCCCGGCCATCCGATCGCCGGACGCGAATTGAACGGCCCCGACGCCGCGATTCCCGATCTCTATGCCGGCAAGAAAGCAGTCATCACGCGCCTGCCGGAAAACTCCGCCGATGATGTCGAACGCGTCGCCGCGGCATGGAAGCAATGCGGCGCGGTCATTCATCACCTGACGCCGGAAGACCATGACCGCGTGTTCGCCGCCGTCAGCCATCTGCCGCATTTGCTCGCCTATGCGCTGGTCGACGATATCGCGAAGAAGCCGCACGCCGATCTGCTGTTCCAGTATGCCGCGAGCGGCTTTCGCGATTTCACGCGCATCTCCGGTTCCTCTCCTGAAATGTGGCGCGACATTTCGCTGGCGAACCAAGCCGCGTTGTTGAGCGAACTCGATGCCTACTTGGCGCAGTTGACGCGGGTGCGGGCCATGTTGGCCGCCGGCGACGGCGCGGCGCTCGAGGCGGTCTATGCCAATGCCCAGCGCGCCCGCATGACCTGGATACGCGCCATCGAGGCGGCCGAAAAACAAAACAAGGAAGGCGGCGATTGAGCCGTACGCACGGAATGAAACATTATCCCCATCACCTCGACTTGAATCCGGCCTTGCATGCCAAGGGTACCGTCAAACTGCCCGGTTCCAAGAGCATTTCGAATCGCACACTGCTGCTCGCCGCGCTGGCCAAGGGCTCCACGGAGATCAAGGACTTGCTGGCATCCGACGATACCCATGTGATGCTGATGGCGTTGCAGAAGCTCGGCGTGAAGTGGGAGCAGGTCGGAGCTGCCCAAGACTACGTCGTGCATGGCGCCGGCGGCGCGCTGCCTGTGCATCAGGCGGATCTTTTCATGGGCAATGCCGGCACCGCGATCCGGCCGCTGACCGCGGCCTTGGCGGTGATCGGCGGCGACTACAGCTTGCACGGCGTGCAACGCATGCACGAACGCCCGATCGGCGACCTGGTCGATGCCTTGAACGCGGTCGGCGCGCAGATCGAATACACCGGCGAACCGGGCTTCCCGCCCTTGCATATTCGGCGCGGACATATCCACGCGCAGACGATGCAGGTGCGCGGCAACGTGTCCAGCCAATTCCTGACGGCGCTCTTGATGTCCGCGCCGCTGATGGCGAAGGACCATGCGGTCACGATCGAGGTGATCGGCGAACTGATTTCCAAGCCCTATATCGAGATCACGCTGAATCTGATGCAGCGCTTCGGCGTCGAGGTGCAGCGCCGAGGCTGGCAAGCTTTCACGATCCCGGCCGGCCAGCATTACCGGAGCCCGGGCGTGATCCATGTCGAAGGCGATGCCTCGTCGGCCTCGTATTTTCTTGCTGCCGGCGCGATCGCCGGCGGCCCGGTGCGGGTCGAAGGCATCGGCAGGAACAGCATCCAGGGCGACGTGCGTTTCGCCGAGGCGCTGGAACGGATGGGCGCCAGGATCACGATGGGCGAGAACTGGATCGAAGCGGAAGGCCATGGGCCGCTGAATGCCATCGACGCCGACTTCAACCATATTCCCGACGCCGCGATGACGATCGCCGTCGCCGCGCTGTATGCGAACGGCACGACCACCTTGCGCAATATCGCCAGCTGGCGCGTGAAGGAGACCGATCGCATCGCCGCCATGGCGACCGAATTGAAGAAGCTCGGCGCGACGGTGGAAGAGGGACCGGATTACCTGCGGGTGACGCCGCCGGCGCAGATCGCCGCCGCGACGATCGACACCTATGACGACCACCGCATGGCGATGTGCTTCTCGCTGGCCTCGCTCGACGGCGCGGCAAGGCGCGGCAACACGATCCGCATCAACGATCCGAAATGCGTCGCGAAGACCTTTCCGGAATATTTCGATGCCTTCGCCCAAATCACGTGCGGCGACCTCTGCTGAGCAAGTAATTCAATGACAACATCCCACCCGATTCCCGTCATCACGATCGACGGCCCGACCGCTTCCGGCAAGGGTACCGTCGCCCATCGTGTCGCCGACCGCCTCGGTTTCCATTACCTCGATTCCGGCGCGCTATACCGGCTGACCGCCCTGAGCGCCTTGCGCAAGGGCGTTCCGCTCGGCGATGATCACGCGCTCGCCAAATGCGCCGAGCATTTGCAATGCCGGTTTTCGGGCGGAGATATCTTCCTCGGCCAGGATGATGTCACCCAGGCGATCCGCGCCGAGGAAGTCGGCAATACCGCCTCGAAAATCGCCGGTTTCACGACGGTGCGCCAGGCCTTGTATGGATTGCAACTGTCGTTCCGCAAGGCGCCCGGCCTGGTCGCCGACGGCCGCGACATGGGGACCGTGATCTTTCCTTCCGCGCCGCTCAAGGTGTTCCTGACCGCAAGCGTCGAGGCACGCGCGGAAAGGCGTTATAAGCAATTGATTGAGAAGGGTTTTTCTGCTAGTATGGAAGACCTTCTGAAAGATTTGAAGGAGCGTGACGAGCGGGATTCCTCCCGTGCGATCGCTCCCTTGAAGCCGGCGGAAGGCGCGCATTTGCTGGATACCTCGCATATGACGATCGATGAAGCGGTCGATCGGGTGCTCGGCTGGTACGCGGAAGTGAAAAGGGCAATCTGAGGATTGCCCATGATGTGGTGCCCGAACAGGCGCAAGGCCTCGCCGGGCTGTGTTCAACCCTGACCCAACCGCCGCAGCAATGGTGCCGCGGAGTTGGCTAACCTTTTTTACTTATGTCTACAGTTTCCTCCTCCCCCGCAATGTCCGGCATGGAAAGCTTTGCCGCCCTCTTCGAAGAATCGCTGTCGCGCCAGGATATGCGTTCCGGCGAAGTGATTTCGGCTGAAGTCGTTCGCATCGACCACAACTTCGTGATCGTCAACGCCGGCCTGAAGTCCGAAGCGTTCATTCCCATCGAAGAATTCAAGAACGACAGCGGCGAACTCGAAGTCAACGTGGGGGACTTCGTCACGGTGGCGATTGAATCGCTCGAAAACGGCTTCGGCGACACCATCCTGTCGCGCGACAAGGCCAAGCGTCTCGCATCGTGGCTCTCGCTCGAAAAAGCCATGGAATCCGGCGAACTGGTCACCGGTACCGTCTCCGGCAAGGTCAAAGGCGGCCTGACCGTCCTGACCAACGGCATCCGCGCCTTCCTCCCGGGTTCGCTGGTCGACACCCGCCCGGTCAAGGACACGACGCCGTACGAAGGCAAGACCATGGAATTCAAGGTCATCAAGCTGGATCGCAAGCGCAACAACGTCGTGCTGTCGCGCCGCGCCGTCATCGAAGCCTCGATGGGCGAAGAGCGCGCCAAGCTGATGGAGACCCTGAAGGAAGGCACCATCGTCACCGGTATCGTCAAGAACATCACCGACTACGGCGCGTTCGTTGACCTCGGCGGCATCG
>Ga0196972_1000866_pt1 | contig 11003 bp, 11 predicted proteins | sample S1v_2013CmetaG_FD_148618 | JGI IMG/M metagenome (GOLD analysis project Ga0196972, IMG submission 148618) | Soil microbial communities from Anza Borrego desert, Southern California, United States - S1+v_20-13C | ecosystem: Environmental > Terrestrial > Soil > Desert | place: USA: California... | reverse complement strand
GGATGTTTGCCGGTTTTTGCAGGTTGGCTCATACAGTAGTTTTTTGATTACAAATAGGATAATTTCACCCTTAAAAGCTTCCAAAATACATAAATTCTCCCACCCAATAATATTTCAAACTATCTTTAACCATTCACTCTGATATTCGCAACCAAATAAATCCGTTGATTAGTAGCCATGAGAATTCTTTTACTGGGTTCAGGCGGAAGAGAACACGCACTGGCCTGGAAACTTAACCAAAGCGTTTGGACCAATCCGCTCTACATCGCCCCTGGAAATCCCGGCACCGCGAAATGCGGCAACAATGTCAACCTCGACATTAAAGACTTTGACGCCATCCGCAAGTTCTGCATTTATGAGAAAATAGAAATGGTGATAGTTGGTCCCGAAGAACCACTCGTGAATGGTTTGTATGATTATTTCAAATCACATGAAGAGCTGGAAAAGATCTACTTCATTGGCCCTTCAAAAGAAGGCGCCCAATTAGAAGGCAGCAAGGCCTTTGCAAAAGCCTTCATGAACCGCCACAACATTCCAACTGCAGCATACCAAGAATTTACCCTCGACAATTATGAAGAAGGCGTAAAATATCTCCAGGAGCACAAACTGCCCATCGTTTTGAAAGCGGATGGTCTTGCGGCAGGAAAAGGTGTTGTGATCTGCCATAGCTACGTAGAAGCCATCGCCGAATTTGAACTGATGATACAACAAGCCAAGTTTGGTGAAGCGAGCAAGAAAGTGGTGGTGGAAGAATTTCTCAGTGGCATTGAATTGAGCGTGTTTGCCATCACAGACGGCAAGAATTATTTGATCTTACCTGAAGCCAAAGATTATAAACGCATTGGTGAAGGCGATACAGGCCTTAACACAGGCGGCATGGGAGCAGTAAGCCCGCTTCCATTCGCCACCCCCGGCTTCATGCACAAAGTAGAAGAACGCATCATCAAACCAACCATAAATGGTTTGTACAAAGAAGGAATCAAGTACACGGGATTTGTTTTCTTCGGGCTCATTAGTGTGAATGGCGAGCCTTTCGTGATAGAGTACAATTGCCGGCTTGGTGATCCTGAAACAGAAGTGGTGATTCCACGACTGGAAACTGATCTTGTTGGAATGTGCATTGCCGCCAGCCAGCAGGAACTTGATAAGGTAGAGCTTCGGGTTGATAAACGAGCCGCAGCCACCATCATGGCCGTAAGCCGCGGTTACCCCATGGGTTATGAAAAAGGTTTCGAGATCCAGGGACTCGATGGCAATTTCGGGAAACAAAGCCTGGTATTTCATGCCGGCACAAAGGAAGAAGACGGAAAGGTGATCACCAATGGGGGCAGGGTATTGTGCGTCACTTCCATTGGCGAAAACATTGAAGAAGCTACCAACATCTCTCTCGATGTGTTGGATAATATCAATTTTGAGGGGATTTATTATAGAGGGGATATTGGTTTTGAGTTTAAGCGGAAGAAGGATGAGTTGACTAGTTGAGTGTAGATGACGAGCTGACGAGCTGAATAGCTATACATTTAGCAATTTGAGGCGTTCCAATTTGAAGAAGTGGAAGTTTTTCCAGTAAAACTAAATAGCTGCTTAAACAGATGGATTTACGGCATCCCGAAAATTTCAAGTTACCCTCACTGAATATAAGAAGGTTCACCAGAACTGGATAGTCCGCCAATTTCCGAATGCCAAATTCCTGCCAGGTTACAACCGACAACTCCCATCCGGCTCCTGCCATCTCTTTCAGTATTTTTGCATAAAATACCCTTGCAATGCCGGAAGTCAACTACCACGATTATCTTCAACTCGACACCATTCTGAATGCACAATTTCCTGAAAGTGATAAACATCAGCTTTCGGCGCATGATGAAATGTTGTTCATCATCATTCACCAGGCTTATGAGCTATGGTTTAAGCAATTACATCATGAAGCAGATTCCATAGTTGGCATCATGGACAAACCTGCGCTCAATGACAATTCTCCTGAATTGCAAACCGTTGTGCATCGCCTGAACCGAATCGTCACCATCATGCGCGTATTGGTGCACCAGATTGATATCATGGAGACCATGACGCCCATGGACTTCCTGGATTTCCGAGACATGCTTCGACCCGCCTCTGGTTTTCAAAGCTGGCAATTCAAAAGCCTGGAAGCCAAGCTGGGATTAAAATTTCAACACAGGCACGGACAGGAATATTACACCTCCCAATTACGTAAGGAACACGTTGATATAATAAAAGCTACGGAAGGCAAACGCTCTTTGATGGAATTATTGAATGGCTGGTTGGAGCGAATGCCATTCTTTGATGAGGAGAATAATTGGAAGAGCTTTGACATTAAGCCCTCTGATCTTGACCTGCCCAAGTTTTGGATGGGTTATCGCCAGCAATATGAGACCAGCCTTGCTGAAGCAGAGAAGGCTAACCTGGATGCTTTTGATGAAATATTTGTGAAGCCAACCCAGGCAAATGAACGGTCACTTTCCGCAAAAGCTGCCAGAGCGGCGGTTTTCATTATGTTGTACCGCGGTTACCCCATGCTTCAACTGCCGTTTCAATTATTAAGCGCGTTGCTGGATATTGATGAACAATTCAGTGCCTGGCGATACCGTCACATGAACATGGTTCATCGAATGATCGGTATGCGCATCGGCACCGGTGGAAGTAGTGGAAAGGATTACCTCAAAGCCGCTGCGGACAAGCATTATATCTTTAAAGAAATCGCCCAGCTCAATAGCTTTTTGATTGAAAGAAGGAAATTGCCGGTACTACCGAGGGAAGTTGAGGTGAGATTGGGATTTGCTGGCGCTTTGTAAGGAGGAATTTGGAATTTGTCTGAAGACATGACCCTACCCGGCTTATTTAGCTAATCAGCCAGTTAGCGAGCCAGCCATTCAGCTTTCCCCCCTCCATGGTCTTGCTCCTAATTCCAAATTCCAAATTCCCCATTCCAATAAAGAAGCCATAAACTAAAAGCAACCCATGGGGGTTGCTCTCTTTTTGCTGACAAATAAACCGGGTATATATTAAAAGGTGTAACGGATTCCCAGACCGCCCCAGCTTCCAACGAATCCGCGATTGTCGCCAAATTCGAAAGAAGGCTGCCAGTCCAGCGATATATTTATTGGCGCACTGTTGAATTTGTAATCGAGTCCAAGAACACCATCAATACCAATGAAGGCGCCGTCTCCATGCTTGGTATTATAAAAACCGATGTGTGCCCCGGGGCCGATGTACCATTTGAGACCCGTAGCTCCTTCAATGTCTCCATGAATTTCATAAAGACCTGTAAACCTGATCCCATGGTTATAGAAGTAAGCTATCAGCTCTCCCGCGTGGCGGTCATTGAAAAAATGCTTTAAAGAGATTCCTCCACCATCCCAGACCTTTACGCCCAGGGCGGTAGTGTAGGTGGAACTATTGGCGCTCCTGCTTTGTGCGTTCATAGATACTGCAAAGAATAAAATTGCGATAACGATTAAGGCTCTTCTCATAAGTTATTAATGGTATTTACCGGTTTAAGAATGGATGATTGCCATTTTTATGCCAAAGTTAATCAGGATCAAATAGCCCGTTCACTATTTGTTATCCAACCCCTGTTAAAAACTTTATAAGATGTTGTATGTTTTACATAATAGAATGAAAGGAAACTTCGTTAGTATCGCACAGTTCGATTCGCAAATTCAAAATGAAAAACCAACACCCGGCTGAAGTACTTTCTTTCAAAGCCATCCACCCATTGTTCCCACATTCAAAAAATCTTTGCCAGTCAAGGGTTTCGCTTTGTATTTTCGAATTATTTCCTCCAACTTTGCACACATTAAATCCAATCATATAGAATGGGACTATTTAACTGGTTTACACAAGAAATCGCGATCGACCTCGGAACTGCCAATACACTTATTATACATAATGATGAAGTTGTAGTGAATGAGCCCAGTATCGTTGCCCTCAACCGCAATAACCCCAAAGAGGTTCTTGCAGTTGGAAAGCGCGCCCTCATGATGCATGAAAAGACCCATGAAAGCATTCGCACCGTACGGCCTTTGAAAGATGGTGTGATAGCTGATTTCAATGCTGCCGAGCTAATGATCCGCGAATTGATTAAACTGGTTTATCCCAAGAAACCTCTCTTTCCTCCCAGCTGGAGAATGATGATTTGCATCCCCTCTTCCATCACAGAAGTAGAAAAGAGAGCTGTCAGGGACAGTGCCGAGCAGGCCGGAGCAAAGGAGGTCTACCTTTTACATGAACCCATGGCTGCTGCGCTGGGTATCGGCATTGATGTGGAAGAGCCGGTCGGTAACATGATCATTGACATTGGTGGTGGTACTACCGGTATTACGGTAATTGCCCTTGCTGGCATCGTTTGTGACCAGTCAATACGCATAGCTGGTGACGAGTTTACCGCTGACATCATGGAAGCACTTCGCCGTTACCATAGCCTGTTAATTGGTGAGCGTACAGCGGAGCAGATAAAGATCCAGGTAGGTGCGGCCATGAAGGACCTCGATAATGCGCCTGAAGATATTCCCGTGAACGGCCGTGACCTGGTTACCGGCATACCGAAGCAGATCATGGTAAGCTACCAGGAAATTGCAGAGGCTTTAGATAAAAGTATTTTCAAAATAGAGGAGGCCATTCTGAAAGCACTCGAACAGACTCCTCCTGAGTTGGCTGCCGATATTTACAGGCGCGGTCTTTACCTCACTGGTGGCGGTGCTTTGTTAAGAGGCCTTGACAAAAGGTTAAGCCAAAAAATCAAATTACCCGTGCACGTTGCCGATGATCCGCTGAAAAGCGTGGTTCGTGGTACAGGGATTGCACTGAAGAATTACGACAAGTATCCTTTTGTAATGAGATAAAAAGATTTTGGTTCATGGTGACATGCTCGCTTTTGAGTTTCGCCCTTGTTCCTTCAATCGATGCGTAACATATTCCTCTTCATCCGCCGCTATTTCACCTTCCTTACTTTCCTGTTATTACAGGCAGTGGCAATCTGGTTTCTCTTTAATTATAACCGCTTTCACCGGGCAAAAGGACTGGGTGTGGCAAATGAAGTGACGGGGTGGTTCAATAGCCGGTACAACACGGCGGAGGATTTCTTCAAAATGAAAGAAGAAAACAGGCGACTCCACACAATGAATGATTCCCTGATGAACCTTCTTTCTGATAATTTCGTCAGGATTGACACATCATCCATCACTGTTAGTGACTCCATACCTTTTGATACCCTGGGTCATTACAGGAGATACCTCTACCGCCAGGCGCAGGTAATGTACAACACCGTAAACCTTGAGAAGAACTATATCCAGGTAAATAAAGGTTCAAATCATGGTATAAAAGATGACATGGGAGTGCTTGGTTCTGATGGCAGCCTTGTGGGAAAAGTGGTGAACGTGAGTCCCAATTTCAGCCAGGTGATGAGCATGCTACATGTGCAGAACAGGGTTGACGTGTATTTGAAAAAGGTTGGCAGCAGTGGAACTATTTCATGGGATGCGAAAGATCCCCGCTTCCTGATGCTCACCCGAATTCCAAGGCACGATTCCATTCAGAAAGGAGATACCATTCTCACCGGTTCGTACTCTGTTAGCATTCCTCCTAATAAGTTAGTTGGCTTTGTAGAAGAGATCATTCGTGATAAGGCCAGTAATTTTATCACTATCAGGGTGAGAATGGCGGCAGACTTCCAGGACCTGCAGCAGGTTTTTATAGTAGAAAACCTCCAGTATGATGAACAAATGAGATTGTTGGATGAGACACGGAAAAAAATTAAATAAACAAATGGTACGAAGAATTGAGTGATTTGTTGAGAAATATTATTCGTTTCATGCTATTCATCCTCGTGCAGGTATACGTATTGAACACCATACCTCACCTGCACAGGTTCATTGTGCCATACATCTATTTTCTATTCATTCTCTGGTTGCCGTTTAATGTCTCGCGAATGACATTGCTAATCGTAGGGTTTCTTACCGGAATAACCCTGGATTTTTTTATGATGACGCCGGGGCTTCACGCGGCAGCTTGTGTACTCATTGCCTATCTGCGCCCTTTCGTAATCAGCATCCTGTCACCTAAAGATGCCTCGGGCTTTAACTATGGCGAACCTTCACCCAAAGCAATGGGATGGACGCCCTATCTGGTTTATACTTTTATCCTCACTGTTTTTCATCATAGTTATATGGTTCTGCTGGAGTGGCTTTCATTTGGAAGTTTTCTCTCATTCCTGATCAAGGTGATAGCCACCACCGGGATAAGCATGTTGCTTATAATTACTACAGAACTACTTTTTACAAGGAAAGCGAAGTTCAGAACTAACACAGCGTAAATCAGCAGCGCCTTTCACCATTCAGGAATTGAAATTTTTCCTAAAACGTGATTTATTTCCTAAAGAATTTGGAAACCGCCAATGCCTGTGCGTAATTTGCGAATACAATTTTACGTTTCTTCTTCCCGATTCACACCCCGTTTGATCTATGCCTGTGTTTAACCAATCAAGAAGCCGAATAATCCGCCTGATCTTCCTGGTGGCATTTGTGCTGATTGCCGTGCAATTGTTTTTCCTGCAGGTTGTGCCGAATGAATATGACAAGCTCGCTATGAGCAATGCCGTATTTCCCAAAATAATCTACCCCGAGCGGGGCATAATTTACGATAGAAATGGTAAGGCTATTCTCAATAATACCATCATGTATGACCTCATGGTTACACCAGCAGAGGTAAAGAATTTTGACACTGCCACGTTTTGCTCTCTCATGGAAATTGATACGGCTGACTTCAGGGCCAGGATCAGGGATGCTATCATTAAGAACAAATCAGTGCGCCCTTCCGTGTTCGAAGACCTGCTAACTCCCAAGATGCAGGCCAGGTTCGAAGAAAACAGCTGGCGGTTCCCCGGATTTGCGTTAGTGGAAAGACCTGTGCGAACATATCCTTTTCACGTGGCTGCACATATACTCGGTTACATTAATGAGGTTGACTCAAGAGATATAGAGCGATCAGGTAATTTCTACAGAATGGGTGACTATATCGGGAAAAGCGGTTTAGAGGCTACCTATGAAAAAGTACTGATGGGCCAGCGTGGGGTACAGTACCTGATCAAAGACAATCACAACAGGCTGGTTGGAAGATATAAAGAAGGAATTCTTGATACAGGTGCCATAGCAGGAAAGGGATTACATACTTATCTTGATATCGAACTCCAGCAACTGGCGGAGAAATTAATGACGAACAAGGTAGGGGGAGTTGTGGCCATTGATCCAAAGACCGGCGGTATTTTGGCCATGGCTTCAGGGCCAACCTTTGATCCGAATGAATTGACGGGACCTGATAAGAACAGGAACTACAGCCGTCTGGTTCTTGACGTGGCAGGTCCATTATTGAACCGGGCCGTGAAAGGGCAATATCCCCCTGGTTCTACATTTAAGCCCATCGGAGCACTGGTGGCATTGAATGAAAACGTCATCACTCCTTCATTTGGTTATCCCTGCATGGGTCGCTACTATGCCTGCGGGCATGGAAAGCCAGCCTGCACTCATGCCGGGGGCGGGCACGCCAATAACCTGCGTCTCTCGATTGCCAATTCGTGCAACGCTTACTATGCGCATATTTACAGGCTTACCGTTGATAATCCAAAGTACGGAAGTGTGAAAAAAGGTTACGAACACTGGCATGATTACATGAATGAATTTGGGCTCGGAGTCAGCCTTGGTGTAGACCTTCCCAGTGAAGACAACGGTAATATTCCCGATACAACTGAATATAATCGTGACTATCGCGGCTCATGGAATTCATGCACTAATCTCACTCTCGGGATTGGGCAGGATAAGATGCTGGTTACTCCCTTGCAGCTCGCTAATGCGATGTGCATCATTGCCAATAAGGGATATTATTACACTCCTCACTTTGTACAAAAAATAGAAGATGCGGGCCCTGAGGATACGCTGCTTAACAGGTATAGGAAACGCAATGATGTGTTAACGCATATTCCTGACACCGCATTCAATGCGGTGATCTGGGGAATGCAGGATGTGGTAGAGAGAGGAACTGCCCGCTCTGCAGCAATCCCCGGTATCGATGTTTGTGCCAAAACCGGTACGGCCGAAAATAAGAGATACCTTGATGGTAAGGTGGTTCAGCTTAAGGATAATTCAGTATTCGTTTGCTTTGCCCCGCGTGACAATCCAAAAATTGTGCTTGCCGTGGTGGTGGAGAACGCCGGCTTTGGCGGAACCTGGGCAGGGCCTATTTCATCTATCCTAATGGAAAAGTATTTGAATGATACGCTTCGCCCTGAAAGGGTGAAGAAAGCCGAGGAAATTGCAAATGCAAACCTGATGCCTTCCTATTTAAAACGGCTACAGTTCAAAGAAGATTCAATCAGGGCATGGAGATGGTTTGAAATGAGAAAGGATAGTTCTTACATCCGGAAATATCTTGATAAAACAATAACCAGCCCGCCTCTCTCAGGCAATAAGCCGGGGAAGGAAGGAAAGGCCGGTCTCTTTCAATTGCATGCCATATTACCCGGTAAAAATGAAATTCATAAATCACCTTTAAGGCAACATGAATCAGCGTAACCCCGCCATATCAAAAGGAATTGACTGGAGCCTGGTATGGATCTATATTCTGCTGGTTGTAGTAGGGTTGCTTGCGATTTTTGGAGCGACGTACAAGGAAGATGATCCCATTATTCAAACATTTATCTCCTTCAGGACTGATTACAGTAAGCAGCTATATTTTTTTGGCGTTTCACTCGTGATTGGTTTATTTATCCTTCTTACCGATAGTAAATTTTTTCCTGCCACTGCAAACATCTGGTATGCTGCAGGAATATTCATGCTGCTGATTGTTTTTCCATTTCATACCAATATCAAAGGAACGGAATCGATCATCAGGCTGGGATCTTTCAACTTTCAGCCGGCTGAATTTTGTAAGATTTGTGTAGCGCTTGCCCTGGCAAAATACCTTTCTCGGCCGGATACGGATTTTACCAAAACAAGGTCGCAGTTGATAGCAACGGCAATTGTAATGTTTCCCGCTGTGCTTACTATTTTGCAGAAAGAAACTGGTCTGGCCCTGGTGTTCTGTGCGTTCTTTATAGTGATGTACAGAGAGGGATTGCCGTCAGGAATCCTGATCATAGGATTTGCCACTGCTGCCCTGGTGGTAGCCACGCTGGTGTTAGAAAAGAATACATTGGCTTTTATACTTACCGGACTGGCTCTTGTAATGGCTTACTTCATGCGCAGGCAAATCAGGAGAAACAAAGCAGTGCTGGCGAGGATTGTTCTATTGTGGGTCATCTGTGTGGGCGTACAACGCTTTGGTGTACCCCTAGTGTTTAAGAATCTTCTCGCCAAGCACCAGGTGGAAAGGATATATAGTACAATTGGTAAGGATGTGCCCTCAGAATACTTAAAGGGTGAACAGGCTTCAGCAGGTAGCGCGGGAATCAATACGGCTGATTATAATGTAAAGCAATCCAAAATTGCCATCGGTAGTGGTGGAATAATAGGGAAAGGATTGCTTAAAGGAACACAAACAAGGTATGGGTTTGTGCCTGAGCAGCGAACCGATTTCATCTTTGATACCATTGGCGAAGGCTTCGGCTTCATCGGAAGTATTACATTACTGGGAATCTATCTTTTGCTTTTGTTCAGGATCGTTACCATTGCTGAAAGGCAGCGAAGTGTTTTTAGCCGCTGTTATGCGTATGGCGTGGCCGCCGTATTCTTTTTCCATATTGCTATCAATATTGCCATGACGGTAGGACTTGCTCCTGTTATAGGCATTCCTCTTCCTTTCATTAGTTATGGTGGCACATCTCTTCTTACCTTTAGCATCCTGTTATTCATCCTGGTGAGGCTGGATGCAGACAGGCAAATGGTATTGAGATAATGGAAATTCCTTACTTACCTGGTTCCATAATATTTAATTAAATCAAATGGAAGTTATTCCCTTATCAGAAGGAACATTCACTATTGACAGAACAAAATTATTTGTACCCTTTAATGAGTCAACCGATGTGCTAAATGCACGACCCACTGGTAGTTTGTTAGTTGAAGTGCAACCTTTTGTTGTAAAGACCTCCACAGACGTGCTCTTGCTTGATATGGGCTTGGGTTTTTCCACGGATGGCGGAATGCAAATTCACAAAAACCTCCTTGATGCGGGTATTGACCCATCCTCCGTCACAAAGGTTTTGCTTAGCCATTTGCATAAAGACCATGCTGGTGGTGTGTCAGATGATGCTGACAGAAAGAAGCTGAGTTTTCCCAACGCGGTTCATTACCTGCAGGAAAGGGAATTGAGCTTTGCATTTGAAAAGGGAATGCCTTCATTTATTCCTGAAGAATTGGAGGTGCTCAGGCATTCATCGCAGGTCGTTTTATTAGACCAGGATGCAGGCACGATAGGCGATATTATTTCATACCAGGTTACGGGCGCACATTCTCCATTTCACCAGGTGTTTTGGATAAAGGAGGGTGATGAAATAATATTCTTTGGTGCAGACGATGGGCCACAGCTTTCACAAATGAAACATAAATACGTTGCCAAGTATGATTATGATGGGAAAAAAGCAATGGAGCTGCGCCAGGAGTGGTGGGAGAGAGGAAAAAGGGAGGGATGGACGTTTTTGTTTTATCATGATGTGAAGAATAGTAATTTAAAATCGAAATCCAATTGAAACACCTGCCCTTATTCCCGGCAAGAACCCGGAATATTTAGTGTTCGCGCTACGACTGTTTGCATTAACGGTGACTTCGAGTTTATCTTTTAATAGCGGAATATCTGAAAAGAAATCCTTTATTTCCTCTTCCGCATCCTGCGCATCCTGTGCGTCCCATGGCGGACCAGCGCCAATCTCCCTGGACAATGTTTCATGCTTTGCAATATTTGCTTCCGGTCCCAGAAAGTACAGATCGATCATGAAGTTATTGCCAATGGTAAATTGTACACCTAGCTGGGCTCCCACACCAACGGCTGAATAATCACTCGTG
>Ga0196972_1000865_pt1 | contig 11025 bp, 4 predicted proteins | sample S1v_2013CmetaG_FD_148618 | JGI IMG/M metagenome (GOLD analysis project Ga0196972, IMG submission 148618) | Soil microbial communities from Anza Borrego desert, Southern California, United States - S1+v_20-13C | ecosystem: Environmental > Terrestrial > Soil > Desert | place: USA: California... | reverse complement strand
GAGAATTGAGGGGTGAAAAAAGAGAGAATTGAGGGGTGAAAAAAGAGAGAATTGAGGGGTGAAAAAAGAGAGAATTGAGGGGTGAAAAAAGAGAGAATTCAGGTGATAGGACTCGAACCTATAATCTTTACCTTCAAAAGATACTGCCTTACCTAATTTGGCCACACCTGAAATTCATTTAAATTAAATAAATTTATTTAATTTATTTAATTTATTAAGCGTATAATAGCATAAATGCCATCATTAAAGCAAATAAACCAATTGCTTCTGTTAATGCAAATCCAAAAATTGCATAGCTAAATAAATCATCTTTTAAAGATGGATTTCTTGAAAATCCTTTTATTAATCCACTAAAAACTAATCCTATACCAGTACCAACCCCACCTAAACCAGCGGTAGCTAAACCTGATCCAACTCTTCTTGCTACTACTTCAGTATTAATAGCTGTTGAAGTTTCATCTACAGAAAAAATAAAAGAATTTTTATCCAAATTAAAAATCATATCAAAAACGTTAATAAAATCAAAAGAACCAAGCATCAAAACGATGAAATTAAAATTAAAAATAATAGAGGTAAGAATCAAAATAAGAGAAGAAAGAAGAAAAAAATTACCAAGCTTTTTATACATAAGGTTAAAATTTTTTAAAAAAAAAAGTAGAAATAAGGTAACCTACTTTATTATAAAAGGTTTGCAAAGAATGATATCAAGTGAATAATCTAAAACGTAGAGAATTATAAAAAGTTATTAATAAATTTCGATTAGTAAACATTAAACCAGTTGTAAAACTAGCAATTAAAAAATCGTGTGGAAATTTTGAAATAAAATTATATAAAAAATATGTATATTTAATTCATGATCATTTTTTTGTTATAATAGTTGAAATTTTTGAGTCAATTTCAACTAAACCAGATACGTTATATTTATTATAATCCGTAAAATATTGATTTTTAAAATAAAATTTTAAAATATGAAATAAATTTCTTCATTCATAAAATACTGTTTCTAAATGTAAAACAAAATCAATTGATTCTTGAAAAAATTCAAGAATTGAAAAATTATGAAGAGCGTAATCTGGAAAAATTAATAAATCATGTATATTAAAATTCAAAGTTCAAGAAATTAATTCTTTAGCAATTTGTTTTGATTTATCGGTTGGTAGGCGTAAGGTTGAGGCTGATAAGAAAGATTGATTGTTCTCAAAAATACTAGAAAATTGGGAAGTTCCTTTAAAACAACCAAGATAAGAAATCATATTTATGGTATCTAAATAAGTACCGGTTGACCAATCATAAAATAAATTGAAATTATAATTTTCTCATAATGAATCATAATAAGAAAACGATAAATGATGTGTTTGATAAAATTGTTTTTGAGAAGTAGTTAATGTTAAAAAAAAGGTTGTAACTGTATAAGGATTTATAGGAAATGGAAGATCTAAAGTCAACCAATTTGTTAAAAAAACATGTGAATATACTTTTTTTAGATCAAGTAAAAAATATATATCAGTTGTTGTTAATTTAAAACTATTTAAGAAATAAGAAAATAAATATTGATTATACTGGTAATAATTATACATTGTATTATCATTATCAATAGGTTGCAATATTTCATCATCAATACCACAATCAAATAATCCTGTAAAATAGATAGGATTAGAATAGAAAATTCAATATTTAAACATTTGTTTTCAAAATCAATTCTCGATTGAAAGTCGATTATTAGAAAGATTTTCAAAATTAAATTCAAATAAAGTATTATTAATTAAAAATTCTCTTAAAAGTAACCGTTTATGCGAAAAATTTACAATACCTAAATAAATTTCAGAAGAAGAAAATACTAGTGTCCAGAAAAATAGATAACCAATAAAAAAGGGATGATGAAAAGAATAATATAATTCTCTATAAGGTACAGAAAAATCTGCAAATGAGTTTACATCCAAATTAGCTGTGTAAAAATCTGGATCAGTAGATTTTTCAGAATCTTTAATTTCTTGAATTATTTCTTCATCATCTTTAGGGCGAAAAATGTCTGCCGCCCCGGTCGACAAATCAATAACTAGAGGATTGTCATAAATTTGTCGGTATGAATTATAAAAACCATACAAAGGATCATATGGGGTTAATTTTGTTGCAAAGGAATGTCTATATCCTAAATAAGGTCAATAAGAATATAAACCATTATTATAATCAAAAGTTATACCAGATTTCCATGACCAATAATCTAATCAAGCTAAAGCTTTTGGGCCAAAACTATATCAATGAGAAATAGGATGCAAAAACAAATTCAACCAAGTAAAGGATCATGATAGCAACTCATTTCATGAATTATCATTAAAAAAAAATGTTTTAATAGAATGATATTTTCCACCTAAAATGAGAGAATAAGAGTCTAAATTATTAGATGCATTCCAGGCTAAAATATCAGTTTTAGGGGTTGCGTATAACATAGAATACATGTAAGAAGTAGCAGTTACAGTACTAATATATAACTCACCTACCCAGCCAATTATTAATGGTGGTGTTACGTTTTTGACTATTGAAGGGTTAAATGGAAAACGTTTTTGTCTATATCCAGCAAAATCTTCAGAATATGATTGTTCTAAATTTTTTTTGTCCTCTTTAGGATAAACGGACAAACCTGCGAATGTAGATGTATGTTCTTTATCTAAATTTAGGAACGGATCCTCACGATGTCAAGTAAAACTATTGATGTCAATAGTTTTTGTTGCCTTAAATTTTTTTTGTGAAAATAATTCAAATTTATCAAGACTACCAAAAGGTTTTTTAAACCAATTTTCTTCAATATTAAGAGACGCGAGCATATCAAAATTAGTAAAAAAAGTATTTAATTCTTGACTAGTTAAAGCAGTTTCAGAAATATTAAATTTTTGGTTTCAAGTAGAAGATAAAATTGGAGTAAAATAATCCCATGTCTTAAAATGTGATAAAAAATAGGATGTATCAAATGTAAAAACCCAATTAGCAAGTGGGCTGTTTGCGGAATATTGAAATTCAAAGTCAAAACGTTTTAAATAGAATTCATATTTAGAATAAAACGAATGTTCAAGTGTGTCTGCCACGCCTTCGTATAAAGTTAAATTATTAAATTCATTTTTTAGATCTCTAGTAGTTTCCGTAGAAGGTAAATTTAAATAAGTTAGTTGTGAAAAAAATGATAAATAAAATCAAACGTATCTTGGATTTAGGATTTTAAAAAAATCAATTAAAATTGAGGGAGTTATACCAAGTTCACATAAGTCTAATGGTGGGTTAGTTTTCAAATAACTTCTTTCAGTAGTTCTTTTATCAAATGTTTCATCTGGGAATGTTAAATCAAAATTTTTATTTACATAAGGTACTGGACCGTAATTTTCTAAATAGAAAACAGGTGATAAATTAATGGTTCTAACTAAACCAAATATTGTTTCAACCTTATTACTTGAAACAATACTATATCATTTTTCGTAAAAATTTCTTACATTATCAATTATTTGTAAACCGGATTGATTTAAGTTTAAAGGTGTAGAAATCAAACTAAAAGATCAATTATATAGTTTTGATGTCCACCATATATGTTGAATTAAATTAAAAAAAGGTCAAGTATACATTGATTGACCTATCCAAGAATTTGAATAAGCAATTCAACCTAACTGTAATCTATTTATTTCGTGTGATTGGTGAAAATTCAGAAAAGGAAATTTTGTTCAAGGAACAAATCTAAATGATCAAAAAAAAATTAATATCCAATAATTTATTTTATCCCAAAAAAGATCAGTACCTAATTTAGACAAAATATTTGAAAATTTATTTTCAAATATTTTATAAACATCAAAAGCCGAGGTAGTATATTGCAAATTACAATCGAATTGGTAACCGGTATAAAATACATAAGCCATTAGTAGTTTATCATCATTTAAAGATATTTGTAAATTATTATTATGTGGAAATAAATTAAAAATATTTGAACATAAATTAATAAATAATTTTCTACTTAAAACTGTATCTAAAACTGGGTTAGAAAAAAATAAATATTCGGGATTTAATGACATTGATGAAATCAATATTGTAAATTGTTTAATTTCAGAAATTAGAACTGAAAATTGGTTAATATTTTGGATTTTTTGCCAGACAGAACGTGTAAAAAAATTAGAAATTTGTGTTAAATAATCAAAATATGTCCAAATTAAATGGTCAAAACTGCAATCAAAGCCACCATTAAATAAAAGAATACTGTATTTTTTTACACGAGCGTTGTAAAAAGATTTGAAGATTTGAAATTGAAAATTTTTTGAATTTCAGATTTTTAAATTAGAAAGAAAATCCGAAAATGAAATTTTATTAAATGTGGAAGAAACTAATAAAGAAATAATAGATCAAACATTATTATTATGTAAGTAAAAAAATTGATTATAATTAAAAAATGTGTAATGTAATAGCAAATTTGTATGTATAGCAAAAAAATAAAGCTGATCCGGAGTTTTATAATTTAGCCAAATATCACTAATGGAATGCCAATAAATTTTACTTGTATATTGAGAAAAAAAATTTTCTTCAAACATTCATTCATAAAACCACAAAAAACCTACTTTTCAGTGATAATAAATAATAGCATAATAAAGTAAATAAATCGCAACAAAAAAATAAATATAAAAATGTATAAACCAAACCAGATGAATAAAAAAAGCTAAAGATAAAATTGAATTTAATTGTGGAATAGTAGTTTGTGTTATAATAAATTCGATAGGATAGGTTATACATTTAATAAAAATTTTAACAAAAAAATCAAAAATTTGTAAAAATGATTTAATATAAAGAATTGCCTCAACACCAGAGTATAAAGCAATTGGGGTTGAATTTTTTAATTCAGCTACACTATCACTATAACCAACTAATGTTGATGAAACATTTTTTCGAAAAAATTGATATTTTTGCCAAGTAAAACCAAATGTCGAAAATGAAGAAGGGTAGGGTGTGGGGGTATAATATCGTATAAATCCTGGCAAAACATAACGATATTCTGTTTTGCCAAAATATTTTAAAGATCAAATATACCATGGATAATCAACTGAAGGTTTCAAGTGGTTTGAAAAAGAATTAGAATTTTGCAAGTTTGCTGTTAAAGGTCATAAATTAAATTGTCTTTCTAAAAGTCTTAATTTGGCTTCAACAATTAAAAAGTTTTTAACTTCTTCAATCGAAGGAATTAAATAAATTGGTTTTTTTTTTATTACCGATTTAGATTTATTTGTTTCCTTTGGAAGTAATGTACCTAATAGTGTTTTTTTTTCTACAGTTGTTGTAAAATTTGATAATTTTAAGTGTTTTCGTTTTAAAAATTTTAATTCTTCAACGCTTGGAATTTCATTAATTAAAAATTTAACAAATCCTTTTTTTTGTTGAAAATTTTCAAGTCAATCTAGTCTGCGAATTATTTTAGAAACAAGATAACCTAGTGTTAATGGATCAGAAAATTTAAATCTAAAACTTTTTTCATACAGACCCATTTCGTTTTCTAGTGCACATAGTCTAAAATTATATCGATTAAAAATATCAATCAGTTGGTCAGTAGTGATTGGTTTAGATAGTATTTTTAATAATATATTTTGTTCTAAAAATTCAAAATTCTCAAAATTTGAGAAATTTTGAAGTGGAACATTAAAGTTAAAGAATAAAAAATGAACTAAATCAAACCAAGTCCCGTGTTTTAAATTATCGAGAAATATATTTGTTATTAATGGAATTTGGTTTTTTTTATTCTTTAATTTTATAATATTCTTTTTTTTATATTCCTTATTAAAATCCCATAATCCTTTAAAAGTAAGTAAAGATTGTTGGTAAGGGGTTGTTGTAAATATTTCTCATAAAATATCAGGATTAAAATCTCATTTAATTTTAGAATTATGAAGAATATTTTCATAGATCTCTCGACTGCTACCATATTTTTCATATAATGGAGAGGTATTTATAGTCATATGATTAAAATAATTTTGAGATAAAAATAATTCATATGATGTTGGGCTAAAGGTATTATAATTTAAGTAGTTGGCTTTGGTATCATTATCTACTTTTGTAATATCATTATTTAATTGTTGTGAAAAATTTTTTATTAAATCCCAAAATTTAATATCATTTAGGAAATATTTTTTCCAAAAATTATCATCTTTCGCTAGAAATTGTTGATTTGTATATCATAAAAAAAACAATTTCCAGTTTGGATCAAATCGATTAGCGGTAATGGTTGGAGATTCCGTATCAAAAACTATTCTATTTAACTCTGGATTTAATCATACTGCTCAAAGAAAAAAAATATCTGAGAATCAATTAGTTTTTCATAAAGAAATTTTACGACTTCTTTGCACATTTGCTGCATCATCTAATCTTGGCGATGCTTTGGGTAATTTTTTAGCTAACTTTAAATAGTTAGAGTCTGGTTTTTGGGTTGCTTCCAAATAAACAACTAATCAATTTCAAAATCATATAGTTGCTGACATAAAATCCTCAAGTCGTGGATTTCTTCAAGTTTCAAAAAAATTAATAACCGGAAAAAAATATTTTGCTACAAAATTAACAAATCTAGGGTCAAATCAATACAAACAAGAATATATAAAAAAAAAAAAAAAAAAAAAAAAAAATAATTAAAAAAAAAAAAAAAAAAAAAAAGGAAAAAAAAAAAAAAAAAAAAAAAAAAAAAAAAAAAAATTAAAAAAAAAAAAAATGTAAAAAGCGCTAATCTACCATCTTCGATGTCGGTTCAATATCTATTGACGACAGTTAATCAAAATAAAGGTCAATCTACATAATCATTCAGATAATCACGTAATGATAACGGATTTTCATTATTATAGTAATTAACCCATATTTGTATAGGAGCTTGGTAATCATTAATCATTTCATTTTTAATAAATTCTGCTTCTAATTTCCAAGATACCAAAAGTGTTGCTACTAAAAAAATAAATAAAAATCAGTAACAAAGTAATGAATAACCAAATAGTAAAATGCTTAATTCAATAACAATAAAATAATAGAAAAGAAAGGAAAAGACTATTATAAATAATAAACTTTTTAATTCCAATTTATAAAGTTTATTTGAAAATTTTAATTTGATATAAAATAAGCTTTTTTTAAAATAATATCTTATTATATAAAATATTATCTCTAGCGCAATCCAAAGTTTTTTTGAAAAAAAAAAAAAATTGCCTACATAAAAAAGCATGTATTGCTTAATTTTGGTGAGAATATTTTTTAAAGCTACCATAATTATATATATAATATTAATATTAATACTAATAAAACTAGTAAAGTACTAATAAATATTAAAGCGGGTAAAAAATTTAGTTTTAAAGAACCAAAATTTTGGTTAAAAATTTTGGCAAAAAAAAAACAAATATTAGTTGGTAATTTTATAAAGAAAAATTCTAACCAACCTCAATCTAATTCTTTATAGCTAATTGTATAAGAAAAATCAAGTAATGGTTTAACAATAAAAAAATTGTAAACTTGATCTGCAGAGCTTTTAGTTTCAAAAAATTTTTGTACTCAACTATCAGTAAAAAATTCAAAACCCCAGATATTTTTAGAATATTTTTTTTTTTCTAAAATCGATGTCATTTCGTTTGATCTGTCATAAAGAACATCATAAAAAGCCCAAATTTCAGCGTACCAGCAGGAAACAATTGCTATATATATAGCTGATATAGGAATTAATAGCAATAAAAATTTAAAATAATTTAAAAAATAATCATATACGTCAACATAAAAATCTAAAAATATTTCATATATGTTAAAATAAAAATTATAATTATAAATAAATATAGAATCAGAAAATAAAATGAATGAGAAAGGGGATGTTAAAGGGTTTTTAGTTAACCCACCAACACAAATTGTTGTAAAGGTAAGTATAGTAATAACAGTTAGAATGTTGTTGCCATGTTCGTGTGTATTGGCCAATACATTACGAGATAAACTTGTTTCTAGAAAAATAACATAATAAAAGAATCTTATTGAATAAAAAGCTGTAAACCATGCTCCTAGTGATGCACATATATAAGCATATAAGGCAGGTACAGTTCGTTTAGTTAACGCTAATTCAATAATAGTATCCTTAGAAAAAAAACCTGAGGTAAACGGTATGCCGGCCAAAGAAAAAAAACCAATACATAAACCCGCATAAGTTATCGGTAAATAATGTAGTAATCCTCCCATTTTTCTAATGTCTTGTTCATCAGAAATTGCATGTATAACGGAACCCGCGCACAAAAATAATAAAGCTTTAAAAAAAGCGTGAATGAATAAATGAAACATTGCTAAATTATAAGCTGATAAACCACAGGCAAGGAACATATAACCTAATTGACTACAAGTTGAAAAAGCAATAATTCGTTTTATATCATACTGAAAACAAGCTGTAATAGAACCAAACAGAGCTGTAAAGGCCCCTATAAACAATGTAAAATTTCTAATTATATCTGAAAATTCGAATAAAAAAGAAGTTCAGACAATTAAATATACACCGGCTGTAACCATTGTAGCGGCATGGATTAATGCTGATACTGGAGTTGGTCCTTCCATTGCATCAGGTAACCATGTATGTAAACCGAATTGTGCTGATTTACCAATTGCTGCTATTAATAGAAACATAGTTATTAATGTAATTATTGATATATGGAAAAATTCAAATTTAATAAGGCAATTATCTATTTTATTTTCTAATAAAAATGTTATTAATAAATATAATTTTTTAAATTCTAATGTACCAAAAAAATGTATAATTAGACCAGATGCAATTATTAATGCAATATCACCAACTCAATTAACTATTACAGCTTTTAAGCTAGCTTTAAGTGCTAGAGTTCTTGTATACCAAAAACCTATTAAAAGATAAGAAAATATACCTACACCTTCCCAGCCCATAAATAATAGTGCAAAATTGTTTGCTAAAACTAAAATTAACATAGCTAAAGTAAATCCAGATAAATATTTTAAAAAGGTTAAAAGTCATGGATCGGTTGCCATATAATCAATTGAATAATAATGAACTAATGTAGAAATTGATAGAACAACAACTAGCATTAATAAAGACAAATGATCTAATAAAAAACCAAAACTAATGAAATCAAAATATAATGAAATCCATTTTAAAAAATTTATATTTAAATAAAAAGCGAGAAAATATGTAGTTGAGAGGTTGAAAAAATTTATATATATGAAAATATGATAGATTACAAGAGAGAATAAAACGCAACAAATTGTTAGCATAGCATCAGCTTGAAAATAAGGAAGAAGTATTTTTTTTGCGAAACCTTTTTTCCAGAGAAGAGTATCTATTCACCAAGAGGAGAGTCTTGGCACTATTAAATATTTGTAATTAAAGCAAACATTCACCACAAAATACCAAACAGAGTAGTGAAACATATTTCAAAATAACATAAATACAATATAAGTTAAACTAGCAACCGATATAAAATAATAACTATTTAATATTAATAATTCCGTAAATCTTTGTGTAATTAGAAATAAATTATATGATTTTATTTCGAAATCTTTAGATATTTTAAAAATATCTAAACAAATGTTGTTGTCCAGTGACATTAATTTATTTAAAAATTTATTTATATAATAAATTAAAAATTCATTCATATTTAGTTATTAATTAATGAAATATAAAAAGCACACATTGGTTTAAAAAAATCTAAAAGGAAAAAAGGAAAGATACCGAACAATAATATTAAAATAAATAGAAAATTTAATATTTTTCTTTCGCTAGGTTTTACATCTCTGTAAGTAGAAATTTTTGGAGAAATTTGTCCGTATAAAACTCAAGTTAATAACCAAATAGAGTAAACCCCCCCAAAAATTGAACCAATACCAACAAATAAACTTAAAAAAAAATTATCTGCCATCATACTTGCAAAAATTAATATTTCCCCGGGAAATCCTGCAGTACCTGGAAAACTCATATTTGCTAAGCTAAACATAAAAAAACACATTGAAAAACGAGGCATAAAATGAGCTATACTACTATAATAAATAATTGATCTAGTACCATAAATTTTATATAATATACCTATTGAAAAAAATAGAGCACTTGAAATTAAACCATGAGATAACATCATAAAACTTGCACCCATTAATCCGTTCATATTCATATTATAAATTCCAATGATAACTAGACCCATATGGCCAATAGAAGAATAGGCTATAATTTTTTTAATATCAATTTGAGCTAATGCTGCAAGTGAAGACAATAAAATTCCACACAAACACATACTAAAAACTAAAGTTTTAAATGTCTCCAAAACTGAAGGAAATAAAGGTATAACAAAACGCAAAAAACCGTAGGTACCCATTTTTAATAAAACTCCCGCAAGTAAAACAGAACCTGTAGTAGGGGCTTCTGAATGGGCTTCTGGTAGCCAAATATGAAATGGATACAAAGGTGTTTTTACTGCAAAACCAATGAAAAGTAATAACCATATTAATTTTTTTTCAAAATTAGAAAAAATTATATTTAATTCGTTTGATTGGGTAACATAAAAAATATCAAAACAATTAAATGATCAAATTTTTATATAAAGTAAAAATATTCCAGCTAAAAGAAATAATGAACCTATAAAAGTAAATAAAACCATTTGATAGGCTGCGTGGACTTTTCGTCAATTTGAACCCCAGAAAACGATTAAAATAAATATAGGTAACAAAGAAAGTTCAAAATAAATATACATCCAAATATAATTTGGAACACAAAAAAATTGAAAAGATGCAAATTCAAGCAAAAAAATCCAACCCAATTGTGAATAAAAATTATTCAATCTTATACCGTCAAGTAGAAAAAGTGAGCAAAGATATACTAATAAACTAGTTAACCAAATTAACCAAATGTTTAAACCATCTAAAGCAATAAAATAATCGAATACAATTGGTGAATTAATTCAAACAGTTGTATCTGCATTTGAAAAAAAAAAACAAATAATGGTTTTAGAAAAATAACCATTCCAGGTTAAAATTGGATTAAAAAAGAAATCTAAA
>Ga0196972_1000864_pt1 | contig 11031 bp, 9 predicted proteins | sample S1v_2013CmetaG_FD_148618 | JGI IMG/M metagenome (GOLD analysis project Ga0196972, IMG submission 148618) | Soil microbial communities from Anza Borrego desert, Southern California, United States - S1+v_20-13C | ecosystem: Environmental > Terrestrial > Soil > Desert | place: USA: California... | reverse complement strand
ATCACCACCCCGAGCCGACCGGATTCCAGCCGCACCAGCGTGCCGACCGGGTAAATGCCGACGCAGCGCATGAAGGCCTGCACATGCTGCGGATTGAAGTGGAACTTGCTCCACTCATAGATCTTGCGCAGCGCTTCCGCCGCCGACATTCCCTTGTGGTAGCAGCGGTCTGCCGTGATGGCGTCGTACACATCGACGATCGCCGCCATCTGGGCCAGGGTGCTGATGCTGTCGCCGGGCAGTTTGTCCGGATAGCCGCTGCCGTCCATGCGCTCATGGTGATGCAGCGTGATGTCCAGCGGCACCGCGCCGATGCCGGGCATTTTCGCGAGGATGTCGTAGCCGTCCTTCGGATGCTTGCGGATGACATCGAATTCCTCGTCGGTGAGCCGGCCGGGCTTGTTCAGTATCTCGTCCGGGACCAGCGCCTTTCCCGTATCGTGCAGCAGGCCGCCCAGTCCTGCCTGTTGCGTCAGCCCGGCATCCATGCCCGCCGAGCGGCAGAAAGCGACGAGCAGCGTGCACACGCTGACCGAATGCAGGAAGGTGTAGTCGTCCTTGTTCTTGATGCGCAGCAGGCCCGTGAGCGCGCCCGGGTTGCGGAGGATGGATTCGGTGATGCTCTGCACGACCGGTTCGACCTGGTCGAGCTCGATCGCCTTGCCGAGGCGGGCATCGTGCATGACGGTGCGCACGAGCTGGTGCGCCTGGTTCTTGATCTGCCTGGCGCGGTCGATTTCCTCAACCAGCGACACGCGCGACGCCGCGGCGGGCTGGCGCGCGGCGATGGCGACCAGCTCCTTCTCCAGCGCGTCCTGCGCCTGTTCCGCGGTCGGCGCGTCGGCGACATCCAGCCCCTTGCCGGTATCGATGTACAGCTCGTGGATGCCGGCCTCGATCACTTTCCGGATCTCATCGTCGGACGTTATCATCAGCCGGTTGCGCATGAAGGGATGATCCATCCAGTGGCAGCTGAAGTCGTGCACGAACATACCGGCCTTTAGCTGGCGAACACTGATTTTCTTGATCATCCGGGCCTCCCCTGGGCGCCGGCCGCAGGAGGCCGGAAGCGTCAGGAGAGTATAGGAGCTTTGTTGCTGGCGTGCAAAACGCGTTATTGCGGCAGGGGCAGGGCGGGCCGCGATTCCGGGCGCCCGAAGATATGGGTATAGGTGGGGTAAAACGAGCAGTACATGACGACGGTCAGCACCAGCGATACCGTCAGCAGCACCACCATCACCGCGAACGCCTGGCCGACGATGAGGGCGACCAGGCTGCTCAGGACCGCCGGCAGGATGATGCCGATCAGTACCCAGGACAGGCCGTAGACAAGAAAGGCCATGCCCGAGCGCTTGACCGCGAAAAAGCTGTAGAAGATCGCCTTGCCGATGCTCATGTCCTGCCAGGCGATCAGGGGCGCCGCGTACCAGAACGCCATCAGGGCCGGTGTGTAGACGGCCGCCGACACCATCATCGCCAGCGAGAGGTCGGAGCCGCGGATGGTCTCGGTATCGAGGCGCTTCTGGCCCGACATGATTTCCCAGAACACGCCGCCGTCGACGATGGCCGAAGCCGCCACCGCGATCACCGCCGCAACCAGGTACAGCACGCCCAGCTTCAACAGCCGCTTGAATGCCGGAGTGCGGAATCCGGCCAGCAAGAGGTTGGGATACACCTTCTTGCCTTGCTCGATCTGCAGGCAGGCCTGCATGAAGGTCATCGAGAACACCGGGATGAGCACCAGCGGCAGCACCTGTCCGAGCAGGGGCAGGAAGCCGATGGCCATGATCAGGAACATGTAGGCCAGGAACAGCGTGGAGATTTCGGCCGGCTGCTTGCGGAACAGCGCGAACCCTTCCTTGACCCAGATCCAGCCGGCAATTGCGGGCATTTTTTCCATTGTCAGAATAATTCGGGAACCGGACTGTTGATGCGCTGGCGCAGGATCCGTTCAAAATGCGTCGGGTCGTGCGGCGTCAGCATCTCCGCTTCGCGCGGCAGGTAGAAGTCGTACAGGCGCGACAGCCAGAAGCGCAGCGCGCCCGCCTGCAGCATCGGACGCCACGCAGCCTTCTCGGCCGGCGTGAAATGCCGCACGGCGTGGTAGGCGTCCAGCAAGGCGCGCACGCGCGCTTCGATCAGCGCGCCCGTCTGCAAGTCGATGCACCAGTCGTTGACCGTGACGGCGATGTCAAAGATCCATGTATCGCAGCCGGCAAAATAGAAATCGAAGAAGCCGGTCAGGCGTTCGCCGTCGAACATGACGTTGTTGCGGAACAGGTCGGCATGCACCGGGCCGCGCGGCAACTGGTGGTAGATGGCCGAGGCGGCAAAGGCTTCCTGAGTGTGGATTTCGGCGCGCAACAGGTGCTGCGCATCTTCCGGCAGGTAGGGCAGCACCACCGGCGTCGTTTCCCGCCACCATTCCAGGCCGCGCAGGTTGGGCTGCTGCATCGGGAAGTCCTGGCCGGCCAGGTGCATCCTGGCGAGCATGGCGCCGACGGCGGCGCAATGCGCCGGCTGCGGATCGAGCTGCGAAGTGCCTTCCAGCTTGGTCACGATGGCCGCGGGCTTGCCGTGCAGCGCGTGCAGGATGTCGCCGTGGCGGTTGGCGAGCGGTGCCGGCACCAGCACGCCACGGTCGGCGAGATGGCGCATCAGCTCCAGGTAGAACGGGAGTTGATCGAATGTCAGCTTCTCGAAGATCGTCAGGACGTACTCGCCCGTTTCCGTCGTCAGGAAGAAATTACTGTTTTCAATGCCGGACGAAATTCCCTTCACCGCGAGCGGTTTGCCGAGGGAGAACTGCGTGAGCCATTCGTTGAGGTCATCCAGGCTGACCGGGGTGAATACTGCCATGAGTCAATCGAGAAAAGGTCGGATATCGGATCGCATGCGGTGGGCAGCGGCTTATTTCTTCGCGGGCGGTTCAGGAGGCGGCACGTTGGCGGGTTCTTCTTCCTGTTCATTCGTCTTCGGGCCGAGGTCGAATTCCTTCACCAGCCATTGCACAGGACGAATTGTATTACTCTGCAGGTCGCCGGGCTGCGCGCTGCCGGCCTGGTCGTTCGGTTTTACAACATAGGTGCTGCCGCCGCTTGTCACTTTCACCTCGGTCACCTTGCCGCCAGGGGCGCGCTTTTCCTCGATCCGGCTCTTCTGGTCCGGCTTGCGGATGGTGACAGCCGGTGCTTCGCCTTCTTCCAGTTTTTCGAGCTGGGGCGGCTGCTGGGCCGAAGCCGCCTGTGTGATTGCCTGGAAGGCAATGGTAGTGATGGTAGCGATGGCGAGACGCCATGCCTTGGTTGTGCGCATGATAGATCGGGGTGTTGTTGAAATGCCTTGGCTTGGGGCAATCGAGCCTTGGGGCAATATTCTAGCAAACCACCCCTTGTCTCCTCACAGATAGGCGCCGGGTTCCTTGCTGTCGTCGGAAAGCAGTTCGTGATGCGCTTCGTAAAAGGAGAAGATCGCGTCCACTACGTTGGCCGGCTCGTCGATCAGCTGGACCAGGTCGAGGTCCTGCGGCGCGATCATGCCGTTGCCGACGAGGCTGGACTTGAACCAGTCCAGCAGGCCGCGCCAGAAGGTGGTGCCGACGAGGATCACCGGGATGCGGCGCGACTTGCCCGTCTGGATCAGCGTCAGCACTTCGGTGAATTCGTCCAGCGTGCCAAAGCCGCCGGGCATCACCACATACGCATCGGCATACTTCACGAAGGCCACCTTGCGCGCGAAGAAATGGCGGAAGCTGATCGAGATGTCCTGCCAGGCATTGCTGGCCTGCTCGTGCGGCAGCTCGATGTTCAGCCCGACCGAGGATGACGCGCCTTCGAAGGCGCCCTTGTTCGCGGCTTCCATGATGCCGGGGCCGCCGCCCGAGATGACGGCGAGTCCGGCGTCGGACAGCCGGCGCGCGATGTCGATCGTCGTCTGGTAGTAAGGATCGTCCGGCTTGATGCGGGCCGAGCCGAAGATGGACACCGCCGGGCGCAGTTCGGCGAGGCGTTCGGTCGACTCGATAAACTCTGCCATAATCGTGAGCATATGCCACGACTCGCGCGCCTTCTTCGCCGTTGCGCGATTGATGTCCGCGATCTGCCGCAGCCGCGGCACGTTTTTTCCCTTTGACACCATATGAACAAAACCCTGTTGTTAGTTGACGGCTCCAGCTACCTGTACCGTGCCTTCCATGCAATGCCGGACCTACGCAATGCGGAAGGGGCGCCCACAGGTGCGATCTACGGCATGATCAACATGCTGCGCAAGCTGCGCAACGATTACTCTGCAGCATACATCGCATGCGTGTTCGACGCAAAAGGAAAAACCTTCCGCGACGACCTCTATCCCGAGTACAAGGCACACCGTCCGCCGATGCCGGAAGACCTCGCGCGGCAGATCGAACCGATCCACGAAGCCGTGCGCGCGCTCGGCTGGCCGATCCTGATGGTGGAGGGCATCGAAGCCGACGATGTGATCGGAACACTCGCGAAGCAGGCAGTCGAGCACGGCATGGAGGCGGTGATCTCGACCGGCGACAAGGACATGGCGCAGCTGGTGAACGAGCACGTCACCCTGATCAACACCATGACCAACGAAAAGCTCGACATCGCCGGCGTGAATGCCAAGTTCGGCGTGCCCCCCGAGCGCATCGTCGACTACCTGACGCTGATCGGCGACACCGTGGACAACGTACCCGGCGTGGACAAGGTCGGTCCAAAGACGGCAGTGAAATGGCTTACCCAGTACGGCACGCTGGACAACATCGTCGCGCAGGCCGCAAGCATCGGCGGCGCGGTGGGCGAAAACCTGCGCCGCGCGCTCGACTGGCTGCCCCAGGCCCGCACCCTGCTGACCATCAAGGAAGATTGCGACCTCGCCAAGCACATGGTGTCGATTCCCGAATCGCTGGTCGCCAGGCCGATGGACAAGGAGGCGATGATCGACTTCTTCAAGCGCTACGGCTTCAAGACCTGGCTGCGCGAACTGGCGGGCGACGATGCTGTCGCCGCGCGTCCGGCTGCCGCGCAGAGCGAGCCGCAGGGCAGCCTGTTCGAAGCGCCGCCGGCGCCCGAAACGAAGGAATACGAAACCGTGCTGACCGAAGCGCAGCTCGACCGCTGGATCGAGACCATCAACAGCGCCGCGCTGACCTCGCTCGATACCGAAACCACATCGCTCGATCCGATGCGCGCACAGCTCGTGGGCATCTCGTTGTCCTGCACGCCCGGGATCGCCGCCTACATCCCGGTCGCCCACCGCTACCAGGACGCGCCCGCGCAGCTCTCCTGCGACTATGTGCTGGAAAAGCTCCGGCCCTGGCTGGAAGATGCGGGCAAGCGCAAGGTCGGCCAGAACCTCAAGTACGACAGTCATGTATTCGCCAACCATGGCGTGACATTGCGCGGCATCGAGCACGACACGCTGCTGCAGTCCTACGTGTTCGAATCGCACAAGAGCCATGACATGGACAGCATGGCGCTGCGCCACCTGAACCGCAAGACGATCACCTACGAGGAAGTGTGCGGCAAGGGTGCATCGCAGATCGGCTTCGACGAAGTGCCGATCGAACGCGCCACCGACTATGCGGCCGAGGATGCGGACATCACGCTGCAGCTGCACCAGGCGATGTGGCCGCGCGTGAACCAGGATGAAGGCTTGAAGTTCGTCTATGAAAAGATCGAGGTTCCCACCTCGGTCGTGCTGCAGAAGATCGAGCGCAACGGCGTGCTGATCGACACCGCGCTGTTGGCCACGCAATCGCATGAGCTGGGCACGCGCATGCTGGAGATGGAGAAGCAGGCCTACGAGCTGGCGGGCCAGCCCTTCAACCTCAATTCGCCCAAGCAGATCTGCGAAATCTTCTTCGACAAGCTGCAATTGCCCGTCGTGAAGAAGACGCCGTCCGGCACGCCGTCCACGGACGAGGAAGTGCTGCAGAAGCTGGCGGAAAACTACCCGCTGCCGAAGATCCTGCTCGACTACCGCGGCCTGTCCAAGCTGAAATCCACCTATACCGACAAGCTGCCGAAGATGGTCAATTCCGCCACCGGCCGCGTGCACACCAACTATGCGCAGGCGGTGGCTGTCACCGGGCGCCTGGCATCGAACGATCCGAACCTGCAGAACATTCCGGTGCGCACCGCCGAGGGCCGCCGCATTCGTGAAGCCTTCATCGCGCCGCCGGGCAGCCTGATCGTATCGGCCGACTACTCGCAGATCGAGCTGCGCATCATGGCGCATATCTCGGGCGACGAGAACCTGCTGCGCGCCTTCGCCGAGGGCGAGGACATCCACCGCGCGACCGCCGCCGAGATCTTCGGCGTCGCGCCGGGAGAGGTGAGCAGCGAACAGCGCCGTTACGCGAAGGTGATCAACTTCGGTCTGATCTACGGCATGAGCGCCTTCGGCCTTGCGGGCAACCTTGGCATCGAGCGCTCCGCCGCGCAGATGTATATCGACAAATACTTCCAGCGTTATCCGTCGGTGGCGCAGTACATGGCGGACACGCGCACCCAGGCCAAGGCGCACGGCTATGTGCAGACGGTGTTCGGCCGCCGGCTGTGGCTGGCCGAGATCAACTCGCCCAACGGGCCGCGCCGCCAGGCCGCCGAGCGCGCGGCGATCAATGCGCCGATGCAGGGAACGGCGGCCGACCTCATCAAGCTATCGATGATCGCCGTGCAGGACTGGCTCGAAGCCGAGCGCCTGGAGTCGAAGATGATCATGCAGGTGCACGACGAACTGGTGCTCGAAGTGCGCGAAGCGGAATTGTCGTATATTCAACAAAAGCTTCCGGAGCTGATGAGCAGCGTCGGCAAGCTCAAGGTGCCGCTGATTGCCGAGGTCGGCGTCGGGCGGAACTGGGAGGAGGCGCACTGAACACTTGTTGACATGACTCGGAGGATTGCCGTGCAGAACATGAAGGAAGATTTCGACAGTCTCGTAGCAAAAACCCCCCTGTCCGAAGGCGTGGACCGCCGCGGATTCCTGAAGACGGCATTCGGCACCGGTTTCGCCGCCGCCGTTATGCCGGTGGCAGCGCAGACCATGATCAAGACCGATACAAATGGCTTGAAGGCGGGCGAGGTGAGCATCACGGTCAACGGCCAGAAGGTGCCGGTGTACCGCGCCCAGCCCGAAGGCAAGACCGGCTTGCCGGTGGTGCTGGTCGTCTCCGAAATCTTCGGCGTGCACGAGCACATCGCCGACGTCGCCCGCCGCTTCGCCAAGCTGGGTTACCTCGCGCTCGCGCCGGACCTGTTCGTCCGCCAGGGCGATCCGGCGAAGATGGCCTCGATTCCGGAGATCCAGAAGGAAATCATTGCCAAGGTGCCCGATGCGCAAGTCATGGCCGACCTCGATGCCTGTGTGGACTGGGCCGGGGACAACGGCGGCAATGCCGACAAGCTGGGCATCACCGGCTTTTGCTGGGGTGGCCGCATTACCTGGCTGTACGCGGCGCATAACCCGAAGGTGAAGGCCGGCGTCGCATGGTATGGCAGGCTGGTGGGGGACAAGACGGCGCTGACACCGGTGCATCCGGTCGACATCGCCGCGAAGCTGAATGCGCCGGTGCTCGGCCTCTATGCCGGGAAGGATGCCGGCATTCCGCTGGAGACCGTCGACAAGATGAAAGGCGAACTGAAGGGCAATGGCAATGGCAAGTCGGAGTTCGTCATCTATCCGAATGCCGGCCATGCTTTCCATGCCGACTACCGTCCGAGCTACGTCGAAGCCGACGCGAAGGATGCATGGCAGCGCTGCCTTGCTTGGTTCAAGGCGAACGGTGTCGCCTGAAGTCCCGCACGTAATGCCGTTCACTTGGGGGCGCAAATTGTGGACGTCATTCCTGCGAAAGCAGGGATCGAGCGGCGTTTGCGGCGCGAAGAAAGACACTGGATCCCGGCCTGCGCCGGGATGACGGGGAGAGGGGGGCGCGATTGAAGTCAGCCACCCGCAATCGAATGTAGCCGGACTGCCTTGACTGCCCGCGTGCGGGTAGAGACGGCACCACCTCCCGCCTCTCTTACCCCGTCATCCCGGCGAAGGCCGGGATCCAGCGGCGTTAAAGGCGCGAAGAAAGACAGCGTCATCCCTACTTTCGCCGGGATGACGGTGGACGGTATTGCGGCCGACGCCGGGATTTTTTACGCGCTTTGCCGAATCGCAGTGCAGCCGTTTGCCGAAAAAGCTAGTCTGTGCTTTAATTTGCAACTTTGTTGCATTATTGCCGAGGCTCGAAATCGACACTCCGCTGTTTTCCATCCTGCTCGCCACGACGCTTGCCGGTGTCATCAGTATCACCGCGGCGGCGGCCTTTTCCTTTTCGCTGCTGTCGAAGGTGGTCGAGCGCATGGTTAGCCTGTCGGTCGGCATCCTGCTGTCGACTTCGCTGCTGCACGCGCTGCCGGAAGCCTTCGAGTCCGAGGCGGACGCGCATGCGCTGTTCGCGACCCTGCTGGCCGGCCTGCTCGGCTTTTTCCTTTTGGAGAAGACAGCCATCCTGCGCCATTCGCATCATTACGAAGGCGACGGCCACGGCCACGAGCATGGCCATGATGCCCATGAGGCGGGCAAGGCGGGGTGGATGATCCTGGTCGGCGACGGCCTGCACAATTTCACTGACGGCATCCTGATTGCCGCGGCCTTCCTCGCCGACCCGGGGCTCGGGCTGATCACCGCGCTGGCCATCGTCGCGCACGAGATTCCGCAGGAAATCGGCGACTTCATCGTGCTGCTCAACGCCGGATTCAGCCGCAAGCGTGCCTACGCCTACAACCTGCTGTGCAGCCTGATGGCGGTGATCGGCGGCGTCGTCGGTTATCTCGCGCTCGACGATGCGACGGAATGGATTCCCTACGTGCTGGTCTTTGCGTCCTCGGGCTTCATCTATATCGCCGTCAGCGACCTGATGCCGCAGATGCAGCGCCGCGCCACCTTACGCGAGACGATTCCCCAGATCGTGCTGATCGCGGTGGGTGTGCTGGTGGTCTTGTTCCTGACCGGACAGACGCACGGGCATTGAGGATTCAGTCCCCGGTCGCGACGGGCCGAGAGCGGTCCGCGCACCATTCGCTCCACGAGCCGGGATAAAGCGCGGCGCCTTTCAGTCCGGCGATCTCCATCGCAAGCAGGTTGTGGCAGGCGGTGACGCCCGAGCCGCATTGCATGATGGTCTTCTCCGGCATCACCGACAGCGCTTCGAATTCCGCGCGCAGCTGGCCGGGCGGCTTGAAGCGGCCGTCCGCCTGCAGGTTGTCCTTGAAGAAGCGGTTCTTCGCACCCGGGATATGGCCGCCCACCGGATCGAGCGTTTCGTTCTCGCCGCGGAAACGGTCGGGCGCGCGCGCATCGACCACGGTGCTCACCGGATTGGCGAGGTTGGCCAGGACATCGTCGACACTGACCATCGAAACGAGCGGGTAGTGCGGCTCCGCGTTGCCGCGCAACCGGGAGACCGGCGTGGCCGACAACGGCATGCCCAGCGCCTGCCAGGCCTGCAGGCCGCCATCCAGCACTGCCACGGCTTCATGTCCAGCCCAGCGCAGCATCCACCAGAGGCGTGCGGCAAACATGCCGCCGTGCGCATCGTAGGCCACCACCTGCGTGCCGTGGTTGACGCCCCAGCGGCGCAGCGTTTCCACGAAGGCATTGCGTTCGGGTAGCGGATGCCGGCCGCGGAATTCGCCGTCCGGGCCTGGGCTCTTGTCGGACAGGTCTTGGTCGACATGGGCAAACTGCGCGCCGGGGATGTGTCCGCTTTCATAGGCCGTCCTGCCGGCGTCGGGCGCGGTGAGGTCGTGGCGGCAATCGAGCACCACCCAGTCGGCGTCATGGACATGGCGCGCAAGGTCTTCGGCGGAAATCAATGTGGTGTAAGGCATGCTTCTCCCCTCTAGACTTCGGTCGCAATCGGGTCGTTCGCCTCCGCAACCGACTTGCCGGCGGACGGCGCCGCAGCTTTGCGGCTATTGTAATAGGTGGCGGCCAGACCGCTGGCGAGGATGATGGAAATGCCGATCCAGCCCATCCAGTCCAGTACATCGCCCCATATCAGGATACCCCAGATGCTCGAGAAGACGATTCCGGTGTACTGGAGGTTCGCGGTGACCAGCGTCTTGCCGAGCCGGTAAGCGCGCGTCATCGCCATCTGCGCGACGGTCGCGGTGACGCCGATCGACAGCAGCAGCACGAGGCCTTGCGCGCTGTGCGCGCTCCAGGTGAAGTCTTTCCCGCCCGGCGTCAGTCCGCCGAAGATGGCGCCGGCAATGCCGGCCAGCAGGCCGGTGACCGAGAAGTAGAAGACCACGCGATATTCGGGCTCGCCCATCTGGCCCAGTTTCTTCACCTGCAGGTAGGCGAGCGCGGACAGGAAGCCCGAGCCCAGTCCGACCAGGCCGGGGAACCACTGGGACGCCTGGAAGGAAGGGCGCAGCAAGATCGTTACGCCAATGAAGCTGAAGGCGATCGCCGCAGCCAGCCCCCACTCGAAACGGTTCTGACCGCGCCACCATCCGACCGAAAAGAGGATGGCGGCAATCCAGATCGGCGACATGTAGTTGAGCGTCATGCCGGTCGCGATCGGCAGTTCCCCGATCGCGAAAAACCACATCCACAGTGCGACCACGCCGACGATGCCGCGCCATGCGTGATGCCAGGGCAGCGAAGTGCGGAAGGTGCCGCCGCGCACCGCGATCAACCCGGCCAGGAAGACCGTGCCGACGAGGCCGCGGTACATCACGATCTCGGCGATGGAGTAGGTCTGCGACGCGATCTTCACGCACACACCCATGATGGAAAAAACGAAGCTTGCAAACAACATCCAGAGCGACTGCATGGGATCGGATCGGCAGGTGGGGCTGCGGTACAGGGAAACGGGAAAGCACCCGATGATACGCGCAATTCGGGAAGCGGGCAGGGGGCTGGCGATGCCTTGCATCGCCAGCGTGAGGAGGGTTAAACGGAGATGCGCGCGCGGTACCACTCGTGGAAGTGCTGCATGCCGTCTTCCATCGGCGACTGGTACGG
>Ga0196972_1000863_pt1 | contig 11041 bp, 11 predicted proteins | sample S1v_2013CmetaG_FD_148618 | JGI IMG/M metagenome (GOLD analysis project Ga0196972, IMG submission 148618) | Soil microbial communities from Anza Borrego desert, Southern California, United States - S1+v_20-13C | ecosystem: Environmental > Terrestrial > Soil > Desert | place: USA: California... | reverse complement strand
ACATTTATTGTAGCGATGCTGCTTCGGAGGCTGCGGGTACTTGCCCGCCAGGTCTCCCGCATTTCCTCGAGTTGCGACGCAAACTGTATCCGCACTACCGAATCACGATACAATTGACGTAAGACCGTATCAGTAATCAGCGTTCTCAAATTACCCCGGAGAGAAGACAACCTGTTTTCAGCACTATCCAAAAACTCGCGATGTTCTTTCAGGTCGAGTTCAATATTTAACAAAAGCGTTTTGAAAACCTGCAGGTTTCGCAGGCTAAGTGCACCGCTATTATTCAAAACATTATCCTTGAAAACGGCGAGTACAGAATCAATATCCTTTAACCTGTTATCAATGCTGGAAAAGGTGGGACCGAGATCACTTTCATTCCGTATGTGATCAAGCACCACATAGGTTTTTTCAATTTGCAATTGGTAATCGCTGCTGGTGAGAACTACTGAATCAGAAAAAAGCGAACCGCCGCGCCGCCACCTGCCCTGGCGGGTAGTATCAGACTGCCGGCCGCCCGTATCCCTGCCGCGATCTCTTCTGAATCGAAGTGAATCCTGTGCTTCGGCAGTAACAGATAAGGTGATAAATAAAAGGAGAAGAAAAATTCGGAATTTTTGGTTTTTCATAAATCGGTTGGCGGTTTATCGGATTTGCGCCCAAAATACGGAAATCCTGATGGATTTGGTATTGTTGAAACGGCCGCGTGTCATGGAGGGACGCTGCATGCCTCCCTCTACCGTCACCCGACCGTTTCTATAATCCAGGGGCGAATACCGCGTCTACAGTTTCCCAAACCTATACGCCACCCCTACCTGGAATACCGCATTTTTTTCCTCATCATAAAATTTCGTCAGGCCTGCGGTATAACGTGCATAAACGCCGAGATTGGAATTCAGGTTATAACCAGCGCCAAGTGCGATCGCCACATCTATCTTTTCAAGGTATTCCTTGATGTCATACACATCACCTTCGTTATCATCCTTTGCTTTTACAAGGAATCCTAATTGAGGACCGGCTTCTGCATAGAATCCACCGGCGAAATTATAACGAACGAGAACGGGAACCTGGATGTAACCAAGAGAGGTCTTTTCATCATCATCGTCCCATTTTGCACCCTGGGATGAGTAAAGCAATTCCGCCTGAACGCCAAGCGTTGGTGTAAGGGATAAACTTCCAAAGCCGCCCAAATGGATTCCCAGTTTGGAGCGATACCCTTCCACATCCTTTCCTACTACATTTGACACGTTGATGCCGCCTTTTACACCAAATGATAATTGTGCCTGCCCTGATGAAACGATCAAAAAGAGCATGGCAATTAAGAGTAACTTTTTCATTTCTGTTGAATTAGGTTTAATGATTAATGATTTTCGAGCGCGAAAGTATATTTGATTATCGCCGTAGGGTTGGATTTTTAAGTGAATGGCCTTTTTTTCACAGTGAAAAGTCATTTTAATTAGTCAATTAGTCGATTAGACAATTTGTCAATGAGAAAACCTTTACTGTGAAATTCAACTGACTAATTTTATTTGAATAATTGGATAACTTTAAATAATGCCAACAATATTAATTACTATTCTCTTTATGGCGGCAGCTTCGTTCACCAACGCACAAGTGTTTGTTGCGGGTCCGATGCGCAACATAATGCAGTCAGGGGATTTGTCGGCAAAGATTTCTCTTGACACATTGAAGAAGGAGAATCTGTTTGCGCTTGGGGCGGTTGAAAATTTGAAAGGTGAAATTTTAGTAATTGACGGAGAAATTCATGTTTCTGCTGTTAACCGGGGAAGGATTGAAAATTATTCACCTTCCTCGCAAGCGGCCGCCATGTTAGTTTATAGTTATGTCGGCAAATGGGATTCGCTTTTACTGGACATGAGCATACAAAGCTATGCGCAACTGGAGCTATTAATGGACTCCTTATTGAATAAGCATGGTTATGATGGTTCGAAGGCGGTTCCTTTTAAGATCACAGGTACACCTCACGTCAGTTATCATGTTATAGACTGGCAGACGGGCATCCCTCATATACCGGATAACCATAAACAATTCGCAGTGTCAGGAAAGATGGAGGGAGAGCAGTTGATACTAGTAGGATTTTATTCGGAAAAACACAAGGGAATATTTACCCATCATAGTACGTATATGCATATTCATGCATTAAACACACAAACCAGGGTAGTGGGGCATATTGACGAAATTTTAGTGAAAGGAAAGGTGATGATCTTCATTCCATCTACTAGATAAGAAAGGAATTGGGAGCTGGTAATTTTTAGCGGTAAGGTTCGTGGAAACAGTTTAAATAATACCCGAACGCCTCCTGCCTCAATCCCTTTTTCCAAGCCGATAAATATCAGGAAGGCACCAATTATACTTTACCGCTAACAAGCGTATAATGACAATGACGGAAATAGAAATCACGTCAAGAGTAACGTCAGAGATCCGGGTCTTTTCAAGCAGGAAATAGAGCATGCCTCCAAAAATGCAAGCCGTTGCATACATTTCCTTGTGGAATATCTGAGGTACCTGGTTTAATATCACGTCACGCACCAAACCGCCGAAGCAGGCCGTGATTGTTCCCAGCGCTATGCATACTCCAATGGAAAAGTTCAAATCTATCCCTTTATGTATACCGACTATGGTGAAGAAACCGAGTCCGATGGAATCAAATAAGGTAAGCATGTGACCGTAATCCCTGATTACTTTATAGAAAAGTATTGCAACGGCGGCGCTGACAAAGATCACAATGCTGTAGTTACCCGTGCGCAACCAATTAACCGGGAGGTCGCCAATGATTACATCACGGATAGTTCCACCTCCTATGGCGGTAATGAAGGCGATGACGAGGACTCCAAAAATATCCAGCTTCTTTTCCATGGCGGCGAAGACGCCGGAAATACTGAAGGCGGCCGTTCCAAGTATATCGATCAAGGTAAAGACCTCGGTTTTCACAAGCTTTTTGTTAAAGATACGGTGTTTGATGGTCGAAGATCGGTGGCGGAGTCCGAGGGCCGTTGTTCGTTGCCTGTTGTTCGATTATCAGTGCGAAGCCCGATGGGCGATTTTCGAAGAACGGTGGCGGTGGCCGATGAGTGATGGCTAGGGAGATGGGCAATGCGTGAAGGCCGAAAATCTGGGGGAATCATAGGACGAGCGTTTTCCTGTTGGGTGCTCGACTTTCTCTATCGTTGATAGACGGTGATAAATGGTCAAAGATGGTAGCTGAAGTTCGGTTTCTGAAGTTCGATAGCTGAAATCAGATAGCTGAAAATAGATGATTGAGGATCGATACTTGATGGTCAACGAACAACCGGCAATAAATTAGCAGCGGACATCACGAGTTGTTGTTTGTTTTAGGAGATGAGAAAGCGATGCGTATCAGGAGGATCTTTATGCGCAATTAACGATGAAGGTGAATCAATTTTTAGGTATCAGCTGCCAGAATGGAATAACAGACAAATACTTAATCATGAACCTGGAAAACTGGGAAGCAAAAAACTAAAAAAAATTTGGCGAAATGTGGAAGATTGAAGTTTGCTGATTGAAATTTTTTTCGAAAAGAACTCCTGCTTAGCCCGCCCGCGGGGCCCTCCCTCCCCCGCCTTCCAACCTTCCGTTTTTTTTGCCATGGCAATGAACTCCCTGCACGCTTTCAGCGCGATTTTTTTTAGTCCACCCTACCCTTCCCGGCTACCGGTTGTTCAGCTAATTTCTCTCTCTCACCATTGGAGCTCCGATGATCGATCAAAACACAAATCTCCTTTAACCGAAAACCAAAACCATGAGAAAAAAACGATTTCTACCGCTTTTTTCCCCGCTGGATTTCAGAAAAACACCGGCAACTCACCCATATCATCACCTCCGGTCAATTGATCCAACGACAGGAAATTATCCCTGGCTCCACAAGTTCCCGCTTACCATTGTAATGATTTCATCGCGGTTGTTTACCCTTTATAGACGGAGGTAAATGGTCCCTGACCCCTCGCCGGAAATAATGGCAAACGTGAAATTCAAAAAATATTGGTTTCGCACAATCCTAAGAGTAATTTTTGCAAGTACCTAAAATATTTCGAGCTTTACATAAATCGCAGGAATATGAAACTACTAATGATGGCAGCCTGTTCCCTCGCCATAGCCCTCAATACCGCTTCCCAATCTTTACTCACGGGCGCCTGGAATTTTTCATCCGGTACAACAGAACACGTTTACATTATCCAGGATGACTACCTGGTGTTCAGCAGTTATGATAAAATAAATAAGAAGTTTGACAATACCTGGGGAGGAACAATAAAACACGGCAACAACGAATTCACGTTACATATGGAATTTAACGCGAGAAATAATGATGAGGTGGGTAGCGATGTTACCTATAAGTATAAATTACAGGATGCAAGATTAATGCTCGCCAGCAAAGGGAGTGAATCAACACTCACCCGTATCGATGAGGGTAAAGGTGACCTTGCAGGTAACTGGAGGATATCAGGCAGAATGCAGGGAGAGAGAATGAATACCATCAACCCCGGGCCAAGAAAAACATTGAAGATACTTTCCGGCACAAGATTTCAATGGATTGCTATCAATACTGAAACCAAAGAATTCTTCGGCACGGGTGGAGGCACTTATACTTTTAAAGATGGCAAATACACGGAAAACATAGAATTCTTTTCACGCGATAGCAGCCGCGTGGGCGCCACACTTGTGTTTGACGGGAAGGTGGAGAATAATGTTTGGGTCCATTCGGGGCTTAATTCACGCGGTGAGCCGCTTCACGAAGAATGGAAGAGGGAAATATGAGTTGAGCTCTGCAAGATCAGAAACAACAAGTTACTTTTTCTTTCTACCCGGCTTTGCAATATCATTGAAATCTAACGCCAGCTTGATCCAATAGTTCAATTTAGGTTTTGTTGTGACAACATTGGAATCAACAAACACATATCCCTTCATGACTTTCCCGGTAAAGTCCATTGGATGGCAACCGTCTTTTTTAATAACCTGTTCATAAATGGCGGGATCGAGCCGAAGCATTAATCTTTCTTTTTCTACGCCCACGCACATTTTATCATTTACCATGAAACAGAGACCGCCAAACATTTTCTTTTCTTCGATTTTTTTACCGGAAAGGGCAATGATCTCCTTTGTTCGGGCAGCTAGTTTTTCATCGTAGGCCATACAAATGATTTGGCAGGAAAGTTAGGGAAAATTATAAGTTAGGCAATCCGGTGCGCCGCTGTTAGATCATATTTTTTGAATATTAAGAGCTTATTTTCCCTGGAGAAATATTTCTCGCGGCGACGCGGCGGCGAGGAGGGCATTTAATTTTACATCAGGAGAATTACGGTAATAGGAAATTTAGCACGGTGCAAACGGCGACACGGCGGACACGGCGGGCTTATTCAATTTTGAATTCCCTCATTGACCGCTGCGTCGCTGCGCCGCTGTAAGATCATATTTTTTGAATATTAAGAGCTTATTTCCCCTGGAGAAATATTTCTCGCGGCGGCGCGGCGGGCTTTTTGATCTTGAATCTCCTTATTGATCGCAGAAGCAGCGCCGCTCCACCATTTAAATCACATACTCAAATTCCAGCGGCACTCCGCCCGGGTGTCGGTACATTTCTATCCTCTGCTTCCAAAACCGCGCGACCCTCGCACGCGCCGGCAACTCACTTATCATTTCTATCCCATCAATGTAAAAACAAAACCTGGTTACCGCATTCCCTCCCCGATTGCTCAATTCTATAGAAATCCGCTTTAGCCTTCCTTCTCCCCCATCCCTGGTCTCAATCATCCTGCAATTATCAACTTCCAATAGCGAAATGCATTCCTCTACCTTTTCATTACCCCGATGATCAATTATTACCAGCTTCCTGTTTCGCCTGTCAATAGCTATCACGCGACCATTCAACCACTCCGCATGCTCAATAGAAAGTTTTTCCCTTCTTATCATCCGGTCAAACGCGAGACTCAACTCCAGTTGACGGATACTGTTCTTACTCTCCTTCCTGAAAATACGAATGATTACATAACCGGTTATGCCAAATATGACCAACGCCGAAAGAAATAGTATCATCCCGATAAGTTTTAATAAGGTTTCGAATTAGTTACTCATGATGATTGGTTACCTCCATTATGGTAAAGGTTTTCTTACCAGAAGGTACCTGCCATTTTACCTTCTGTCCCTGGCGGAAACCAATCAACGCCGCACCAATCGGCGCCATCACTGATACTTTTCTCTCCCTGATATCCGCCTTATCAGGCGTTACCACTATGAACTCCATCACTTTTTCATTTGTTTCTTCCCTGATCTTCACGCGGGAATTCAATCCGACCGCATCCGCAGGAAACTTCTCTGCGCTCACGAGCTTCGCTTTCTTCAATTCAAGCTCAAGCTCCTCCGCATTCTTCCTGTCGAAAGTATGCTTCACATACGCGCTTCTTAAATACGATTGAATTATTTCATAATCATCCTTTCTGAGAATGAGGTTTCTTCTTGTTTGTTGCATGGTAATTTAATTTAATAGTGAATAAATATTGTCCTCTTTCATTGCATGACTCTTCTTCGCCTGATAGATCTGCTCAAAACTTTTCGTCTCCTGCTCATTGATCCTTCTAAAAAACTTTGAAGGATGAATTCTTTCAATGCTTTCGAAGCCACAGGCTTCCATAATCTCTTTCGTAGCCGCAATCGTTTTGCCATGAAAGCTGGCAACCCGCACGCGTTTGTCAGACGGATGCAAGCCTTTATATAGCGCCGGATCCTGTGTTGCCACCCCCACAGGGCAACGACCTGTATCACAGATCAATGCCTGTATGCATCCCAATGCCATCATCATTCCCCGCGCGCTATAACAAGCCGATGCGCCAAGTGAGATCGCTTTTAGAATGTCAAACCCCGTGATGATCTTACCCGCTGCAATTACCCTGATGTTGTCAGTAAGATTGAAATTGACGAGCGTTTGCTTTATAAATGCAAGCGCATCATACAATGGCATACCAAGATGGTCAGTAAACTCAAGTGGCGCAGCACCCGTTCCACCCTCTGCTCCATCAACGCTAATGAAATCAGGAATGATGCCTGTTGTAATAATGGCATTGCAGACGTCAATGAACTCCTGCTTGTCACCGATACAGATCTTAAATCCAACCGGTTTTCCACCTGACAATTCCCTCATTCGTTGCAAAAACCGGATCATTCCTTCAGGATCATTAAATTCCTTATGACGCGTGGGAGAATGAACCGTTGTACCCGGTTCCACCAGCCTGATCGCCGCAATCTCGGGTGTGTTCTTCGAGCCAGGTAATATTCCCCCATGCCCGGGCTTTGCACCTTGCGACAATTTCAATTCAATCATCTTTACCTCTGGTCGCAATGCGTTCCTGCGAAATGCTTCAGCACTAAACCATCCTTCTTCATCGCGACAACCAAAATAACCGGTTCCAATCTGCCAGATCAAATCACCGCCCAGCAAATGGTAATCACTGATGCCGCCTTCTCCCGTATTATGCGCGAAACCACCCATCATTGCCCCTTCATTCAATGAAGCGATTGCCGTTTTACTCAACGCGCCATAACTCATAGCCCCAATGTTATAAATACTGGCATGATACGGCTGCATACATTGGTAATTACCAATCCATACCCGAAGGTCTTTCTCATCGAGTGTGACCGGGTATACAGTGTGCGCCACCCATTCATAACCGGGAACCATAGGATTCGCCTGCATACCAAATGCCACCGTTTGTTTTTCATTCTTCGCCCGCTGGTACACGATGGAACGTTGCCTCCTGTTGAATGGCTTACCATCAAGGTCAGACTCGAAGAAATATTGTCGCAACTCCGGCCGAATCGCTTCAAAGAAATAACGCAGGTGACCGATCACCGGGAAATTGCGGATGATAGCATGCTTTTTTTGAAAGCTATCCCTCATTGCAACAATTAAAATGGGTAATGAGGCTATCATGGCCCAGTACCACGAAGGGCGACCCGTGAACGCTATCGTGAACAGGATAATATTCACCGCTACCAGGCTTAGGATGATAAGTATCCTGACAGAGAATAATTTTTTATATCGTTTCATAATTAGGAATTTACCTGAAGCCCAGCAGGCTTCTTGATCATGCCCGTTTCTCCAATGGTCCCCTGATAATTTTTCCGAGATGTTGTTTCCAACATTCCGCTTTATGTTCAATTGCCTCGCGGTTATACCCGTCATTCTCAATATGACTGTAAAATGCGATCTCAACCGGGTCCCGGCCACTGTTGAATTCAAAATGAAGTGCAATCCTTTCGAGGTATGCATCCAGACTCCTGTTCTTTAAGTCCCCGGGCTTGATGCTGCCATAATACTTCTTCACTGAAACGCATTTCACTTCTTCAAGATCAATGACGTATTCATCGAACGAAATTCCATCCACGGGCGAACTAACAACCAGCTTTCTATCACTGCGAACGAGTTCTATTACCTTGTCGTTAAACATCTCCCTGCGGAAAAAGGCGGGGTTAAGTTCATTCTCCACTTTTCCAACGGAATTCACTATTTGATTCATTTTTCCTGAATTTAAATGGTGAGTAATAGAAAAACGTATGGCCCTAAACCACAATACCTGCACTGCCCACAGAATGGAAAATGCAAAAGCAACAGCAGCTTAGGCCTGTTCGGGTACTATTAACGACTCGCTTTTTTTGTAAAAAGAATCGAAACCAGCAACAGGGGAATAGTGGCAAGCAACAGGCGATAGTAAGCGGGATCAGAAACGAGTCCTTTTTCCAAGACAATCGCATTGATGATAACCAGTAATACGGTCGCAATATTTGACGCAGAAATCTTACCCTGATTCCGGTGCATAACAATTCTTTTTACAGCGTTAATAGCAGGAAATTACACGACTAAAGACCCCCAAGCCTTTAGAACAAATCAGGCTTGGGCAACCGTATTAAAGTCTCTGAAGTTGGAGATGCAGTAAAGGTCACGGCAAAACGGCACAAACTCCTGGAAGGAGCCCGTGAAGGCGTCACACATGTCGAGGATGAGTGTATGATGAGATAATTGCCGCATTAGGCAAAGGTACGATTTTTTTGCGACCCGGGATTCGATGTCGTTTCTCGATAATCCACGCCCGTTGTTTCAGGTTTTCCCGGCTCCCAATTTATGTTCCAGCAGATAACGCGGTTTCGCAGACCGCCTACACATCAACTCAACATAAAGCTGGCAAACAAGTTGATGCGTTATGGCAAGGTTCGATGAAGAGTTAATTCAAAACAACTGTAGGGTGTAATGGATCGTTATGGGAAAGTATTATTCATTTTTAAAATCACCCAACATGAAATTATTGGAAAATAAAGTTGCTATCATTACAGGCGCAGGTTCGGGCATTGGAAAGGCAACAGCAGAATTATTTGCAAAGGAAGGCGCTACAGTGGTGCTGTCTGACATTGATGAGAAAAACGGCAATGACGTGGTTAAAGCTATAGGGAAAAATGGTGGCGAAGGATTATTCGTAAAGGCAGATTCTTCAAGAGCTGAAGATAGCGAGTCGTTAGTAAAGAAAACAATTGAGAAGTACGGCGCACTTGATATAGCAGTGAACAACGCAGGTATTGGCGGACCTCTTGGTGCAACAGGTGACTATCCAATTGATGGATGGAGAAAAGTGATTGACATCAACCTTTCGGGTGTGTTTTATGGTTTGCGTTACCAGATCCCTGCTATGATAAAAAATGGTGGGAGTATTGTAAATATTTCATCAATACTTGGAAAGGCGGGTACAAAGTTCTCACCTGCCTATGTGGCGGCCAAGCATGGTGTTGTGGGCCTCACAAAGGCCGCTGCACTTGAATATGCTGATAAGAATATCCGGATCAATTCTGTGGGTCCCGGTTATATAAAAACCCCTCTCGTGATGAACAGCCTCGATAAGGAGGCCTTAAGTGCCCTTGTTGATCTGCATCCTATCGGCAGACTCGGAGAATCCGAAGAAATAGCAGAGATAATACTTTGGCTTGCATCACCAAAATCGTCTTTCGTAACGGGAGCCTATTTTCCGGTAGACGGTGGTTACCTGGCGCAATAATTACCATTTTACCAATCATGCAATCGAAACGCGTTTAAGTGGCTAGACTCGACCGGGAACGATCGTTATTGAACTTGACGTTATTGGACGGCATTGAACGGCATTGAACGTTATTGAACTGCATTGAATCCTAAAGCAACGTTATACCCAAATCATTCAACGGATTGGGAATTAGGAATTGGGAATTGTCTTGCTAAATATTCAGGGAAACCGAAGCTTGATTGACCAGCGGGCAACCTCAACAATTTAGCAACCGCCTAATTCCAAATTCCTGATTCCGCAACAAGCGAATGTTGATACGAGCGGGCAACCTCAACAATTTAGCAACCGACTAATTCCAAATTCCTGATTCCGCAACAAGCGAATGTTGATATCAGCGGGCAACCTCAACAATTTAGCAACCGCCAAATTCCAAATTCCTAATCCCGCAACAAGCGAATGTTGATACGAGCGGGCAACCTCAACATTTACCAACCGCCAAATTCCTAATTCCTTATTCCTCATCAAGCGCATGTTGATAGAGCGGGCAACCTCAACAATTTAGCAACCGCCTAATTCCAAATTCCTAATTCCTCAACAAGAGAATGTTGATAGGAGCGGGCAACCACAACAATTTAGCAACCGACTAATTCCAAATTCCTAAATCCTCAACAAGAAAATGTTGATAGGAGCGGGCAACCTCAACAATTTAGCAACCGACTAATTCAAATTCCCAATTCCGCAATACGGGAATGTTGACAGGAGCGGGCAACCTCAACAATTTAGCAACCGCCTAATTCCAAATTTCTAATTCCGCAATACGGGAATGTTGATAGGAGCGGGCAACCTCAACAATTTACCCGCAATACGAGAGTGTTAATAATAATTAAGCGTTTAACGACCTGGCAGGGCTTCGCCGAAGCCGCAATACTTACGCCCCACCCCCACCCACCTGCTCGCCAGTCCCCCTTGCGACTTTCGTCGCCGGGCAACAG
>Ga0196972_1000862_pt1 | contig 11056 bp, 5 predicted proteins | sample S1v_2013CmetaG_FD_148618 | JGI IMG/M metagenome (GOLD analysis project Ga0196972, IMG submission 148618) | Soil microbial communities from Anza Borrego desert, Southern California, United States - S1+v_20-13C | ecosystem: Environmental > Terrestrial > Soil > Desert | place: USA: California... | reverse complement strand
GCCGGAAACGCTGCCTAGTCCGCCGAAAATAACGATGATGGTAAGCTCGGTGGATTTGATCAGACTGAACATTTTTGGCTGAAGGAAGGTCATATAGTGTGCCATAAGTCCGCCTGCGATGCCTGCATAGGCCGCGCTTATCATAAGAGAAATCAACTTATGCTTGAACACATTTATTCCGACGACCTGAGAAGCCAGCTCCTCTTCGCGTATCGCTATCATGTTTCTGCCATGGCGGGATCGAATCAGATTGACCAGAAATAGTACAGCTATTACATTAATCGCCAATATATTTAATAAACTAGTGCTGTTTGGTATACCCGGCCAGCCTCTAGCCCCTCCGAAGTATTGCACGTTGTCCAGTATAAGCCTGATTGCTTCCCCAAAGCCCAAGGTAGCTATACAGAAATAGTCGCCCTTTAGGTTCAATGTAAGTCTGCCTATAATAACGCTTATAAGTGAAGCAGTAAGACCTCCTATCAATAATGCCGGTATAAAAGGACAGCCGAACTTAACACTAAGCATTGCAGAGGTATAACCCCCTATGGCCATAAAGCCGGCATGACCAAAGGAAAACAATCCGGTAAAACCTGTCAGCAATGACAAACCAAGTACTGCCATTAGGTTTATACCCGCTAAAATAAGGATACCTTCAATATAAGTATTCATAAATGTACATCCTCCTTAAGCCTTGTCTTCAGTGGCTTTACCCATAAGCCCCATTGGCCTGAAGATCAAAATACCGATAAGCAGAGCAAATGCAATAAGGTCTCTATATTGAGATGAAAAGTAGCCTGCAGTAAAGGTCTCTATGACACCCAGCAATACAGAACCGATAACTGCACCGTGCAGGCTTCCTAGACCACCAAATACAGCAGCAATAAAGGATTTCAAAGTAATACTCCCTATCTGCGGATATACTGTATATTTCATACCAAACATTACGCCGGCTATACCTGCCAAAAACCCACCCAGAGCAAAGACAATAATTATTATTACTCCGGTATTGACGCCCATCAAAGTGCTTGCTTTAACATTATAGGCTGTGGCGCGAATTGCTTTTCCAATCTTTGTTTTCTCTATGATATAGATCAAGAGCATCAAGCAGATAGCTGAACCCAGAAACATTAGTGCATCCAGCCTGCCCACAGCCAGTTCCCCAAACTTGAAGGGTTCCTTAGCAAAAATCTGAGGATAGGTTCTAAAGGTTGGACCAATTGTGGCTATAATAATGTTTTCAAGGAAGATGGAGGCACCCATTGCAGATATGATGAAATAAAGATAGGGTGCTTTTCTTTCCCTTAAGGGGTTATATGCAATTCTTTCAATAATTACCGCCAGCAGTGCAGTCAGCGTTGCTGCGACCATAATAGCTATGGGGAAGGGGAGCTTATATATAGCCAGTAAAAAGTAGCCAAAGTAGGCTCCAAACATAATTACTCCACCATGGGAAAAATTGCTGAAATTCATAATGCTGTAAACAAGAGAATAGCCTACAGCCATTAAGGCATATACACTTCCAATGGATAAACCATTGATAAGCTGCTGTAAAAACTGTGTCATATTAATCCTCCTTATGTAAATAATAGCGGAGCGGAAGGGGAGTCCTTCAGCTCTGCTATTACCAACCTTACTTATTCAGCTGCATATTTTTGCTGGAATACATATTTTCCATCAACAATCTTTAGAATTGCTGCGTCTTTTCCTTCCGGGTTATGAGTGTCTTTACCTATGTTGATTTTTCCTGTAATACCAGTTATTTTAGTAGTTTCAAGTGCATCTCTGACCTTTTGGGAATCAGCAACACCAGCTTTGTTTATAGCGTCAATCAGCATTAGGAATGCATCATGCACCAGATAGCCGTTAAGTTCAACATCCTTATTGTATTTAGCCTTGTATCTAGCTTTGAAATCCTGAACCTCAGGATCATCAAAATCAAGATGGTTTACAAAGTAGGAGCCTTCTACTGCATCCTTAGCCATGCTTATAAGCTGTTCAGATGGCCAACCGTCGCCGCCGAGAAGTGTTGCTTGAATATCAAGCTCTCTTGCTTGGTTTGCACTTAAAGCAACTTCCTTAAAGAAGTATGGCATAAATATTACATCAGGATTGGTTGCTTTAATCTTGCTAAGCTGTGGTCTGAAGTCCACATCACCGCTCTTAAAGCCTTCCTTTGCAACAATCTTTCCGCCCTTTTTAACGAAGTACTCTTCAAAATACTGTGTTAGACCTTGAGAATAATCATCGCCTACATCATATAATACAGCTGCTGTTTTTGCATTTAATTTCTCGGCAGCGTAGCCTGCAGCAACTGCACCTTGATATGGGTCTATAAAGCATACTCTGAAGTTATATGGCTTTACTTTTCCGTCTAGTACTGTAACCTTTGGATTAGTGGCAACTGTTGCAATATCAGAGGTTTTTGCGGCTTCTAGTACAGGTGCAATTGGAATGGCACTACCGCTGGAGTTAGGACCAAGGATAGCAATCACCTTATCCTCGCCGGTAAGTCTTTTTGCTACATTCACTGCCTCCTGAGGGTCTCCCTTGGTATCGTAGCCTACTGCTTCAAGCTTCATTCCCAAGACTCCACCCTTGGCATTCTGTTCCTCAATAAGCATTTTTACTGTGTCAAACTCGCATTGTCCCCAAACAGCCTGATCACCGCTTAGTGAACCCATCCAGCCTACCTTGATGACTCCTGGTCCCTCGTTAGCAGCTGCTGGCTTTTGTGCGCATGAGCTTAGAAGCATAGTAAATACCATTAAAACGCACAGTAGTAAAAAAGCTAGTCTCCTCTTCATTAAGATTCCTCCCCTTATAATTATTGTTCTTACACTAGTACAGTAGGTCAATATAGTCTATTAACCTTGTACAAATTGTTGATTTTACTATTTTTTTATGCATGCGGATAAATTTTTATAGACCGCATATCTATATTTATTTAATTATTTAAATAAATATACCAGTATTTATGAGACAAACACATTGTTGTGGTAGAGTATTCTACCCACCCAATGCTTCTGCATGGTTTGAAGGCTGGTCATATTTTAGTACAAAATGTAATATTATAATTTAGTTAAATAAATAACTAGAAATATATGAAGGTTATATGATAATTTGATATTTGAAGGTATTTTTCTAATTTGTATGAACAATGTTGTATAAAGAATCATTATAGCGAGTTGTTTTGAAAGGAGATATTATGAATACTGCAATATTAGCTGGAATCGAAAATGAGATAGCGGACATTTTCTATAATCTTGTAGCTATCAAAAGCGATACGAATTCAGCATATGAAAAGGACATTGAAGCTTTTTTCATGGACTTCTTTTCTAACATTGATTACTTTAAAAATAACAAGAATTGCTACGGTGCATACCCTATACCAATGGACCCCTTTGACAGAGCAGTATCCTGGGGGCTTGTAAGGGGAGAAGGCACAGAAACTGTAGTGCTTGTTAACCATAATGACGTAGTAGATATTGAGGATTTCAAAGCCCTGAAGCCTTTTGCCTATTCGCCTCATGAACTTGCTAAGGCCCTATATGATGTACGGATGGAGCTTCCGGTGGACGTGAGGGAAGATCTGGAGGACGGCAGCTGCATATTTGGCAGAGGCTCTGCAGATATGAAGGCAGGTGCAGCAATTCAGCTGGCATTGCTCAAAAGATATTCACAGCTGAACAGCTTTAAAGGGAATGTATTATATTTATCTGTGCCAGATGAAGAAAATATGTCTGCGGGCATGAGATGCGCCATAGATTTGATGACAGAGCTTACAGAGAAGTATGGCTTGAATTATATAATGACCATTAATTCAGAACCTCACCAAAGAACTCAAGCTGATGTAGGTGTTTTATCAGAGGGATCTGTAGGAAAGCTTATGCCCTTTATATATGTCAGGGGGTATCTGTCCCATGCAGGCAAGGTTTTTGAAGGCATGAATCCGGTTAATCTGCTCTCTTTGATAGTAAATAGAACCGAGCTGAATCTGGCTTTTTCTGATGTTGTAGAAGGAGAAGCATCACCACCCCCCACCTGGTTGTACTTCAAAGACAGTAAAATCAATTATGATGTATCAATGCCCTTAAGCGCTTGTGGTTATATGAGTGTACATACATTATGCAGCAATCCTGTAGAAGTGATGGATAGAATCAAAGCTGTTTGCCTTCAGACTTTTCAGGATGCAATTGAGGATATGAATTACAAGTATAAGAGTTTTAGGGAAGGCACGAACAAGAGCGCTGAACCACTGCCCTGGGAGCCTAAGGTGCTTACCTACAGGGAATTATATGATGAAGCAGAGGCAAATTATAAGGAGCTTTTCCGCCAGGAATACAGGAACAAGCTTTTGGAGTCAAAAGAAAAAGTGGATTTGGGAGAAAGGACTTTAGCGGATATAAATTTTGAGCTGGTTGAATTTATTTTCAATTATATAAACGATTTATCTCCAAGAATTGTAATAGGCTTGGCACCTCCGTATTATCCCAGTGTGTCAATTGCCAATATTAAGAATCTTGAATGCAGATTTAAAGAATTACCGACGAAAATAGTTGATTTTGCATTGAGAAGCTTCAATCAAAGCTATGTCACTGAATTGTTTTTTACCGGCATATCGGATTTAAGCTATACATATATAGAGAACAGCAGAGCTGTTATTAAAGGCTTGGAAGAAAGCATGCCGTTATTTGGATCCTTCTATACACTTCCCTTGGATAAGATAGAGAAGCTTTCTATGCCCTCTTTGAATATTGGGCCATGGGGCAAGGATTTTCATAAGCTGACTGAGCGGGTGTACAAGGAGGACTTGTTCTATAGAACTCCAATACTGCTGGATTATGCTATATCGGAGCTTCTTGGATATGATAAGTAAAGCAAAATTACGGTGAAATATAGTCAAAACGTTGCTCGCATATGCTTTGCAACGTTTTTTCATTTACCACAGGATTTTTTACAATCTCTCGATTGTATCATTTTTATAACTAAATGCTGATTTCTTATTAAGCATGATTGGCCTATAATATGCAACTGTGCTTGACAATGGCAATACATCATCGCTTAAGTTAATGTTTAAGGTAGATTTAATATACTCCCTTCTATTCTCAAATCTAGACCATAATTCAGGGTAATTGCTTTTGAATTCATTTCTTAATTTTTCATTAGCTAGAACAATTCCATTCTCAGCACCAACGCTGCCATAGCCGGGTTTAGATGGGATTATATCTATTTGGAGCATCATCCCGCTTTTTAGTACTTCATTTGATTCTGGATATATTGGAGAAGATAACCATTCTTCATCGCTGGTTAAATGGCCAGGATTTAAGGACCAATTAAAATCCTTTTTAGGTAGAACTGCTTCAATTAGATCATACAGTTCCTTACCCTTCATACCAATATGGATATTTTCTAGCCAAGCAACTATTGCAGTAAAGTATGGTGCTGCCATAGCGGTAATATAATCCTGTGAGCCTTCCGGCAGCTCCTCTGTTTTGCTTACTGCGTAACCTGAACGGCTGGATAGTCCGCCCTTATAGCCAGTAGTGAGTGATATTTTATCACCTAATTTGACCTTTTTATTTGTTGGATATAGGTTGGCTTTTACAAATCTGTCCCCTGTTGCACATATAGTAACTACATTATTATGCTGGCCTTGTGCTTTCATCAAGTTCCCAAGCTCTATTTCGGTTTTGCCTAATTCAATAGCATTCATGGCATTCAATACACAGTCTGATGCAAGGGATGAACCATATTCATAGTGAGCGATTTCATTTGCATTATTAATTGCTCTTACCCCATATTCAGCATTGATGAAAATATCGCTGCGATTTTCTACTAATTCATCATTTCTTACAATATCTAAGATTGATTTGACAATATAATACGGAACATCAAATAATTTTTTATTATTTTCAAAGCTGCTGGTAAAGTATTTCCAACCTATAACTCCCACTCTTGTATTCTCTTTGATGCCTGAAGATGCAATTATTTCTTTGAGGGTCAACTTGTTATCCATTGGTTGGTTTGGCAAGGAAAAGTATGGAGCATGTATTGCGGTTGCTTTAATTCTTGCATTGCTACATTTATTTAGATTTTCGTTACCTAATATCATGTATGCTGATTCATCTTGATGAAGTACCAATAATGCTTCCTCGAATCTTGGAATAAATCCTGTTAGATATTCGAAATTGCCCCCATGTTCTACATCTGCGTAAACTACTATGCTATCTAAACTCTCTTTTTTCATTAAGGCTATGACCTTGCTTTTTCTCTCTTGTATTGTTTCATCACTTAACATTACCGGGGTTTTATCATTATCACAAAGCGGCGGCATTATTTCAGATAAAATGGCATTTTCATAATCATATCTTTTCATGATACATCTCCTGATTTCTAAGTTATAATATTTATTCTATTTGAATTAAATAATACCTCTTAAGTGAATTTGTTACGGATGAAATTCTGCAGGAATGGAATGCAAACCATGCATTTAAGATGCATTGAAGTGAAAGCTATTGTGAGAATTAGGTGATCCCCATGGGAAAAGCATTTGCTTGTAAAATAATCGAAAAGAACAGGATAACAGGGGCAGTGGAATCTGGTGGGAGGTGACGGTTAAAGTTAACCAGACACTGAGCCAAGATTCAACTGGAGCGATGGTATATTTGTTATTGGAAGCAATAAATAAACAAGAGATAATAACTGACCTTTCGGTTGAATATATAGATCACAATACACTGCAGGCGGGTTGGATGTGGCTGTAGCAATGGCTAACGGCACATATGCCTTTAGGATGCCAAAGATTATGAACATAGAACTGGTTGGCATACTTGAACCTTGGGTTTCTGCAAAAGATGTTGCCTTATATATACTGAAGCTTCTAATTGTAAATGCGGCGTCGGATATATTATTGAGTACTCTGGGATGGTAAACGTTGAAACCTATGTAATAAAATGGTAAAATGAGATAGTATGTCTTAACTTACTATATATTCAGTCGGGAGGTAGTCAGATGAAAATAATCGCTCGTTTGCTTGTTTTAGCAATAATATTGAACTTATTCAATATTGACATCAGTTATGCGGAGGTTAGTACTCGAGTAATTTCACAAGAAGAAACAAATCCCATAACTATAAACTCTCTAACCCCTGATAAATCAAGCCCACAAATGCAGGGGAGGCGGATAAGGTGGACCTGTATTGCATCTGACCAGATCAATGTAGGTTACTATTTCAAGGTTTATAAAGGTGATTCGATTGTAGCCTCTACAAATGGGTTCACTCCGTGCTATTTTTTCGATTGGTCACCCGACGAGGCAGGCAGCGACTATAGAGTTTCTGTTACTGTCAAGAAAAATGGAACTAATAATGAGACTACCAGATATTCGTCTTACTATACAATCAATAATGTTGCTATATCAGCTATTACCACAGACAAGCAAAGTCCTCAAGCAGTAGGAACTAAAGTAAGGTGGTATTGTGAATCGGCAGGCGCACTTGATCCAATGTACTATTTTAAAGTTTATAAAGGCAGTACCTTAGTAGCCTCATCGACTGCATTTTCTTATAATCATTACTTTGATTGGACACCTCAATCAACCGGTAGCAATTATAGGGTAAATGTCACTGTAAAAGATAGAGATAGTGGTTTGCAAGTGAATCAATACTCTGATTATTATACGGTTGTGGACTATTTATCTTTACCTGCAGATATATCAGAGTGGGTTGCTGATGAGGAAAATGGGTATATATATGCAATATCCAACTCATCAGGTTATTTATATTTTATAAATTATAATACATTTAATATTGTTAAAAGCGTTTATTTAGGTCTACAGCCTACAGATATCGACTATGAAGGTGGCAAAATTTACGTTTCATTACCTAATTCTAAACGTATTAAGGTATGCGATGTACCTACGAAGACCATTGTGAGTACATTAACAACCACAAGTGACGCATACAGAATTGCTGTAGATGGGAATAAGCTTTTCTATAGTGAACAAGATCAACATTGTAATTTATATGTCTATGATATGACTAGCAATATGGATAATATTATTAATACCATTGTTAGTGCATACAAACCGGACCTTGCGGTGGATAGAACGAATCACATATTATATATAGGCGAATCAGGATCTTCAATTACAAGTGCATTTGCAATCAGCACTCAAGATTATTCATTGGTTAGCAAAACTAATTATGTCAGTGGAGATCGACTTAGTGGGAAGAATAGAAAAACAATATACGATGATGGATATATATACTTTGCTGGACATAAGTTAAATGCCGGAGACTTAACTCTAGTTGAGGGAAATTATAGAGAGGATATATATTTTGAGGATGAAGCGATTTATAAAAAAGGAAATTTAGTATTTACCTCAAATGCTGTATATGACATTGGTAAGTTTGTAAAAATAGTGGACCTGCCAATGACAGCTTTAAATATATTCTATTCCAACAACGGGTATACATATCTGTTGGACAGTCAAAGAAAGATCTATAGAATGAAACTGAATTATGATTTGGATGTAACTATGCATCATTCGAGCAACCAATATGAGTTGGTAGTTGATGAGCCATTGACACAATGGGTCTCTGATGATGAAAATGGATATATTTATGCTATCTCCCGGGAGCATAATAAGCTTTTGTTTATTAAAACCAGTAATCTAGAGGTAACTAAGGAGATATACATAGGGAGCGAGCCTTCGGATATCGAATTAAGCAATGGTATGCTGTACATTTCATTATTTGGTGCAAATAAAATAGTTATTGTTGATGCACAAACAGGTGAAATAGCCAATACGTTGAGGACACAAGGTATTCCTTATAGGTTAGCTGTAGATGATAATAAGCTTTTTTATAGTGAAGAAGATCCCATCTTTGGCATAAACGTATATGACTTGATGAAAAATACAGATAGCAAACTTAATCAGGCTATAAGTGTAAGTAGACCTGATCTTACAATAAATAGGGATAACGATATTTTATATATTGGTGATTCAGGAGTAACAGGGGGAAAAGCATATGCGGTTAACACTGCAGATTATTCTAAGGTTAGCCAAACAAGTTATGCTAATGGATACGGCTTCCCTTCTCCCGATAGGAATATTGTTTATGATGGAGATAATTTATATTATGCTAAGCATATCCTTGACCCAAGTAATTTAAGCATTATAAGGGGCAATCTTAATGAAACAGTTATATATGCAAAAGGTGACTATATATTTTCTAACAATAAAATATTTGATAAAGATGCTTATTTGCCAGTAGTTGAATTTAATAATGCAGTGGATTTAGCAACCATGATAGGTGATAGCGAATATTTCATATATAACAATCAAAGCAAAACTATCTCAAGAAGATTTATTAAGGTATCAATTGAATCGCTTGCAAGTAATGTATCAAGCCCTCAGGCTTTAGGAAAAACAATTACCTTTACTACAAATGCAACTGGAACGACATCGCTCTTATATAAATATAAGGTTAATGATGGTACACAAGATGTATATGTAAGCGATTATTCTGATGATGTGACATTTGCTTGGACACCAGCAGAAGTGGGAACTTATACAATTACAGCATATGTAAAGGATATCAATTCCTCAAATGGTTATGATGCATTTGCAACGGTGCAATATGTTATTAAGGATGCCCTACCTATTACTATAAATAGTTTTACAACTAATCCTGATTATTCACAAGTGCCAATTGCTATAGTAACTTTCAAAACGATTGCTGTAGGTGGTAGTGAATTAAAATATAGATATGAAATTATAGAGGGAACAACAAGAGCTTTCTTGAATGACTATTCGAATAATAATACATATACACTTACACTAATAAAGCCTGGAGATTATATAATAAATGTCTATGTCAAGGATAAAGATTCTGAGGCAGAATATGATGCGACAAGTCAAATACACTATACTGTAAAAAGTCCGATACCTGCAGTTCCGTCAGGGTTGACAGTAAACTCTGTAGGTGACAGTCAGGTTACTCTTAGCTGGACAGCAAATACAGAGTATGACTTAGCATTATATATTGTTGAATATAAGCCTATTACTTCTGTAGTGTGGGTGGGAAAGGTCTTTGATAAAGCTGTAACAACCGGTACAATTACTGGTTTAAATAATGGAGTCAAATATGATTTCAGAATAGCAGCTAAGGATACGGAGTTCAACCTATCAGACTATTCGGGAATAGTTAGTGCAGTACCTTTGGATAGTATTGTGCCTTCGACACCGAAGGACTTGACTGTGAGCTCAGTCAATGATAATCAGGTAGCATTAAGATGGACAGCCAATACAGATGCAGACTTAGGTGGATATATGTTGGAATACAAACTTAGCACAGAAGCTGCATGGATTGAAATTCCAATAGGAAAGTCAGATACTAGTTATGTTATTTCAGGTCTTATCAACGGTTTAACATATGACTTTAGGATTAAATCAAAGGATACATCCAATAACTGGTCTGATTATTCCTCAGTAGTAAATGGAACACCGATAGACAAGGCACCACCTGCAGCACCTATTGGATTGGCAGTTACTTCTACAAATGATAGACAGGTAGTGCTAAACTGGACCGCTAATACAGAAATAGACTTAGGCGGGTACCAGATAGAATACAAAGCAGGACATGAAACAAGCTGGACGGCAATCCAAGTGGATAAAGCAGCTACAACATATACTATAACAGGGTTAATTAATAATACAGATTATAGCTTTAGAATAAAAGCAATAGATATTTTGAATAATTCATCCGGGTATTCTGGAGTTGTTTATGGCGTACCGGCTGATAAGGCTGCACCATCCATACCGGAGGGATTTGTAGTTAGTTCTATTGAACCTAATGCAATAATATTACGCTGGAATAAGAATACTGAGGTAGATTTGTATGGTTACCAGCTGGAATATAAGCTGAGCACGGTGTCGACATGGACGGAAGTACCAATTGTTAAAACAGCAACTTCTTATTTATTGACGAATTTGTATTACGGTCAATCATATGATTTTAGATTAAGGGCATACGATATGCATTATAATTGGT
>Ga0196972_1000860_pt1 | contig 11080 bp, 9 predicted proteins | sample S1v_2013CmetaG_FD_148618 | JGI IMG/M metagenome (GOLD analysis project Ga0196972, IMG submission 148618) | Soil microbial communities from Anza Borrego desert, Southern California, United States - S1+v_20-13C | ecosystem: Environmental > Terrestrial > Soil > Desert | place: USA: California... | reverse complement strand
GCGATGCTCTCGGGCTATGAGATCCAGTTCGAGGGTGATGGGGTATTCGTGCTTTTGCTGCAGCTGCTGATAAAGCAGTCGGGGCATCTGTGGCAGCATCCTGCCCCAGTTCGGGTACTCGGCTTCGATATTTTTCAAGATGCTGCGCCAGCCGATCTGTTCCGACATCCAGCGCTCGAGATAAGGACGCGCGGTTTTCCACAGGTCGAGATCGGGGTCCAGGTCGCGCCCCAAGCCCTCCACATTGAGCAGCGTTTTCTGCAGCATGGTGAGTTGTGGCTGTATCTGTACGCCGAACCGGCGTGATGTCTGGAACAGGCGCAACAGCACGCGCCCAAAGGAAATCTCTTTCAGCGGCTTGTCGAAAATGGGTTCGCAGACGGCGCGAATGGCAGTCTCGAACTCATCAACCGGGGTATCGATGGGGGCCCAGCCTGATTCCACATGCGCAAGTGCGACTTCACGATAATCCCGGCGGAAAAATGCCAGGAAATTGCGAGCCAGATACTGCTTGTCGGTCTCATTGAGCGTGCCCATGATGCCGAAATCGAGCGCCACGTAACGCCCGTCTTCAGCTACCTGGATGTTGCCAGGATGCATGTCAGCATGGAAAAAACCGTCGCGAAATACTTGCGTAAAGAAGATTTCCACGCCGTCCCGGGCTAGTTTGGGGATATCCACACCGATATCACGCAATCTGGACACATGGCTGATAGGGATGCCGTTCATGCGTTCCATGACCATCACCTGCTCGCGGCACCAGTCCCAGTACACTTCCGGAACCAGCAGCAGCCGACCGTCTGCGAAGTTGCGCCCCAACTGACTGCAATTGGCAGCTTCCAGCATGAGGTCGAGTTCGCTGTGTACGTGCCTGGCGAACTCTGCCACCACTTCCCTTGGCCGCAAACGCTTACCGTCCGGCCACAGCTTTTGCAACAACCAGGCCGCACTATCCAGCAGCACGAGGTCTTTTTCGATGACAACGGCGATCCCGGGGCGCAAGATCTTGACGGCGACCGGGGTGCCATCAGGCAGATGTGCGAAATGCACCTGGGCCACCGACGCACTGGCCACAGGGATTTCATCGAATTGCGAGAATACGGTTTCGATCGGCAGCCCGTATGCCAGCTCTATGGTCTGTCTGACATCCGCGTAGGGAAAGGGCGGCACGCGATCCTGAAGCAGGGCGAGTTCATCGGCGATATCCAGAGGAATGAGATCGCGCCGCGTGGACAGCATCTGACCAAATTTGACGAATATCGGGCCCAGCGCCTCCAGTGCCAGACGCAGCCGGACTGCACGCGGATGACGACTGCGCCTCCAGAAAAACGCTACACGTACAGGCTTGTAGAGCGGCCGCAGGCGCGTGTGCGCAAGAACGAACTCGTCGAGTTGAAAACGCAGCGTGATATTGAGGATGCGTAAAAGCCGGAATAAGCGCATGCGTTATTGGTCTTTTGCAGGGTTTGAGGGCTCGGAAGGGGGTGCGTCGGTTTTAGCGGCAGTCAGCTTCTCAATACGTTTTTCCATGCGCTCCACCGAGTCGCGCAGTTCTTCCACCTGCTGCATGAACTGGCTGATGTGGCGCTTCTTGGCGATCAGCGGCCGTTCCTCCTGCCAGTATTCTGCAAACATGTCGGCGATATTGAGTGACTGCTTGCGTACCTCGGCAACAGCATTGCGTCCGAATTGCGCAAGCTGGTGCGCAGGCGCATCGCCGATGATCCTGCTCAGGTCTTCTTCATATTCCCACTGCATGTTGCGCAGCACCCGGCTCAGAGTCGCAGCCAGCTCGGCATCGCCGTCTATGGTCGCCAGGGTTTCAGCGTTGGCATCTCCTGCCAGCAGGCGCAGCGCGGCCGGTAGAGGCAGGGTCACTGTGGCCGACACCAGTGCTGCTTCTCCGGCAGCAGCCAAGCCGCCATCCTCAAGCACCACTACCTTCATGTGTACCGGAGGAATGCGAAACAACACAACCTGCCCGCTATAGGGCAGAAGCTGTTCCCGGGCCCAATCGTTCTGGTTGACCAAGTGGTTCAGGATGCGTGTGATGAGAGGTTCGAACATGTCAGGATCAGGCTTTCCAGCCCTTGTGCAGGGCGACCACGCCGGCTGCCAGGTTGTAATAGTCAACCTGCGCCAATCCGGCATCGAGCATCATCTGGCGCAGGGTTTCCTGATCGGGATGCATGCGTATGGATTCCGCCAGATATTGGTAACTCTCGGCATCCTTTGCCAGCAGTTTGCCCATGAGCGGCAGCAGCTTGAAGGAGTAGGTATCATAAATCGGCGCCAGCGGTTTCCACACCTGTGAGAATTCCAGCACCAGCAGGCGGCCGCCCGGTTTCAGCACACGCTGCATTTCACGCAGCGCCAGTTCCTTGCGGGTCATGTTACGCAGGCCGAAGGCTACGCAGACGCAATCGAAGTGCTGGTCGGGAAACGGCAGCTTCTCGGCGTCGCATTGCACGGCAGGCACGGCGATGCCTTCATCCAGCAGGCGATCACGCCCAATGCCCAGCATGTCAGCATTGATGTCGGTGAGAACCAGTTCGCCATCCTTGCCGACCTTCCTCGAGAAAAGGCGAGAGAGGTCGCCGGTGCCGCCTGCGATATCCAGCACACGGTCGCCGGCCTTGACGCCGCTGACTTCGACGGTGAAGCGCTTCCATAGGCGGTGCAGTCCGCCGGACATCACATCGTTCATGAGGTCGTAGCGACGCGCGACAGACCTGAACACCTCGCGCACCTTGTCGGCCTTTTCGGATTCCGGCACGGATTGGAATCCGAAGTGGGTCGTGTTCTTGTCATTCATTGCATGGGTCTTTCGTCAGCTGATGAGTTGCGCGTTATGCCGGCCGCCGCCAGTTTATCAAGATAGGCCTGCCACATCGAAGCCTGGTTCAAGACCAGCTCATACAGATAATCCCAAGAATAAAGGCCGGTATCGTGGCCGTCTGAAAAAATCAGCCTGACTGCATAATTGCCTACCGGCTCGATGGCATCAATATTGACCTCTTCCTTGCCGGTTTGCAGTACCTCCTGTCCGGCACCATGACCGCGCACTTCGGCCGATGGTGAAAACACCCGCAGGAATTCGCATGACAGCTGATCATGAATACCGTCATCAAATCTCAGCTCCAGCCTGCGGGAAGCCTGATGCAGGGAAATTTCTGTGGGGCGAGGCACGCCTGGATGTAGTCCGCTCATGCTGAATTTCTAAAAAAACCGATGATAGCAGAATCGCCGCAAACCATTGTCAGCAGCCGACTGTAGCCGAACCGTTGCGTAAACAACGAAAAGTTAACAGCTTGCTTGCAGCTTGACCGTTAGTCGGCTGATTACTTTAACAATTTTTAGAGGCGTGCTACAGTGTCACCAATAATAAAAGTCCTCAGGGAACGATCATGGCAGAGAACAAGCTAGCCCACCAGTTTGCCGCATATACCGAATGGCGCAAGGCGCTTGTTGATACCATTTGCGACTATCGCAACTGGCTCAATGAACAGGAGCTCAACGATGCCCAGATCGATCAGCGTATTCAGCAGCTGCTGGACCGTCTGCGCGAAGACAAACTCAACGTAGCTTTTGTCGCGGAATTTTCACGCGGAAAATCCGAACTCATCAATGCCATTTTCTTTGCCGGCTACGGCCAGCGACTTCTGCCATCCAGTGCAGGCCGTACCACCATGTGTCCGACCGAACTGCTCTATGATCCGTCCAAGCCGACGTCCCTGCAGTTGCTGCCAATCGAGACCCGCACGTCGGATGCCACCACCACCGAATACAAGCGTTATCCCGACGAATGGCAGACCTTCGAGTTCTCAATTGATTCCAGCGACAGCATGGTTAACGCCTTCAAGGAAGTCAGCCGCACCAAGAAGGTGACGCTGGAAGAGGCCGAGCGCTATGGTCTTTATGATCCCAATAGCGCCGACGATGCCATGAGCATCAACAGCGACGGCAGCATCGATATTCCGTGCTGGCGCTACGCGGTGATCAATTTCCCTCATCCATTGCTCGAGCAGGGTCTGGTCATTCTCGATACCCCAGGCCTTAATGCCATTGGTACAGAGCCGGAGTTGACGCTCAACATGCTGCCTAACGCGCATGCCGTGCTGTTCATCCTGGCTGCAGATACCGGTGTCACCAAATCCGAAATCGATGTCTGGCGCCAGTACATCAGCGGCACGCGCTGGAAGCAGAAGGGCCGCTTGGCTGTCCTGAACAAGATTGACGGCCTATGGGATGAGCTCAAGGACGAAGGTGAAATCCAGAAGGAAATCACCAAGCAGGTGACTACCAGCGCCGAGCTGCTGGGTCTGGATGCCAACCAGATATTCCCCATTTCCGCGCAGAAGGCACTGCTGGCCAAGGTCAACAAGGATGACAAGCTGCTGGACAAGAGCCGCATCCTGGAGCTGGAAAAGGCGCTGTCCGATGAACTGATTCCTTCCAAGAAGGAAATCGTGCGCGATAACACCCAGAATGAGATCGAAGACCTCATCAACAATTCACACCTGATTCTCGAGGCCCGCCTGCAAGGCTTGACCGAGCAGCTTGGCGAGCTGCGCGGACTGCGCGGCAAGAACGAGGATGTGGTCGAGCACATGATGAACAAGGTGAAGGTGGACAAGGAAAACTTCGAGAAGGGGCTGCAGCGCTTCCAGGCCCTGCGCAGCGTATTCTCGCAGCAGACCAATCAGCTGTTCACGCTGCTGGGCATGGAAACCCTCAAGAGCCAGGTCACCAATACGCGTGAAACTATGATTGCCGCCAATTTCACCAAGAGTATCCGCGGCGCTATGGATGCCTTCTTCGCTGATCTCAAGGATCGTATGGTGAAATCGGACGCGCAGATCGAAGAAATCAAGAAGATGATGGATGCCATGTACGAGAAGTTCTCCAAGGAGCATGGCCTGCGTAAGGCTGAACCGCCTTCCTTCTCGACGTTGCGGTATCAGAAGGAGCTGGCCAAGCTGGAGCGTGCCTACAAGGAGCAGTTCAATACTGCCTTCAACATGATTACCAATGAGAAGATGACGCTGACCTCGAAGTTCTTCGAGACCCTGGCCAGCCGCGTGATTCATGTTTACGAAGTCGCCAACCGCGACATCGAAAACTGGCTCAAGGCGGTTATTGCACCCATGGAATCGCAAGTACGTGAGCATCAGCTGCAGCTGCGCCGGCGTCTGGAAAGCATCAAGCGCATTTATCAGGCCACCGACACGCTGGAAGACCGCATCGGTGAACTGGAAAATATCGAGAAAGGCATTCAGGCGCAGGAAGCGGATCTCAAGGTGCTGCGCCAGCACGTGAGAAATGCGCTGGCTTTTGATCAGGCCCCGCAAAATCAGGCAGCTGCCTAGTCTGTCCCTTTGGAATAATAAAAGGAATAACAAAAAAGGCTGCGTGAGCAGCCTTTTTTGTTACGCTTAATCTAGAGAATTATTACGCAGCGCCCAGCTGAGTCTTCATTTTCTGCATGGCTTTGTGCTCGATCTGACGAACACGCTCGGCAGAAATACCGAATTCAGCAGCCAGATCATGCAAAGTGGCGCCCGAACCTTCCTGCAGCCAGCGTGCCTGCACAATGCGGCGGCTGCGATCATCCAGGCTTTCCAAGGCGCGCGACAGACCCACCGTATGATTGTGTTCGGTTTCACGCTGGGCCAGCAGCTCCGAAGGCTCAGGCTGATGGTCCTGCAAATAGGAAATCGGGCTGTAGTTATCTTCAGACTCATCGTCGGACAACGGCTCCAGCGGAATTTCATGGCCGCTCATGCGGGCTTCCATTTCCATGACTTCCTCTGGTTTGACTTTGAGCTCGCGTGCGATATGCGCAACTTCGTCCGGCTGCAAGGTCGATGCATCGCTTTTCATGCTGCGCAGGTTGAAGAATAGCTTGCGCTGTGCCTTGGTGGTCGCAACCTTAACCAGCCGCCAGTTGCGGATGATGTATTCGTGGATTTCGGCCTTGATCCAATGAATGGCAAATGACACCAGTCGTACACCGCGTTCGGGATCAAAGCGGCGCACGGCTTTCATGAGTCCGATGTTGCCTTCCTGAATCAGATCGGCCTGAGGCAACCCATAGCCAGCATAACCACGCGCGATACTTGCAACGAGACGCAGATGGGAAACGATCAGCCTTTTGGCTGCTTCAAGATCACTATTTTTCTTGAGGCGCATGGCCAGGTCATATTCTTCTTCCGCACTCAATACTGGGAATGCCTTGATGGTGCGTAGATACTGATCAAGGCTGTCCAGCGCAGTAACCGAAGGTATTGTCAGGGCATTGGTCATCATTTGATCCTTTCTCGGATAAATAATTTTAGCACTCTCAATTGGAGAGTGCCAAACGCTGAAAGTTCTGGATTACCGATTACCTGCTGAAAATGATTCTGATGTGGTATTGCTGCAACCACACCTATTTAGGACAAAAGTTCGGCTGCGCCGTTCATCCATGGCAACGGTGCTATAGCTTTAGCGGCTGAATGCGAATTTTGCCAGAGAGCGGTTGACGGCGACGTAAGAGCCCACCCAGCCCAGCAGGGCAGCGATGACGAGCAGCACAAGGCTGGAGAAGATATCGAGGAAGTTCAGGCTGAAATCGCTGCTGTAAAGGGCGGCGATCTCGGCGACCGAAGCATTGAACAGCGCAGTGATGCCCAGCAGGAACAGCAGGGCCGCGATGCCGCCGCCCAAGCCGTAAAAGGTGCCGGCATATAGAAACGGCCGACGGATGAAGCTGTCTGTGGCGCCAATCAGTTTGGAGACTTCGATTTCGTCGCGCTGGGTTACTACCTGCAGACGTATGGTATTACCGATGATCGCGAGGAGGGCGAATCCCAGCAGTGCGCCAAGAATCAGCACAGCCCTTTGCGCAAGTTCCAGCACGGCATAAAGACGCTTGATCCATGTTGCGTCGAGCTGTGCGACTTCCACTCCGGGTAATTGCTGCAGGTCACGATGCAGTCGCTCGATGCTTATGGGGTCTAGCGTCTTCGGCTCCACAAAAAAAGCATCCGGCAACGGGTTCTGCTCAAGGTCGGGGACGGCGCCAATGCCGCTATTGCGTTTGAGATCTTCCCAGGCTGTGTTCCTGTCGACGAAGCGATAGTTTGCGATGTCCTGATGTTCAGCAAGTTTTTGCCTGAGGCCTGCGATGGCTTCAGGTGCTATGCCGACATTCAGGAATAGACTGATCTGCGGTTTGCTTTCCACACTGCCGGCGACCCGGTTGAGATTATCGATGGCTATGTAGAGCAAGCCTGGCAGGGCCAGCGTGATGCCCATGACACACCACATGATAAAAGTGGCCCAGGCATTCCTGCGCAACCGGTAGATCACTTGCGACATTGCCTGCCCATGCAGATTAAGCCATTGCCTCATGGATGATGTGCCTTCGTGTCGGATGCATTGCTGGGGCGCCACGTGGCAAGTTCTCCCTGGCTTAAATGCAGGAGACCGGCTTGGGGATCCAGGTTGTGAACATCATGAGTGGCAATGATGATGGTCACGCCCACCTGCTGGAAGGCGTAAAACAGCGCCATGATCTCGTTGGCATATCCTTCGTCCAGATTGCCCGTGGGCTCATCCGCAATAAGGATGGAAGGTCGGCTGACGACTGCACGTGCAATGGCCAGGCGTTGCTGTTCGCCGCCGGACAGCGTGATCGGCATGGCTTTTTCCTTGCCCAGCAGCCCGACCTTGTCGAGGGCCGCGCGAATCCGCTTGCCGGCTTCATTGCCGGTGATGCCGTTGATGTAGAGCGGTAGCCCGACATTCTCATAGCAGTTGCGGTCGTAGAGCAGCTTGTGATCCTGGAATACCAGTCCGAACTTGCGGCGGAGATAAGGAACGGCAGCCTGCCGCAACTTGCTCACGTTCTGGTTGCCGATGAGCACGGTGCCAGCGGTCGGGCGTTCGGTGGCTGCGATCAGCTTGAGCAGCGTGCTTTTGCCTGCGCCTGAGTGCCCGGTGACGAAGACCATCTCACCAGACTGGATCTCGAATGAAACATTGCGCAGCACTTCCTGGCTGCCGGGGTAGCGCTTGCTGACCTGGTCGAACACAATCATTCGAACAGCGCCTCGATGAATTCGCTGGCCTTAAACGGTCGCAGGTCGTCTATGCCTTCACCCACACCGATATAGCGGATGGGAATGGGCCGCGACTGGGCAATTGCCGCGATGACGCCGCCCTTGGCCGTGCCGTCCAGTTTGCTCAATACCAGACCGGTCACGCCCAGTGCGTCATCGAATGCCTTGACCTGGTTGACGGCGTTCTGGCCTGTGTTGGCATCCAGCACCAGCAGCACTTCGTGAGGTGCGTCCGGCATGGATTTACCGATCACGCGCTGCACCTTGCGGATTTCTTCCATGAGATTGAGCTGGGTGGGCAGGCGGCCAGCGGTATCCGCGAGTACCACATCGATATTGCGGGCCCTGGCCGAATTCACTGCATCGAAAATCACGGCGGCCGCGTCGCCACTTTCCTGCGCAACGACATGCACCTGGTTGCGCTCGCCCCAGGCCTGCAGCTGTTCACGGGCCGCGGCACGAAAGGTATCGCCCGCCGCGATTAGCACAGACTTGTTCTCGTTACGGAAGAGGTGCGCCAGTTTGCCTATGGTCGTGGTTTTGCCGGCGCCGTTGACACCGGCCAGCATGATGACGAAGGGCTGGGAGCCCGTGGTTACCAGCGGCTTCTCCAGCGGCAGCAGCAGATCGAGCAGCGCCTGCTTCAGCGCTTCGCGCAACTGCGTGGTATCGCTGAGATTCTGCCGCTTGACCCGAGACCTGATCTGCTCCAGCAAGGCCTGGGTGGCGGGCACACCGACATCGGCGGTGAGCAGGATGGTTTCCAGCTCTTCATAGACTTCTTCGCTGATTTTGCCACCGCTAAATAAACCTGTGAGCTGGCTGCCGAGCTGGGAACGCGTGCGGCTCAGGCCCTGCTTGAGGCGTTCTGTCCACGAGAGTGTCGGTGCTTGCGGTATTTCGAGCTCGGGAGGGGGTGTCTTGTCTTTTTTGAAGAAGTCGAACATGGCCATGACATTTTATTCCAAATTTGCAATTAAGCCGATTGATAAGGCTGATGGACGCGATCGGTATGAAACTTACGACACACTGACCCTGTCACAAAGCACGAATACCGCACTGCTCGCCAACAGCGCCCGAATGCTTGGATAGGGCACGCTATAATACCGTTCCAAAAGGAGGAGATTCCGTTGTTCAACCGACTGTTAACCCGGCGATTACTGGTCGCCTGGCTGTGCTTGCCATTGCTGGCTTTGGCTGAAACCCATGAATTCAAACTCGATAACGGCATGCGCATCATCGTGCAGGAAGACCATCGTTCGCCAGTTGTGGTGTCGCAGGTGTGGTACAGGGCCGGCAGCATTGATGAAGTCAATGGCAAGACGGGTGTGGCACACGTGCTTGAGCACATGATGTTCAAGGGTACAAAGACCATCCCCCCGGGGCAGTTCTCGCGGATCGTCGCCGCGGCTGGCGGACGTGAAAATGCTTTCACCGGCGCCGATTACACGGCGTATTACCAGCAGCTCGAGAAATCCCAGCTGCCGCTTTCCATCCGGCTGGAAGCCGATCGCATGACCAACCTGCAGCTGACGCAGGAAGAGTTTGCCAAGGAAATCAACGTTGTCATGGAAGAACGCCGCTGGCGTACGGATGACAATCCCCAGGCGGTAGTCAACGAGCAATTCCAGGCGCTGGCCTACACTGCACATCCTTACGGTCGGCCTATCGTCGGCTGGATGAACGACCTGCAGAACATGACGGTGGATGATGCCCGCGAGTGGTACCAGACCTGGTATGTGCCGAATAACGCGATTCTGGTGGTAGTCGGTGATGTTGAAGCTGAAGAAGTGTTGAAGCTCGCACGCAAGCATTTCGGCCCCATCAAGCCACGAGCCCTGCCGTCGCGCAAGCCGCAGGCCGAACCCGAGCAGAAGGGCCTGCGCCGCGCCATCATCAAGGAAAAGGCTGAGCTGCCTTACCTGCTCATGGGCTATCACGTGCCCGTACTGGAAAATGTGGACAACGACTGGGAACCCTATGCACTGGAAATCCTGGCCGGGGTGCTGGATGGCAATGCCTCTGCGCGCCTAAATCAAAATCTGGTGCGCAACCAGAAAATCGCCATCAACGTAGGTGCAGGTTACGACTTGATCCAGCGCGGCAAGGCGGGTTTGTTCGAGATTGACGGCAGCCCGAGCGAAGGTCGCACCGCTGCAGAGCTGGAAGAAGCCATCCTGCAGGAGATCGAGAAGATCAAGGAGAGCGGCGTCACCGACGACGAACTGAAGCGTGTCAAGGCGCAGGTGATTGCTGGCGATATCTACCAGCGTGATTCAATGTTTTACCAGGCCATGCAGATAGGCCGCTTGGAGACTACGGGCTACTCCTGGCGGTTTCTGGACAAATATCCGGACAAGCTGGCTGCGGTGACGCCGGAGCAGGTGCAGCAGGTAGCGAAGAAATACCTCAATCGCGACAACATGACCATCGCCATCCTTGACCCCCAGCCACTGGCACCCGGCGAGAAACCCAAGCAGCCACAGGGGGAGCTCCAGCATGCACACTGACAGGACATTCATGGATTCCATGTACCGCACCATACTCGTCGTGGCCGGCCTGCTGTTCGCCCTGCAGGCGCAGGCAAGGATAGACATTCAGCACTGGCAGACCAGCACGGGTACCGATGTTTATTTTGTGGAAAACCACGATCTGCCGATCATTGATATCAGCACCAACTTCGCGGCAGGCAGTGCCCGTGATACAACTGCCAAGGCAAGCCTGGCCGCGCTGACGCGACATGTCATGACACTGGGAGCGGGCGGCATGTCGGATGAAGAGATTTCGCAAAAGCTCGCTGACGTGGGGGCGATCCTCGGCGGTGAGTTCGATGCGGACCGCGCCGGATTCAGCCTCAGAACCCTGAGCAGCCAGCAGGAGCGTGAGCAGGCGCTTGATATCTACACCATAATTATGCATCAGCCTGATTTTCCAGCGCCCATCCTGGAGCGCGAAAAAGCCCGTGTCATTGCCGG
>Ga0196972_1000859_pt1 | contig 11084 bp, 12 predicted proteins | sample S1v_2013CmetaG_FD_148618 | JGI IMG/M metagenome (GOLD analysis project Ga0196972, IMG submission 148618) | Soil microbial communities from Anza Borrego desert, Southern California, United States - S1+v_20-13C | ecosystem: Environmental > Terrestrial > Soil > Desert | place: USA: California... | reverse complement strand
TAGTCTGCGCCCTGCACTGCAGCTTGCTGTGCCAGCTCAAACCGGTTGTAGCAAGATACCCCTAGTATCTTTTGCTCACCTAGTGCGGCTTTAAGCCGAGCCAATTCGTCAGTTGAAAAGTCATTCGAGCCCACATGCAGACCATCGGCATCGATCTCCATACACAGATCGGCATCGTCGTTAATGATGAGCGGGACCTTATGGCTGCGGCACAAGCTGAGTAGATCCACGGCTTGGACCTGGCGTAATGGGCTGCTGGCTGACTTATTGCGATATTGCACGACGGAGGCTCCGCCTAGCAGGGCGGCTTCTACCCTCGCATGTAAGCTTGCCGTATCTTCAAGATCAGGCGTAATGGCATACAGCCCTTTAATCCTGCTGACCGTCATCTTCCTCACGTGCCCAGAACATGCGATCCGGTATGTATTGCCCCATGCCCGGCCGGAAGCCAGCCTTAAGCGTGTGCCAGGTATACTCCTGGGCTTCGGCAATGGCTTCTTCCATAGTCAGACCATGCGCGATACAGGCGGCGATGGCGGAGGTCAAGGTGCAGCCGGAACCATGATAGCTGCCGGGTAAACGCTCCCAGCTATACGCTCTGATTAACCCCTGATCGCTATAAAGTGTGTTGACCACTTCGGCAGAGCGCTCATGGGTTCCGGTAATCAGTACGTATTCGCAGCCCATCTCGAGCAGGCGCTGGGCGCTATCATCGAGGGACATGTTTTTAAGCTCCGCCTCATCGTCCCACTCCTCGCCAAACGCTAGCCGGCGTGCTTCCAGGCTATTAGGCGTGATCAGTGTCGCCTGCGGGAATAATAGTTCGACCATGGCTTCCTGCATTTCTTCGTTGGCAAGCTCGTCACCGCGGCCTGAGGCAAGAATAGGGTCGATCAAGAGGGGGGTGTCAGGATAATCCGACATGATCTCAGCAATGACGGCGATATTTTCCACGTTGCCGAGCATGCCTAGCTTGAAGGCAGAAACATGCACATCCTCAAGAATAGCGCGGGCCTGCTCATTCACCCATTCCGAATCGAACACCATTACGTTGTCGACGCCTAGAGTGTCCTGCACGGTCAAAGCCGTTACTACGGAAAGTGGATGGCAGCCGATGCTGGCCAAGGTCATGACGTCCGCTTGCAAACCGGCACCACCGCTGGGATCGGTAGCCGCAAAAGTCAGGACGGTGGGGGGCATGGTGGTCATATGTGTGGAATAGCCCGCAGCAAAAAAGGGCTAATGATTTAGAATCCCTGCTATCTGCAGCGCTAGCTCTGAAATTAAAATGCTATTTTAGCTTTAAACCGTACCTCTCACATTAATCACAAGGAAAAACGCAAGCATGAAAAAATGGATATGCAATATTTGCGGCTGGATTTATGACGAAGAGCAGGGTTCTCCCGAAGATGGCATTCCACCTGGTACGCGGTGGGAGGATGTCCCGGTCAACTGGACCTGTCCTGAATGCGGCGCGCGTAAGGAAGATTTTGAAATGGTCGAAATCTAAGTGGAGCGGGCGACGGGAATCGAACCCGCGTATGCAGCTTGGGAAGCTGCCGTTCTGCCATTGAACTACGCCCGCGTCGCCGCCATTTTAAGTGCCGGGCCTCCGCCTGGCAATTTGCCATTTGCCTAAACCGACGTAAAATGGTCTATTTACGGCAAGACCTCCGGTATTAATTCAATTGATTCAACTTACTATCAACGGAAATCCTAGAAGCTTCGAAAACTCCCAACTGACGGTTGACCAGCTCGTCGATCAACTCGGTCTGCAGGGCAGGCGCCTTGCCATTGAACGCAATGGCGAAATCGTGCCGCGCAGCAAATTTGACCAGACTGCATTGAGCAGCGGTGACAAGCTCGAAATTGTGGGCGCAGTTGGGGGCGGTTAATTTATGCATACATTGAATATTGCGGGCAAGGAATATGGTTCTAGGCTGCTGGTCGGCACGGGGAAATATAAGGACTTCGCCCAGACTCGGGCAGCGATAGACGCCAGCGGCGCGGAAATTGTCACGGTTGCAATACGTCGAACCAACATAGGCCAGAACGCGGGTGAAGCCTCGCTGCTGGAATTTGTACCGCCCGAACAATTCACCTATCTACCCAATACCGCCGGCTGTTATACCGCTGATGAAGCAGTGCGCACGCTTCGGTTGGCTCGCGAACTGTTGGATGGGCATAAGCTCGTCAAGCTTGAAGTTCTAGGCGACCCTGCAACGCTCTATCCAAATGTTGTGGAAACCCTGAAGGCGGCCGCAATCTTGGTGAACGATGGTTTTGACGTCATGGTCTACAGCTCGGATGATCCAATCATCGCCAAACAGCTAGAGGAAATCGGCTGTTGTGCGGTGATGCCATTGGCGTCGCTGATTGGTTCCGGTATGGGAATATTGAATCCTTGGAATTTGCAGATCATCATCGAGAACGCCAACGTGCCTATCCTGGTGGATGCTGGCGTGGGAACAGCTTCGGATGCAGCCATAGCCATGGAGCTGGGCTGTGACGGTGTGCTCATGAATACGGCCATTGCTGCGGCACGCGATCCCATCCTCATGGCAGGCGCCATGAAAAAGGCCATTGAGGCCGGCCGCGAGGCCTATCTTGCAGGGCGCATGCCAAAGAAGTTGTATTCTGCTGCCCCCAGTTCACCCACAGAGGGCATGATTTCGGGATAAGAGATTCAGAGATGCCTACACACAAGCGCTATGAATTCTCTGTGACCATATCTCCGGCTTTTGTACCGGATCAATCGGACGTGGAGCTTAATCGCTACGTGTTTTCCTACACCGTTATTATTACCAATATCGGAAGCGTGGCGGCGCAAGTCGTGAGCAGGCATTGGGTGATTACGGATGCCAACAATAATGTGCAGGAGGTTCGCGGCCTAGGTGTTATCGGATTACAGCCATTATTAAGACCCGGCGAGCATTTCGAATATACCAGTAGCGTCTTGGTGCATACGCCTGTCGCTACCATGCAGGGTAGCTATCAACTGGCGGCCGAGGACGGCACGCAATTCGATACGGTGATCGAGCCTTTTACGCTATCCATGCCGCGCGTGCTGCATTAACCTACACTTTTCCTGCAGAGCTTTCTTGTGCCCACATTCCCCGTGCTCAGATTCATCCCTTTGTTGCTGTTGTTAGCCTCCTGCAGTCAACAGCCAGTCAAAGTTGCGGAAGTGACGCCTGAGCCCTGTGATTGCCCGAAAGCCGTGCAGCTGCCGGATAAACCATTACCAAATCCTGCAGAGGAAGTGCCAGCGGTTCAACCGCAAACGCCAGATTACGGCTTACTGCAGGAAGTTGGCTGGGAAGCCTTAGATGCACTGGCTGAAGATAATCTCTCAGCCGCGTGGGGCGCTTGGCTGCAAAGCTGCAGCACTCTGCAGAACAAACCGGTGTGGCAACCGGCATGTCAGGCAGCCATCAGCCTGACAACAGGCGGTAAAGCACCCGCCAATCCCGTGATTACGGCTTACCTCAAGCAATATTTCGCCGTATATCAGGCGAAGAATGAGGATGGCACGGATGCGGGTCTTATTACCGGGTATTACGAGCCACTGCTCAAAGGCAGCCGCTTCAAAACCGACCGGTATCGTTATCCTTTGTATGGCAAACCGGACGATCTGATTACGGTGGACTTGAGTATCCTGTATCCCGAGCTCAGGCATAAGCGCGTGCGGGGTCGTTTGGTTGGGGACCGAGTGATCCCCTATTATGAGCGCCGCGAAATAGAGGAAAACAATCCGCTAGCAGGCCAGGAAATCCTGTGGGTTGACGACATCATTGACCTATTCTTCTTGCAGATTCAAGGTTCTGGGCTGGTGCAGCTCGAGAATGGCGAACAGGTACATGTCGGCTATGCCGACCAGAACGGTCAGGCGTACAACTCGATCGGCCGCATCTTGATTGAGCAAGGCGAACTGAGCCGCGACAAAGCCTCGATGCAGGGCATCAAGAATTGGGCACGTAATAACCCACAGAAACTGCGGGATTTGCTCTACAGCAATCCGAGCTATGTATTTTTCCGCGAATTGCCGGCCGGCTTACCTGGACCATTAGGCGCACTTGGAGTACCGATTACTGCAGAGCGTAGTGTGGCCGTTGATCCCCGCTACATTCCCTTGGGCGCACCCTTGTTTCTGGCGACGACTTATCCAAATAGCAGCAAGCCTTTAAATCGTATGATGCTGGCGCAGGATACTGGCGGCGCTATCAAAGGCGGTGTGCGTGCTGATTTCTTCTGGGGAGCAGGTGCTGAAGCCGGCAAGAAAGCCGGTGCCATGAAACAACAAGGCAAGATCTGGGTTCTGCTGCCCAAGGATTTCTTCAAACTGCAGACAGTGAGTAAGTAACCTGCAGAAGTAATACAGACAGAAGTAATACAGACAGAAGTAATACAGCAGGACAAATAAAAACGGGAGCCAAGGCTCCCGTTTTATGTGCAAAGTTAATTAAGAATTAACGGTTGCAAACGTACATGGTTACTTCAAAGCCGAAACGCATTTCGGTAGCTTCTGGTTTGGTCCACATAATGATCTCCTCAGTAGTTAGTTTTGCTAGCGCTAAAAGCATTTCGCATAAACGTGAACAAACTGTACTCCTCACCATAAAAAAGCTACTGCCTAAAGTCATGAATAAACACTCATGATTTTCATTAGATTACCGGAGGCTGGTTTCCGTCTTGCAGATGCGAAACCAGCTTAATGTGGTAACAGCGATCAGACTCAGTGCACCGAAAATCATGACCAAGGCCACAGCGCCTATGCCTGATTTTGCCAATAGTGCGTACAGTCCCACGATAGATACCATGCAGCAATTCTCAAAGAAATTTTGGATCGCAATGGCGTGCCCGGAACCAACCGTCTCATGACCGCGTTCTTGAATCAAGGCGTTCAATGGCACCACGTAAAACCCCCCACATACGCCGATCAGTACCAGCATGATGGCTGCTATCGACATGGAGTTGGCGAAACTGAACAGCATGATCAGCACGCCGATCAGTAGGCCAGCATACATTGCTCGGTTTACAGTCTTGAGTGTTACGAAGCGCGCCGCGGCGCCTGCACCAAGTGCAATACCAATGGCGACAACGCCGCTGAGGTTGGCCGGGGTGCTGTTGTCCATAATGCCCAAGGCCACTGGTACCCAGGCGATCAGCAGAAAGCGTAGCGTGCTGCCCGCACTCCAGAAGATGCTGGTGCCGATAAGGGCAAACCGGGTATCGGGATTGTTGAACAGTACTTTGAATGCTGAGAAAAAATCCTTGATCAGCAGGCCCGGCATGAAATGAGGCATGGGATGGGCTGGGGGCAGGCGTGGAATCAACAGATTCGCGATAGCTGCTACGATGTAGCAGCCGCTAATGACAACCAGAGCGACGTTGACCGAAATGTCGGCAAGCAAGCCCCCGAGAATGGCGCCTAGCAGGATAGCAATAATGGTCGAGCCTTCGATCATACTGTTGGCCTTGACCAGCTTTTCGGCATTCACCAACTCACTAAGAATGCCGTACTTGGCAGGCGAGTAAGCTGCCGCGCCCACGCCGACCAGTCCATAGGCCAGCAAAGGATGGAGTCCTGCAAGCATGGATCCTACGCCCAGGAACTTGAGCGTATTCGAAATCAGCAGGACCCGGCCCTTGGGCCAGTGGTCAGCAAATGGCCCGACGAATGGCGCGAGCAGGATAAACGCAATTGCGAAAAATTCCTGCAGCAAAGGCATCTGCCAGTTGGGGGCTGTCATGGCTTTCAGCAATGCGATGGCCGCGAACAGCAAGGCATTGTCAGCCAGTGCGGAGATAAACTGCGCAACCAGCAATGCCAGCATGCCTCTGGAAAACAGGTTATCTGTAGGAGAATTTAACGCGGGAGCTTTTTCTGCAGCCATTCTTGTTGGAATCTGGATTGGGTTAAGGACAGTTCGGCCATAATATAGTTAAATGCGAAACCATTGAAACCCAAAGAGGTCTTTTACGCGCCAAGGCGTATACGATGACTGCTTCATGAGCTTGAACAATCCACTGCCAGCACAAGATATTGCGAATCTCTGCAAGAAAGTAGAGGCCTCTGGCTTCTCCTTTGTTACGGGCCAGCAGGTAAAGGCTTGGCTGGAGTCCGCCTATCCCCGTGCGCTGAGCGATTGGCAAGTTTTCGAGGCGAGCTGGAACGACATGCCTTTGGACCAGTATATGGCCGATGGAGGCCGTTACCGGCGACGTCGTTATGCTACCTTGAGTGCAGTCGGGGACGTCATCCGCTTGGAGCCCCACCAGCCACATTATCAAAGCCTGGATTACAACGCACTCAATGGCGGCGTTGCACGTGAATATGAGCCCATTCCTGCAGATGTTATGCAGGGCAACACGATGCAGAGTGTCTTACAGTTTTGCCTACAGCTGTTCAGCCGTATGCAACCGGTAAATCCCTGGCATATCGAGTGCCATCAATTTCGCATCGAAGCAGGTAATGGGGCACAAGGCAAGCCGACCCCTGAAGGCGTGCATCGAGATGGGGTGGATTTCGTCTTGGTGATGATGGTGAAGCGGGTGAACATTTCCAGTGGTACGACAACCATGCACGATATGGAGCACCAGCAGACCCTCGACAGCTTTACGCTGACCGCGCCACTGGACTGCGCCATCGTCAATGACCGTCGCTGTATGCACGGCGTTACTCCTGTCGAACAACTTGACCCCAGCCAACCAGCCTATCGCGATGTACTTGTTATTACCTTCACATCCCAGGATAAGCGGAAGGCTTCATGAAAATCATGAGTGACAATTCATGATTGTGTGGACCCTGGCGAGCAAACTTGAGCCTATGCTGGCAGTCATACGAATACAGCAAATCACGTGCTGCTAATGTCAACTTTAATGAGGAGAAAGACTATGTGGACCAAACCAGAAGCTACCGAAATGCGTTTCGGTTTCGAAGTGACCATGTATGTCTGCAACCGCTAAGGTTCAGGCTTACAAATGAATGGGGGCAGTCGCCCCCATTTTTATTTTTGTAACAGTCATCGAATACAATCGCCAACGCGTTAAGGAACCATCTGATCCGTTCAGACTCAATGGTAGCGCTGAAACAAAATTTCGGCCGATACACTAAATACTTCCCACAAGGAGAAAGCAATGCAAGTAGTAGAAGTAACACAAACTGTTCCGCCAACTGGCAGCGAAACAATAGAAGCCCCAAAGGCCCAGCCACAAGAACAGCCGGTGAAGGACGATGAATCACGTAACATCATCTGCCAGATCCGTAACATCACTGCGTTTGGCGACTGCGTTTAATCGCTAAAGAGTGTTGTTCAAGGCCTTGGCGGCCTTGTTGATCAAGATATCGGGGGTCTCATCAGGTTGGGGTGCATGTACTGCCACCCCAACACGCAAATGGATCATCACATAGCCGAATTCGGTGTACAGCGGCGGGATGGTCAAATTCCGCATCTTTTCCTCAAGTTCGCGCGCATATGCTCCAGCCTGGTTGCTATCGATGGAAGCAGCCAGTACAGCAAACTCATCGCCGCCATATCGAACGATGAAATCTGCGGATCGCGTGAACGTATTTCTTAGCCCTTCTGCGACATTCTTGAGAACGCGGTTTCCGTTCTCGTGGCCGTATTTCGTATTGATCTTGCTGAAGTGGTCGATATCGACAAACAGCAGGGCAACCGCGCCCTTGTTGCGTGCAGCAGATCTCCATTGCAGGTTTAACTGCGAATCAAAGAACATCCGGTTGTAAATTCCGGTCAGGTCATCGTGGATGACTAATTGCTCAAGCTTGCGATTGGCTTCCTCAAGCGATTGCTTTTCTACCTGTAGCTGATGTTCAAGTCGTACGTGACCTGAAATATCCTTGAGTAGGCCGACGAAATGGGTTACCTCCCCATTGCTGTTGCGAATAGGCGAAATGCTGAGCTGATTCCAGAACATGGACCCATCTTTACGGTAATTTTGCATAGTGACGGTGCATGGCTTACCTTCAATCAGCGCTTGATGCAGGATTGCTTTTTCCTCTTCCTGGCCTTCAGGTCGTTGTAGGAAACGGCAGTTCTCCCCCAGGGCCTCCTCGGCAGAGTAGCCTGTCAGCTTTTCGAACGCCGGATTGACATAGATCACAGGGTAGTCAACTTGCTTGGCATCTGATACCACGACACCGTCCGGCAGTTCCAGCACGATCTGTTGAAAAAGCTCTAGATCAATCAATGAAATCCCATGCAAAAGAACTGTAGCCTTGTGTTTTACCGCATTTGCGTAGCGCACGCAATTACAGCCCAGTATGAGGCGGGGGTATTCCCGTGCTCCATACGCTAGCTCACATAAATATCGGGCTTTAGCAGCCTTAGGCTAAAATGCTGCCTGGTTTTTTGCGCCATACCGGCTCTCTTACTACCTATGAATTCAGCCACTTCACCATTTTCCGCCATTCATTTACTGCGTAACCGCAGCTATCTGAAGCTGCTGGCTTTCCGCCTGTTGATCGTTCTTTCTTATCAGATGATGGCGGTAGTGGTGGGGTGGCATATCTACCAGATCACGCGGGACCCACTAGCGCTTGGGCTTATCGGCTTGGCCGAAGTCATTCCTTACTTTTGCTGTGCGCTTTTTGCCGGCTATGCCGTGGATCATCATTCGCGTCGCCTATTCGGCGTGATGGCTGCAGTCATCCTGTGTCTTAATGCATTGATATTGTCGGCCGTATCCCTGGGCTGGGTGGGCAGCAGCCCCTCCTTATGGATATACGGTGCAATCGCGTGTACAGGTATTGCACGTGCCTTTATTGCCCCCTCTTATAACGCCTTGTTTGCCTTGATTCTACCGAGAGAGCAGTTTTCACGAGCCGCCGGGGTCAGCAGTTCAGTATTTCAAACCGGGCTTGTGCTGGGACCCGCGTTGGGCGGCTTGATTGTTGGGTGGGCCAGCATTACAGCAGCTTATATGATTGCGGCAATACTGAGCCTGGGCTCTGCCACCGTGCTTTTTTGGCTTAGGGTCAAGGAACCACCTCCAGCAGAAAGCGCGCCCATATTCTCCAGCATCGCCCAGGGGCTGCGGTTTGTGTACAGCAACCAGATCATGTTGGGCGCTCAGGCACTGGATATGTTTGCCGTGCTGTTTGGCGGTGCGGTTGCCATGCTGCCGGCATTCATCCAGGAAATTTACCATTGGGGCCCCGAAGGGCTGGGCATCCTGCGTGCTGCGCCTGCAATCGGCGCAGTCATGACTGGGATCATTCTTGCGCGCCACCCGATCAGCAAACACGCCGGTCGCATATTGCTGGGCGCTGTAGCGGGATTTGGCCTGTGCATCATCGCTTTTGCCCTGGCCCGGCACTTCTGGATGGCAGCCTTCATCCTGATGCTGTCGGGGGTGTTTGATGGAATTTCCGTTGTATTGCGCAGCACCATCATGCAACTTGTCACCCCTGACAACATGCGCGGCCGGGTCGCTTCCATAAACGGGGTCTTCATTGGTTCTTCCAATGAATTGGGAGCATTCGAATCGGGAGTCGCAGCTCGCCTGTTGGGGCTGGTGCCTTCAGTCATATTTGGCGGCTTGATGACCCTGAGTGTCGTAGGTGTTACAGCCCGGCTTGCCCCTAAATTGCGTAAACTCAACCTCAACGATCTGCATTAAAACAAGGACTTAATTTATTTCCTAGTGTGTTGGATGACGAACTAAGTTCACCTGATGCGGTTGTTAAGGTGAATCCACATTTTCCATCCATGAACTGGTGCTGTGGTTGTACCCGTTCCTTGCAAGAGGAGATTTACATGTTTGCTCACAATAAACGTTTGCAATACACCGTCCGCGTCAATGAGACAAATCCTGCGCTGGCCAATCTGATGCTGGAGCAATTTGGCGGGCCACAAGGCGAGCTGGCTGCTGCTATGCGGTACTTCACGCAGGCTGTGGGTGAGGAAGATGCAGGCCGCAAGGACATGCTGTACGACATTGCAACCGAAGAGTTGAGCCACCTGGAAGTCATCGGCCACATTGTGGCTATGCTCAACAAGGGTGCCAAGGGACGACTGGCGGAAGGTGTGGAGGAAGAGGCTGAGCTGTACCGCTCGCTGACGGGTGCGGGCAATGATAGCCACCTCACGCAACTGCTCTATGGTGGTGGCCCGCCCTTGACCAACTCGGCAGGTGTCCCTTGGACAGCGGCCTACATCGATACCATCGGAGAGCCAACCGCGGACTTGCGCTCCAACATCGCCGCAGAAGCACGCGCCAAGATCGTTTATGAACGGCTGATCAATCTGACCTCGGATCCCGGGGTGCAAGAGGCTTTGGGTTTTCTGATGACGCGTGAAATTGCACACCAGAAGTCCTTCGAAAAAGCACTTTACGCCATCGAACCCAATTTCCCCCCAGGAAAGCTGCCTGGCATACCTGAATTCAGCAGCGTTTATTTCAATACTTCACAAGGTCCTGGCGACAACCGCGGCCCATGGAATCAGGGTGAAGAATGGGAATTCGTCTCCGAGCATGAAGAAATGCTGGGCGTCGATGGCGGGTCCGGCGAGGCCAGTGTTAACCTGACCGAAGAGGAGGCCAGACAGATCAACTTGACCAAGGTGCGTACGATGTCTGACCCTGGCAGTGACCCGATCACTGGCGCCGAACTAGGTGAATTCGAAGCGACGGACGAAGACGATATCGAGGATGATGAGATATCGCAGCGCATCGCTGCCGAGCAAAAGGCGGATCGTGAGCAGCCGGGTAAGGACGCCCGCAAATAGCAGCACTTCCCCCCTCTACTTAATCACATCACTCAGTAATCAAGGGCAGACGGAGCCATCCGCCTGCCCTTAGTTATGCAAAGCATGGCACGTGTTGCGGGATTCAGACACAGGCGAGTATTTGCGGCTAAAGGCACAGAATTCTAGAATTCCTCAGCTGTAAGATTGTCATTATCTACAGGACTCGAATAAACGAGGTAGATCATGCGCCCCATCCTTCTGGCAGGCATGCTTGCCGCCATCAGCTCACTGGCATCTGCTGAGCCTTCTCCCGAGGTTGTTTTCAAGCTCAAAAGCTCCATTGTCAAAATTCATACAGTTACCAAAAAT
>Ga0196972_1000857_pt1 | contig 11099 bp, 7 predicted proteins | sample S1v_2013CmetaG_FD_148618 | JGI IMG/M metagenome (GOLD analysis project Ga0196972, IMG submission 148618) | Soil microbial communities from Anza Borrego desert, Southern California, United States - S1+v_20-13C | ecosystem: Environmental > Terrestrial > Soil > Desert | place: USA: California... | reverse complement strand
AAGGCCGCCCAATCTTGGGCCAACTGCTGCGCTAATTGCCGGTTGTCCTGCAGCAAGGCCTGGCCGACGTCGCCAGCCATGGCGCCGGACAATATGATCAAACCTTCCGTGCCGCTTTCGACAAACCACTCGCGCTTGATCTCGGCGCGGCCGCGATGCTGGTTATGGACATAAGCCCGGGTCAGCAGCTGACAAAGCCGCGTATAGCCTGCCTGGGATTGGCACAGCAGCAAGGAGCGGTACGGCTGATCGCGATTGCTGCCGTTTTCCAGCCAAATATCGCAGCCGATCAGGGGTTTGATACCCTTGCCGCGGGCGGCTTTGTAGAACTTGACGGCACCGAACAGGTTGCTTAGATCAGTCAGTGCCAGTGCTGGCATTCCATCTGCCAGAGCGCGTTTGACATAGTCGCCGATGCGCACTGTGCCATCCACAACGGAGTACTCACTATGGCAGCGCAAATGGATAAAAGACGGTTGTTGCATAGGGCAAGATTTTACCCGATTAGCGCGTATCGGGCGCAGCTCTTACTCAGTAAAAAAGGAAATTTCTACCGGGTCAGGCGGCGGCAAGCGGGACGGCACTGCCGAGCAGCGCAGCAATTTGCGCGGTCAGTTCATCATCAGCTACCGGCTTGCCCAGGAAGGCGTTGACACCCAGCTCCCGCGCCAGGTTTTGATGCTTTTCCGCCGTACGCGAACTGATAATGATGAGAGGAATATTGGCCATACGGCTATCGCCGCGCACATTGCGTGTCAGCTCAAAGCCATCCATGCGCGGCATCTCGATATCGGAAAGGATGATATCGGGTATGGTTTCCTGCAAGATCTGCAAGGCATCCATACCATCCTTGGCGGTAATGACCTTATAGCCTTCACGCTCAAGCAGGCGCCCCAGCACCTTGCGCATGGTCAGCGAATCATCCACGACCATAATCGTCGAGCGAGTATCCACTTCGACCGTCGCCGCTGTCGTGACTTTGACGCTGCCAACCGCCAGGATTTCGCGGTTAGCCAGTTGAACCGGGTTGACGATCAGCACGATCTTGCCGTCACCCATCACGGTAGCACCTATCATGCCTGGAACACGGGCCAGTTGGGAACCGATAGCTTTCATGACCACTTCCTGGTTGCCGATAATTTCATCGACATGCAGGGCAATGCGGTAAGTACCGCTTCGCAGCAGCAGCAGCGGCGAGTAGCGCTGCTCTTCCGGCACCTGATCGGCATCGCCGATCAATTTGGAAAGGAAGTGCAACGGATAATCGCGCTCGGCCCAGTTGACATTGTGTTTCTCATAAGCCTCGGCCAGAGCCGCGGGCTTGAGCTTCTGCACTTGTTCGACCATGACGGACGGAATGGCAAACACGCGCGATCCGGCACGGACCAGTACCACTTGCGACACGGACAGCGTCACCGGCAGGTAAACGCTGAATACAGCACCCTGGCCGGGCGTATTGTTGACATCTATACGGCCGCCCAAGGCAGTAATGTCACTGCGCACCGCATCCAGACCGACACCGCGGCCGGCAATTTGGGATATTTCAGCCGCCGTAGAAAAGCCTGGCTCAAAAATCACGGCAAGCAATGCCTGTTCGCTGAGTTCCTGATCGGCAGTAAATAAACCATTCTCGATAGCTTTTTCACGCACACGTTCAAGGTTGATACCAGCGCCGTCATCGGTGACGGTCAATACGATTTCATCGCTTTCCTGGCGCACCTTGAGCTTGATGCTGCCCTGTTCGGCCTTGCCCAGTTTTTTACGCTGCTGAGGCGTTTCCATACCGTGGGCCACAGCATTACGCAGCAAGTGCTCAAGCGGTGCACCGATTTTATCCAACACACTGCGGTCAATTTCTACGGCTTCACCGTCGATGCTCATTTCCACTTGCTTACTGAGTTCACGCGCAGTCTGCCGCACAATGCGTTGCAAGCGCTCGGAAATCAGCGAGAACGGCACCATACGTACGTCCATCAGGCCATGCTGCAGCTCGCGGTTCATGCGATTTTGCTGTTGCAGGGCGGACTCGGTTTCATCCAGGTTCATGAGCAAGCCATGCTGAATAGTAGCCACGTCGTTGACGCTCTCTGCCAGCATGCGGGTTAATTCCTGCAGGCGCGTGAAGCGGTCGAACTCGAGCGGATCGAAGGTTTCGTTGGTCTCCTGCAAGTGCGTCATGCGCGACTGCAGCTGACTTTCGGCCTCGATTTCGAGCTCACGCAAGTGGTTGCGCAGACGGAACACGCTTTCCGTGAGGTCCAGTGAAAACTGCTTGAAGCCCAGCATTTCCCGTTCGATGCGGGAACGGGCGATACTGATTTCACCAGCCTCGTTAATCAAGCGGTCCAGCACGTCAGCACGCAGACGCATATATTGCGCGCGGCGATCGGCAGAACGGCCTACCGGTGCCGCATCGGCTGCATCGGCGATTGCACCGCCGCGTCCTGTGCTAACGCCGGTAAGTTCTTCCAGTAAGGCGCCGATATGGTCGAGATCGACAAACATATCGTCAAAATCAAGGGCTGTAACCTTGTTCTTGAGCGCCTTGATGGCGCGGTCTTCCATGCTATGCACGGTGTCGCCCATTTCACTCTGCCCGGCCATGCGGGCACTGCCCTTGAGTGTATGCAATGCGCGCTGCAAGGCATCAGGGTGATCACTTTCCTGAGGGTTGGCACGCCATGCGCGCAGCTCGTTGCCGATCTGCGGTACCAGCTCGCGCGCCTCCTCGATGAACATCGTGAGCAGTTCCTGATCCACAGCGCTAGGCTGAGCGGTTTTCTTGGCCTTGGAGGCGGCGGCTTTAAGCGGCTGCTCCTTCTTGGGCGTTGGCGCTGCCTCGACCAAGACTGAATCAACAACTGTTTCAACCAGGGCCGCAACCGTTTCTGGTTCAACCGGCGTTTCAGCGGCGACCTCGGCGATTAGGTTGCCGGCCGGTCCAGCAGAGACTGGCACCTCATCGTTGACCACCTCTTCAGGCTGCATATCGACGGGTTCCAGACTGGTTTGTGCAATCGCTTCCTTCAGGGCGGCAAGCAAGCCGGTAGCCGGCTTGGGCTGGCGCAATTGGCCTGCTTTGCGCAGCATGTCCTCCAAGGCTGTATTGACATTATCCAATAGGCTCAAGGCTTGAGCAGTCCAGAAACCCTGATGCGAGTCCAGCCAATGTTCGAGAGCCTTTGAAAGGTCGCCTATAGACTTGAATCCAGCGGTAGCTGCGTTGCTGGCCAGTGTATGTGCGGCGCGGCGGCTAGCTTCTGTCGGCTTGGAGGGACTATCGACCGATAAGACCTGATAGCCCTGCTTCAGGGTTTGCACGTGTTGCTGTGCTTCACCCATAAAAATGTTGTACAGCGCGCGACTCATCTTGCGCGTTCCGCCAATGACCACTTCTTCGGCTACTGCTACCGGTTTTTGCTTGGCGCTTTCGCTTTCAAGCGCCGCCGCTTGCTGCTGCCATTTTTCAGGCTCAAGTTCGACCAAGCCTGTTTCGCTCAGAGCTGATGCCCAGCCGGCAAAAGCCGCGCTGGTTTCTTCGATAAAGCTTAGCTGTGCGGGGCTTGGCACCACTTTGCTTTCCATAAGAAGGTTGAGCAGTTTCTCTACCGCCCACGCGACTTCACCCAGCGCAGTCAGGCCGACCGTGCGACCGCTACCCTTGAGGGTATGGAAACCGCGCCGCACTTCCACCAAAGCCTCAGGATCGGTGGCATTGATGCGCAACGCCTGCAGATTCTGTGCCACATGCGCCAATACTTCTTCGACCTCGGTCAGGTAGATATCGAGCAATTCCGGATCAAAAGCCTGGTCTGTCACTTTCTGGCCTAGAGACTCAGCCGCTGGTTTAACCTCATCTTGAGGCGTATCTGCTACCGCAGAGTCTGTAATCATGTCTGCTGCAGAAATCCCATCTTCTGCAGCTTCCTCAGGCTCGGCCGCCAGCGCTTCATTTGCGAGACCCAATGCTTGCAGCTGAGCTTCAAGCCGCGCTTGGGCACCTTCCAATGCAAGATAGGACTCAGGGCGTACCCGGGGCAGCTCTTCCACATAGAAGCCGACCATACTGAGGCTTTCCGCTACCAGCTCAAACAACTCGGCATTGGCTTCCCAAACTTCATTGCGGAAGTAATCGACGAAAGTCACACAGGCTTTGGTAATTGCCGTCGGCACGGGCATATCCAGCATGTCGAAAGCAGCCACCACCTGGTGCAGGGGCTTGTCCGCCGCCTCCAGCACCTGGAATTCGGCAGGGTTACGGAAATAGGTATCAAGCGCTTGTTCGGCAACCTTGAGCGAATCCTTGACTTGCTGAGCCACGGCCAATAGTACGTCGGAATCCAGATGATCAGACATAGGGGCGCCGGACATATCTGCCATGGGGCCGCCTCCCATGACGTCCTGTAGACGCTGGGTCTGCGTATGCAGCCGCTGCACATCCTCTGTATTAAGCCGCGCATAGCTTTGCAGCGCATCTTCCAGAAGGGTAAGGCCCGTAGCGGCTTCAATCAGTGCGGTTTCAGTGACTTTTCCGGCGTCCAGATCTAGTGCGGTGGCAAGTTCGTGGATGCTGTTGAACAAGTTGACGACAGCGGCATTGGTCAGATCCTGCACCGGTACGATGACATTGCCGAGTTCGTGCAGAAACTCAGAAAGAGCATTAGTCTTGCCTTCGGAAACCTTATCCCAGATATCCTTGAGATGATCCAGCGCTTGCTTGAGTTGCGCCAGGGCCTCTATTTCCTCAGCCGTCATTTCACCGGCAATAATTGCCGCCGACGCTGAATCGGGAATCAGATGCTGCAGTTCGAAGATATCTTTGACTTTGCTGATTCTGTCAGTCGATGAAGCGCTCAGCGCTACGTAATAAAGAATATCTCGCAACAGATTACTGGAGGCGCGCTTGGTGCCTTCGCTCAAGCTTTTTAACTGCTGATCCAGGCGCCGGCAGAGGCGCTTGACCCCGAGATTCGAGGCAATCTCAGTTTGGGATAGGGCATCAGCAAACGCACCGGCTGCCCACCACAGGGTTTTCTGCGCAGGCTGATTCTGCACTTGCTGCACATTGTCTATGGCTGTGCGTATGCTTTCCAGCCCATCCTGGCTGCCATCCTTAAGCCAGTTAACCAAGGATTTCTGGAATCGGCCGCGCTGCTCCGCAATGTAAGCGGGCAAAGCCGCTTCGTCGAGCTGCTTACTGGGAATATCCTTGGGAGCACGCAAAGACGTGTCCGGGAAAAACAGCTCGCTTTCTTCAATGGTTTCCCCCTGCGCCTGCGCCATGGATTGCAGCGCGGGCAATAGCCGCAAAGGGATGTCGTGCGCACCATTGAGCAGATCCTGCAAATAGCCGCTGAGAACATTGACCGCATGGGTCAGCGCTCGCAGCGTTTCCGGAGTTGCAGCAATATCGCCTTTTTCCACCTTGCCGGCGAGTTTTTCTATTTCGGCACAGAAGCGCTTGCATCCTTGCAAGCCGACCATGTCCAGCGCGCCGCTTACCTGATAAAGATGAGTTTTGGAGAACCGCAAAGCAGCAACATCGTCCGGGTCGGCGGACACCGATACCAGGTTGTCCAGCACGCTTTTGAGCGCCTGGTCGATCTCATCCTTTACCCAGGTCAGAGGGCCTATGTCGAAATCGTCAACCACTTTTGCTCCAAGCTCCAATTTTTCCCATTTTCCCAGCCTGTTAAGCGAGCTTGAAGCCGGCTACGGAATCGCTAAGCTCTTCCGCCAGGCTAGTGAGCTGGCCCACGGATTGTGCCGTTTGTTTGGTACCTTCCGTCGTTTGAGAAGTAATGTTCTGAATCTGCTGCATGTTGCGGCTCACCGTCGCTGCTACTTCGGTCTGCGCCACCGTGGCGGTCGAAATCGCTTGAATCAGGCGCGCCAGATTGTTGGTAACGGTTTCGATTTCATTCAGCGCCTGACCTGCGGCGTCGGAAAGACGCGCACCTTCAACCACACCCTCGGTACTCTTTTCCATAGCGGCCACCGCGCCGTTGGTATCGGTCTGAATGGTCTTCACAATCGCACTAATCTGTTTGGTAGCTTCAGAAGAACGTTCTGCCAGACGCTGCACTTCTTCCGCAACCACGGTAAAACCTCGACCCGCTTCACCAGCGGACGCCGCCTGGATCGCAGCATTCAGCGCCAAGATGTTGGTCTGCTCGGTAATGTCCGAGATCAGTTCCACGATTTCACTAATTTCCTGCGAGCTTTCACCGAGGCGTTTAATACGCTTGGAGGTTTCCTGGATCTGCGTCCGGATTTCATTCATACCCGAGATCGTATTCTGCACTGCTTGGGCGCCCTGTGTAGCGGCTTGCAGCGAGCGCTGCGCCACCTGGGATGCCTGACCGGCGTTGCTTGATACCTGCAGAATCGAGCGCGTCATGTTAGTGACGGCTTCGCCAGTTTCTTCAATCTGCTTGGATTGCTGTTCGGCAGCGCTCAATAAGTCGGCAGACGTCGACTGCGCCTGGGCGGTCGCCTGGTTCACCTGTTCGGTTGCTCGGTTAATCTCGGTAACCAGATCCCGCAAGCTGTCGATCGTATAGTTAATCGAATCGGCAATGGCCCCTGTGATGTTTTCCGTTACCTGTGCCTTTACCGTCAGATCGCCGTCGGCCAGGTCGCCCATTTCGTCCAGCAAGTGCAGAATGGCTTCCTGATTACTCAAGTTGGCTTGTTCGATTTCATGGAAACGCTGGCGTGCACTAGTAACTTGGCGATAACCGATGCTAATCAGCAAAGCCAGGGCGATGATGCCGAAAATAACGGCCACCAGCAGCCACAAGTTGGTCTTGCCTTGCGCATTGTATTGGCTGATAGCCTCGCGCGCGGCGGCAATGATGTGGTCACTGGTGGCAACTACGTTGCCCAGCTTTGCCGCCACTAGAGCTTGGTCCGCGTCTGCCTGATTGACGCTTCTCAGATCGTTATGCAAGGATTTCCACAAGTTATCGATCTTGTTGATGAGCGGAGTCACTTCACCGCCGCGCAGCAGAGTCTCGGATTCAAGCTTGCGCATTAGCTTGATATCGCTTTCCACGCTGCCCATGACGTTCATGAGGCGAACCGAAGCGGCCTGATCCGAATAAGTGGCCAGTACGGCATCGCGCGCAGCCTGCTGCACGAATACTTGAATATCGCCGGATGCGGTTGAGAAGCGACTGTCCCGATCCAGTTGCATGATGTAAATGAGCAAGGACAGCATAGCGACGATGAATGACAGCAGCAGCACGCCCAAAGGCCCTCGCAAGCTTCCCGTGAACCCTGTATCGGATTGCCCCCCTTTGCCTGCGACCAGCCCTTTTAAATCGGCTACTAGCTTGGCCGGTAAGGCTTTAATACTAGCGAAATTCAATGCCATCGATGTCCCCTCGTTTTATAATCGCCCACTCACGCAGGCTATGCTGCTACCTGCATAAAGTCTTTCTGTCCCAACAACAACCCCAGATCCAGCTCCGTCCATTCATGGCCGTTTGTGTCCTTGTAGCTTTTCACTTGCCATTCGGGCTTTTCAGCCGGAGCCGTCTGAACCTTCATTTCTTCAACGTTACGCAAACCGATCAGCCGGTCTACCAGCAGGCCGGCATTGATACCGAACCTGACGTGTGCCAGCAGAACGCGGCTTTCACTGGTAATTACTGCCTGCGGCTGGCCAATATATCCGGCAAGGTCAGTTAATGCATATAAGTTGCCGCGCACATTGGCCATGCCCATGAACCAGGCATGCGTTAATGGCACAGACATAATCTCCGGCACCGGCAGCACTTCACTGATATCCCCCAGTGAAACCAGATAATCCTGGTTGGCAATACGCACACCGAGCTTGGATGCCGAAGGCGCGCGATTGCTTTCGGTCAGGCTTTTGAGCCTGACCAGAATATCCTGCTGATATGCCTGAAGATTTAGTTTCTTTTTGGCCATACCTAACCCAGGGCTTGTATCTTACTCAGCAAATCATCGGCTTCGACGGGCTTGATTACACAATCCTTCGCGCCTTGACGCAAAGCCCATAGCCGGTCGGTAGCCTGCTCCTTGCCTGTGCACATAATGACCGGGATATGAGCGGTTTTGGGATTTTTGGAAAGTGCCCGTGTCGTCTGGAAACCATTGAGGCCAGGCATGATGACATCCATGACAACCAGGTCCGGCGTATCGGTTTCGACCTTGGCCAGACACTCTTCGCCGTTTTCCGCAGCAATCACGCTGAAGCCGGCTTTTTCCAATATCTCAGTAAGATAAAACCGGTCGGTAGCCGAGTCATCAACAACTAAAATTTTTTGTATCGCCATGAGTTAATCCGCCTCTGGAGTATTGGATGGTGCTGTTGCATAGGTATTGACTGCTTCCACTAGCGATTCCTGTGTGAAAGGCTTGGTCAGGTATTGGTCCGAACCCACCATGCGTCCGCGCGCGCGATCAAACAAACCATCCTTGCTGGACAGCATAATGACTGGAGTGGATTTGAAGCGCGGATTGCGTTTGATGAGAGAGCAGGTTTGATAACCGTCTAGGCGCGGCATCATGATATCGACGAAGATGATATCGGGGAGGTGCGTGGCAATTTTGGATAGCGCATCGAAACCGTCCTCAGCCAGAATGACCTCACAGCCAGATTGCTTGAGGAAAATCTCTGCACTGCGACGGATGGTATTGCTATCGTCTATCACCATCACTTTCACACCAGTTAGATTGGCTTCCCCCACTCCATCTCCCCTTATAGTGAGTTTCTTATAGACGAACCGGTCCGGCTCGTTCTGTCGTGCCATTCTATCCAGAGAATTCCGGCTGGCGCAATACTCCGTGAAATAAAAGATAACTATAAGTTGTCAAGCGCAAAACAAACAGGTTAAATATAGCAACTAAAATATGGGTGTAAATTAAATTGCCACATATTAATAACAACAATAAATAAAATTAAATTTCAGATTTTTCATAAGTTTCGCTGCTCCATGCAAGCAGCACATAGGGAATTAAACTATGCTGATCAGACAAGAATCCCTCACAGCTAAAATGACGCTGAAGGATTTACCTTCCTCGTCACCATTACCAACTGCAAATCTTGTGTTGGTATTCGGCTCCGTCAAGCGTTTTAGCGAAGCGAAATTACAGGGCTTCCTGAAAGAACGTTATCCGACTGCACAAATCATCGGCTGTACTACTTCTGGTGAAATCGACACTAATGGCGTTTATGACGATAGCCTGCAGATCACTGCAATTCTGTGGGAAAAAACCATGCAGCGCGTAGCCCACGTAAAAATGAGCGGCATGCAGGACTCCTACGAAATCGCTGTCGGTCTGGCAAAGCAACTCAAGGCGGACAGCTTGCGCACCGTATTGGTATTCTCCGATGGGCTCAACGTTAACGGTTCTGAGCTCTTGCTCGGCTTCCAAAGCATCCTGGGCGATACCCCAATTGTTGGAGGCTTGGCAGGCGACGGCGCTGCTTTCGTTAAAACTCTGCAGCTTTTCAACGAAACCGTGTCCGACAACTTAATCATCGCGGTTGGCCTCTACGGTGATAGCCTCATTACCGCGAGCGGTGCTCTGGGTGGCTGGAAACCTTATGGCCCGCCACGTAAAATCACTCGCTCGTCAAAAAACGTCGTCTATGAAATGGACGGCAAACCGGCATTACCGCTCTATCGCATGTACATCGGCGAGCATTATGCGAAAGGCCTGCCTGGCACAGGTCTCAAGTTCCCTTTTGCCATCATTGAAGAAGGTAAGCGTGACGTCGAAAAAATCCGCACCTTGCTGGCTATAGATCCGGCCAACAACAGCCTAACCTTCGCCGGCAATGTGGCTGAGGGTGAAACTGTGCGTTTCTGCCAGACCACGCATGACCGCCTCGTGGAAGGCGCCGGCGGCGCGGCCAACCTGGTCATGAGCAACTTGAGCGAGGGCAAGACAAATCAGCCCGGCCTTGCAATTTGCGTGAGCTGTGTAGGCCGCAAGGGCGTGATGGCCGAACAAGTCTCAGATGAAATCAAGCTTGTGCAGCAAATTCTTGGGCCGCAAACTGCGCTCACTGGTTTCTATTCTTACGGCGAACTGGCACCGCGCCCGAATACGACTGACAGCGTGCTACACAACCAGACCATGACTATCGGCTATCTGAGTGAAAATCTTATAGGATAATTTTCTTATCTGGTTGTAATCTCCAAAAACGCCCTCATGTATTAAGGGCGTTTTTGCTTTCTACCGCCGTATTGCGATTTTCAAGCTTTTTACTAACTCAATCACTTAATAAAGGACATTAAAAAATGAGTACAGTTACCCTGAAAGGCAATCCCGTACAAATTGGTGGCAACCTGCCACAACCAGGTCAGACTGCCCCTGATTTCAAATTGGCAGATAAAGCCCGCAACGACACGACGCTGGCCAATTTTGCAGGCAAGCGTAAAGTGCTGAATATTTTCCCTAGTGTCGACACCCCTACCTGTGCCACCTCTGTGCGCACCTTCAACCAGAAAGCCAGCGGCTTAGACAATACCGTTGTGCTGTGCATCTCAGCCGACCTGCCCTTCGCGCAAACCCGTTTCTGCGGTGCCGAAGGCATTGAAAATGTGGTTACTTTATCCACCTTCCGCAATACCCCGGCCTTTGCCGAAAGCTATGGCGTTGCCATCAAGGACAGCAGTCTGGCCGGCCTGACTGCACGTGCTGTAGTGGTGCTGGATGAAAACAATAAAGTCCTGCACAGCGAACTGGTGCCTGAAATCGCCAATGAGCCTAACTACGATGCTGCCCTGGCAGCGTTGAAATAAGATTTAAAAGCAGAATGCAAAACGCCAGCTGATGCTGGCGTTTTTGTTTATTTGTATTCCGTATATTTAGCGTTGCTGCCGCGCACCTTGTCGGCTGGATACTTCTTGGCGTTAAGGTCGATCTTGGCATTGGCTGCCGCAATCAAATCTATGCCCAGCACATCGGCCATGCGCAGCAAGTAGACAAAGGTATCGGCAATTTCATGCGACACCTGCTCGCGTTTGTCGGCTGGCAGTTCCAGGCTTTGCTGCTCTGTCAGCCACTGAAAATGCTCTACCAGTTCCGCCGCCTCGACGATCATAGCCATCGCCAGG
>Ga0196972_1000856_pt1 | contig 11108 bp, 5 predicted proteins | sample S1v_2013CmetaG_FD_148618 | JGI IMG/M metagenome (GOLD analysis project Ga0196972, IMG submission 148618) | Soil microbial communities from Anza Borrego desert, Southern California, United States - S1+v_20-13C | ecosystem: Environmental > Terrestrial > Soil > Desert | place: USA: California... | reverse complement strand
TTTGGCGCTGCGCAATTCTGGGCGGACTTCTCGAAAGGTGAAATCCGCCGCGTGACCAGTGACGTGGTTTTCCGCAACGTCCATACCAAGCTCTCAGAGAACAGCCAGGACATCAGGCTGAGCCAGCTCTCAGGCCGGCTCAGATGGATCAGGCACGAAAATGGTGACGAATTCCGCGCCCAGCGCGTCAAGCTGGCGATGGCAGACGGCCTCAACATGCAGGATGGCAACCTGGGCTGGCGCGAGCAGGTCACGACCAATGGAAAATCCATTGAAGGTGACATCCAGCTCGACGAAATCCGGCTGGAAACCCTGCGCGCCTTTGCCGCCTATCTGCCCTTGCCGGCAGCTACCATGCAAAAGATTGCCGACATCGCGCCAGTGGGCGAACTGCGCAAGCTCAACCTGCACTGGAAGGGCGTGACTACTGATGCGGAAGGCAAGTACCAGTTGCCAGATACCTATTCCATCCGCACGCAATTCGCCGGGCTGGGGATGCAAGCTGACGATAAGATCCCCGGATTCGCCAATCTCAGCGGCAGACTGGACGCCAATGAAGCCAAAGGCTTGCTGGTCCTGAATTCACGCCAGGCCACGCTGGATTTCAACAAGGTCTTCCGCAACCCTATTCCGGCTGACGCACTCACCGGCCAGATTGAGTGGAACCGTAACCGGGACAGGACTGAATTCCGCCTCACCCGTCTGGCATTGTCCAATGCGCATCTGGCCGCGATTGCGAACGGCCGCTATCTGGATAATTCCAAAACGAGTGATTCCATTGACCTGCAGGCGACCGCTTCACGCGCCGACGCCAGATTTGCGTCCAATTATTACCCGCTCATCCTGAGCAAGGGTCTCATGGATTGGCTGGACAAGGCGATCATCGCCGGCCAGGGCGAGGACATCCGGGTCGAGCTCAAAGGCAACCTGCACGACTTCCCTTTCCCTGATGACCGCAAGGGCCTGTTCAAGGTCACCGCCAAGGTCAATAACGGCGTGCTGGAATTTGCGGAAGGCTGGCCCCGGATCGACGGCATTACGCTCGATATGCTGTTCCACGGTACACGCATGGAGCTCAACGCTACGGAAGGCAATCTTCTCGGCAACCGCATCACGCAGGCACAGGTGGTGATCCCGGTGCTGAATGCGACACAGCCTGTACTGACGGTCAACGGGCAAGCGCAAGGCCCGGTCAACGAGGGCATACGCTACGTAAACAGCAGCCCCATACGGGAAACCATGGGAGGATTCACGGATGCGTTGCAGGCATCGGGCAACGGAAAGCTCAATCTGCAACTGACTGTTCCGCTGCACAATGTTGCCGCCACCCGATTCAAGGGCGCCTATACGGTGTCTAACGGCAGCCTTGCCAGCCCGGATCTGCCCACACTCACGCGCGTCAATGGCAAGGTTGATTTCACCGAATCCACGCTGCGCGCGCAGAACGTGAATGCCTGGATTTACGGCGGCCCTGCGCAGTTCACACTGTCTACCGGCAAGGACAAGGTACACCATATCCATGCGCGCGGCAGCATCACGGATGCAGGCCTGCGCGAAGCCTTTGGTTCAGGATTCGCCGACCGTCTGAGCGGCACCACCGATTGGGTGGGCGATATCCATGTGCGTCCGCAGCAGGTTGACTTGAGCATACGCTCCTCAATGGTCGGCATGGCTTCCGGCCTGCCTTCCCCCTTGGCCAAGGCGGCGGAAGAGCGCATGCCGGTGCGGATCGAAAAGAAACAGCAATCCGCACAGCAGGATACGATCAGCCTCAACCTGGGCAATATTGTGGGAGCGAGGCTCTTACGTACCGCCCGTAACGGTGGTGAGCTTGCCATCGACCGCGGCGAAATCGGACTGAATGTGCTGCCCGAGATCCCAACCCAGCCAGGACTATCCATCCGCGGCACGCTGGATACGCTGGACCTCGACGAATGGCGGAACTTGTTAGATAAAACGACGGCAACGACGGGCGGCAGCGGCAAAGGCGGAGCCACCGTCAATCTCAGCCGAATCAATCTCGCAGTAGGCACGCTGGATGTCTTCGGCCGGCGCATCAATGATTTGTCGCTCAGCGGAAAGGCCACGGGCAACAACTGGAACGTGACGCTGCAAAGCCGTGAAATCACTGGCGACGCGCAATGGCTAGGCCAGGGCGAAGGCAAGGTCATTGCACGGCTCAAAAATCTCACCATGCCTCCCTCCACCCCCAGCATCTCGCAGCTACGCACGCAGGGGGCATTCAAGGAGCAGGCGGAGGATTACCCCGCATTGGACATCGTGGCTGACAATTTCGAGATCGGCCAGAAAAAGCTGGGCCGGCTGGAGCTCCTGGCCAGCGAGCAGGACGAAGACTGGAGCATCGAAAAACTGCGCATCAGCAATCCGGATAGCACTCTGACAGCCGAGGGTGAATGGCACAACTGGATACGCAGCCCGAATACCCGCATGACGCTGACGTGGGACATCAACGATCTAGGCAAGACCCTGGAAAGATTCGGCCATGCGAACGTAGTGAAGGGTGGCGAAGTCAGTCTCACTGGCCAGCTCAAGTGGCCCGGCAGTCCGCATGAATTCGGCGCAACCAATCTTTCGGGCAATCTGCAGCTGAATGCGCAAAAGGGGCAAATCCTCAAGCTCAAGCCTGGCGTAGGCAGGCTATTCAGCGTGCTGAGCCTGCAAAACCTGCCACGACGCCTGAGCTTTGATTTCCGCGACATCTTCGGCAGCGGATTCGCCTTCGACAAAGTCAGCGCCAATGTCAAAATCGACCAGGGTGTCATGCGCAGCGATGACTTCCGCATGGAAGGTCCGACCGCATTGATCCAGATGCGAGGCCAGACCGACCTTGTGCAGGAGACCCAGCATTTGTACGTGAAAGTCACCCCCTACATTAGCGACAGTCTTTCGCTGGCAGCTTTGGCCGGGGGTCCTGCAGTTGGCGCAGCTGCCTTCATCGCCCAGCGGCTGCTCAAGGACCCGATCAACAAGCTTGCCCAGGATGAATATGAAATCGTCGGCACCTGGGATAAACCCATCGAGCTGAATGCGCCTGAAAAAACAGTGGTGCAAGAGCCCAACCCGCTGGGTCAATGAGGCCGCCAATTCAGGTATGATGAAGCATAAAATCAAGAGCAACTGGAAATAGCATGGCAATCAAATCCCGGGGGAAACTCGCCGCCCAGACCGCACGTCCTGCCACACCTGGCATCACCCGGCTCGCCGGTATACAGATGGCCTCAGGGCCGTCGGTGCACGCCAACCTCAGCGAGGCGGAACGTCTCATCGAAATTGCAGCCAACCAGGGCGCACGGCTGGTCGCACTGCCTGAATATTTTGCCATCATGGGACTCAAGGATACGGACAAGGTAGAAGCACGCGAAAAGGAAGGTTCCGGTCCGATCCAGCGCTTTTTGTCGAAGATGGCGAAAAAGCACGAAATTTGGCTTGTCGGCGGCAGCGTGCCGCTTGAGGCAAGCGCCAAAGGTAAAGTGCGCAATGCCTGCCTCGTGTATGACGACAAGGGCAAACAGGTGGCCCGCTACGACAAGATCCACCTGTTCGGACTTGATCTGGGAAACGAAAAATACCGTGAGGAAGACACGATAGAACCTGGTGATAAGGTCGTGGTCGTGGACACCCCCTTCGGCAAACTCGGCTTATCCATCTGTTATGACCTGCGCTTCCCAGAGCTTTACCGTGCCATGGGCCATGTAGATATCATCGTCGTGCCTTCGGCCTTCACCGAGACCACGGGCAAGGCGCACTGGGAAAGCCTGATCCGGGCGCGCGCCATCGAAAACCTAAGCTATGTGCTGGCTCCGGCGCAGGGCGGTTATCACGCCTCCGGCCGCGAAACGCACGGCAACAGCATGATTGTGGACCCCTGGGGCGTGGTGCTCGATCGCCTCCCGCGTGGGTCGGGCGTGGTCGTGGCCACCGCCAATACGGCCTATCAGAAGAGCCTGCGTGACAGCCTGCCAGCTCTGCGGCACCGCACCATCCATCGCTGCTAACGAGGTGTCTCAAACCGACACGCAGCAAAACCATCTGTATAAATGATGGTCTCAATCATTTCGTGTGAATACCGAACTCAACCATTCGTGAAAGACATTGATGACGCAAGAAACCCTGCACGCCAGCGCCAACCCTGAGCTAGAAGCGCAGCCCGGCGCACATTTCAATACCGCTAGCGAAATGCTGCTGTCACCGGCGAGTCTGGACCTGCCGCAACTGCAAAATGTGCTGGGCAACATCATGTCGCACCATGTGGATTATGCCGATCTGTATTTCCAGTACAGCCGCGCTGAAAGCTGGGGGCTGGAAGAAGGCCAGGTCAAGTCGGGCAATTTCAGCATAGACCAGGGCGTAGGTGTGCGCGCGGTCAGTGGTGAAAAAACGGCCTTCGCCTACTCGGACGATATTCACCTGCCCGCGCTCGAGCAGGCAGCGAGCGTCACGCGCGCCATTGCTTCACTGGGTAACGAACGTTCTGCGCAGGTCATCAAACGCTCGGCCATGCCGCAGCTCTACCTGCCGCAGGACCCTATCGCCTCCTTGAGCGCAGAAGCCAAGATCAAGCTGCTGGAGAAACTCGAGACTTATGCCCGCAAGGCTGATCCGCGCATCACGCAGGTCATGGCTTCCATTGCAGGCGAATACGAGGTTGTCATGGTGGCGCGGCATGATGGCGTCATGGCCGCCGACGTGCGGCCGCTCGTCAGGCTTTCCATCCAGGTTATCGCCGAGAGCAACGGGCGCCGCGAGCAAGGATCCGCTGGCGGTGGCGGCCGTTTCGACTATGCATATTTCACCGATGAAGTGTTGCAGGATTACGCGCAGAAGGCCGTGCACCAGGCTCTGGTCAATCTTGACGCGCGCCCTGCCCCGGCTGGCCCGATGACTGTCGTGCTGGGCTCGGGCTGGCCGGGCATATTGCTGCACGAGGCAATCGGCCATGGCCTGGAAGGCGATTTCAACCGCAAGGGCAGCTCGGCATTTGCCGGCCAAATCGGTCAGCGCGTGGCTTCCGCCGGCGTCACCGTGGTGGATGACGGTACCATCAGTCAGCGCCGCGGCTCTCTCAATGTGGATGATGAAGGCAACCCCACACAGCGCACGATGCTGATCGAGGACGGAATCCTGCGCGGTTATATCCAGGACAGCCTCAATGCCCGTCTCATGGGCATGCCCATGACCGGCAACGCGCGCCGGGAATCCTATGCGCACATCCCCATGCCGCGCATGACCAACACCTACATGCTGAATGGCAACATGGCGCCCGAGGAAATCATCAAGTCGGTGAAAAAAGGCCTGTACGCGGTCAATTTCGGCGGCGGCCAGGTCGATATCACCAGCGGCAAGTTCGTCTTCTCGGCAGCTGAAGCCTGGATGATCGAGGACGGCAAGCTGGCCTATCCGGTCAAGGGCGCGACCCTGATCGGCAACGGGCCGGACGTGCTGACACGCGTTTCCATGATAGGCAATGACATGGCACTGGATTCTGGCGTGGGCACTTGCGGCAAGGAAGGCCAGAGCGTGCCGGTAGGTGTGGGCCAGCCCACCCTGCGTATTGACGGCTTGACGGTAGGCGGCACGGTTTAATACCATGCATTCAGGCTTCCAGCCTTAATGCATCATTGAATTCCCTCCAAAAGAAAGGAACTGAAATGGCCGCAACAAAATCTGCAGGCACAGATGCTACCCTCAAGACACCTGCCGCCCGCAAACCTAGAGCCACCGCGAGCAGAGCCACTGGCGAGAAGAAAACCACCAGCAGGAAATCCGCGGCCTCAGCGGCTGGCGGCGCTGGAAAAATCCGCATGGGTGCCGAAGAGCGCTACCGCATGGTGGAAGTCGCGGCCTACTACCTCGCCGAACGAAACAATTTCGCCGGCAATCCGGTGGAATACTGGACGCAGGCGGAAGCCCAGATCTCCAGCCTGCTGGGTGAATAAAGCCCGCCTTAATCGCTGATTCACAAAGTCATCCGATAGCCGCTGGCTCAGCCCAGCGACTATAATTGCATCCTTTATTTTCACGGCAGCACCGCATGCAGTTTTCCCTGCCTGTTCCGGCAACAGGCCAAACCCGACGTCTTGATCCGCTATCCGCCGGTGCCGACAGCCTGGCCCTAGCCCAGCTCGCGAGCCAGCTGCAAACCGGGCAGTCATCGAGAACGCCACTCGTCATCCTCACCGCCAACGCCTTTGAAGCACAGCGCCTGCTGGAAGAGATTCCATGGTTCGATTCCCGACTGGGCGTCAGCATGCTGCCAGATTGGGAAACGCTGCCTTACGACCATTTCTCGCCGCACCCCGACCTGATTTCAGAACGCCTTGCCACGCTGTACCAGATCAGCCGTAATGCTTGCGACATCATCATTGTGCCGATTTCAACTGCACTGCTAAGCCTGCCGCCACCCGCTTATCTGGCGGCCCACACCTTCATGCTCAAGAAGGGCCAGCGGCTGGACCTGGAAGCCCTGCGCACTCAATGTGCGGAGGCCGGTTACCACCACGTGAACCAGGTCATGAGCCCAGGTGAATTCAGCGTACGCGGCGGTCTCATCGATCTCTTCCCCATGGGCAGCACCCTGCCTTATCGTCTCGACCTGTTCGATGACGAGATCGAAACCATACGCACGTTTGACGTGGATACGCAGCGCAGCTTGTATCCAGTAGGCGAAATCCGTCTGCTGCCAGCGCGCGAATTTCCGCTGGATGAAAGCGGCATTGCGCTGTTCCGGCAGCAGTTTCGCGAATGTTTCGAGGGTGACCCATCACGCAGCCGCACCTACAAGGAAGTCAGCAAGGGCGTCGCCAGCGGCGGCATCGAATGGTATCTGCCGCTATTCTTCGAGCAGACGGCAACGCTGTTCGACTATCTGCCACACAACGCACTGCTGTGCCTGCACGGCAACCTGGATCATGCAGCGCAAGGTTTCTGGCATGAAGCGCAGTCCCGTTACCGATTGCTGGCACATGATTCGGAGCGGCCCATTCTCAAGCCTGAAGTGCTGCTCACCAAGGCGGAAGATTTCTTCAGCCGCACGCATGCTTTCGCGCGTCTGCAGCTGGATACCCAGGGTGTACCAACCGGCCTGCCCGATCTCAATATCGAACGCCGGGCCGAGCATCCGCTGTTCAAGCTGCAGAGCTTCCTCGACCAGTACAAGGGGCGCGTATTCATTGCCGCCGAAAGTCTGGGCCGCCGCGAAACCATGTCTCAGCTGCTCGCCGAGTATGGGCTGCAGCCAGCGCTGATCGAAGGATGGACAGATTTTGCAGCATCCAAAGAAGCCAAGGTGCTGGGCATTTCACCCCTGCATAATGGTTTTGTCACCGCGGAATTCGCCATCATCACCGAGGCCGAGCTGTATGCCACGCAGGTGCGTCAGCAGCGGCGCCGTGAGAAGGACAAGGCGCGCAATGCCGAAGGCATGCTCAAGGATCTCTCCGAGCTGCGTGAAAACGATCCGGTGGTGCACGAACAGCATGGTGTGGGCCGGTACCGCGGGCTGGTCAACCTGGATTTCGGTGAAGGCGAAACAGAATTCCTGCTGCTTGAATATGCAGATGACGACAAGCTTTATGTACCGGTCTCGCAGCTATTCCTGATTTCGCGTTATTCCGGCGGCCCCCCTGAGTCCGCCCCATTGCACAGGCTGGGCAGCGGCCATTGGGAAAAAGCCAAGAAAAAGGCGCTCAAGCAGATCCGCGATACCGCTGCCGAACTACTCAATCTGTATGCGCAGCGTGCGGCGCGCAAGGGTCATGCTTTCAAGCTCAGTCTGCATGATTACGAGGCGTTCGCCGAAGGCTTTCCGTTCGAAGAGACGCCAGACCAGCATTCCGCCATCGAAGCGGTCATCAGCGATATGCAATCAGGCCGCCCCATGGACCGGCTGGTGTGCGGCGATGTGGGATTCGGCAAGACGGAAGTCGCACTGCGTGCTGCCTTCGTCGCCGTCATGGGCGGCCGTCAGGTGGCCGTGCTGGTCCCGACCACGCTTTTGGCTGAGCAGCATTTCAACAACTTCAGCGATCGGTTTGCGGAATGGCCCATCAAGATTGCCGAAATATCGCGCTTCCGCACTGCCAAGGAGCAGGCAGAGGCCATCAAGGGTCTGGCCAGCGGCGACATCGACGTCATCATCGGCACTCATAGGCTCATCCAGAAAGACGTCAAATTCAAGAATCTGGGCCTGGTCATTCTGGACGAGGAGCACCGCTTCGGCGTACGGCAGAAGGAGCAGCTGAAAGCGCTGCGTGCAGAAGTGGATGTACTGACGTTGACGGCGACACCCATCCCGCGCACGCTGTCCATGGCCATGGAAGGTCTACGCGAGTTTTCGGTCATCAGCACGCCGCCGCAGAAGCGCCTTTCCATCAAAACCTTCGTCACCAATTATTCAGAAGGCATCATCCGGGAAGCCGCCACGCGCGAATTCAAGCGCGGCGGGCAGGTGTATTTCCTGCACAACGAGGTGGATACCATCTTCGTCATGAAGGAACGGTTGGAAAAGATGCTGCCTGAAGCGCGTATCGGCATCGCCCACGGTCAGCTACGCGAACGCGAGCTGGAACACGTGATGCGGGATTTCTATCAGCAACGCTTCAATCTTCTGCTTTGCACCACCATTATTGAGACCGGCATCGATGTGCCGACCGCCAATACCATCATCATGAACAAGGCCGATCATTTCGGCCTGGCGCAGCTGCATCAATTGCGCGGCCGCGTCGGCCGCTCACACCATCAGGCCTATGCCTACCTGCTGACCGAGCCGGACCGCAAGATCACGCCCCAGGCACAGAAACGTCTGGATGCCATCCAGCTGCTGGAAGACCTGGGCGCGGGCTTCCACCTTGCGATGCACGATCTGGAAATCCGCGGTGCGGGTGAGTTGCTGGGTGACTCTCAAAGCGGCGAGATGCAGGAGATCGGCTTCACGCTGTATTCGGACATGCTGGCCCATGCGGTCAAGCAGCTCAAGGCGGGCAAAGAGCCCGACCTGTCCGCACCACTGGGCGTAACGACCGAGATCAACCTGCATACGCCTGCCCTGCTAACCAACGATTACTGTCCTGATGTTCATGAGCGGCTGGTGCTCTACAAGCGGCTTGCCAACTGTGAAGATGATGATGCGCTCGATACCCTGCAGGAAGAACTTATCGATCGCTTCGGATTACTGCCAGTACAAGGTGAAGCGCTGCTGGCTTGCCATCGCCTGCGTATTGCCGCCAAGCCGCTCGGCATTACCAAGATAGACGCCAGCGACAGCGCCATTCAGCTGCAATTCAGCCAGCAGACCGAGCTTGACCCGATGAGACTGGTGGAATTGCTGCAGCGTGACCGCAGATGCCGGATGAATGGGCCGGACAAGTTGAAAATTACAGTTCAACTTCCCGGGATTCCTTTACGCGTGGACTTTATCAGGAAGTTGCTTAAAGACCTGGCGTAACGCGAACAACACCCGCAAGCACCAGCCCAAAACCAGCGGATATAGCGACGGCCAAAGCTCCAGATATTACGGTCAGCCATAAAGTCCGGACCCGATTCGCTTCAATATGCTCGATCAACTGAGCGTTCTGTTCTGCCAATTGTTGGATAAGAGCAGTTGAGGTCAGCATTTGCTCGTGGAGCTCGGCTGTGGATTTCTCCAGCTTGTGTAACCGCTGCCTCAGCCTCTCCAAATCTTTCTCCTGCCCGGGCGTTGCGTGTATATCCGGCTCACTGACGTCTTCGGCGGCTGAACCCCCGGCCACACTACCCCATAACTTCTTTGCTCCAGTCACGATCTTGGGCGCATTATCGATCACCTGTCCCCAGGGAACTGCTTGTAGGACTGCTAGCCAACCTATCGCCATGACAATACCTCAGAAAAAACAGCGGGAAACGCCCAGGCTCCCCTTACGAAATGATCCTATTATTTCAGCTCCACAAGTCGCCCCACACTCAGGAAGAATACTCCTGTCCTGATGGGTAACTCTTCATGCACGAACAATCTCCCATACCTTCGCAATTGATCTCCATGCAGCTCGGCCTGCCTTTGCAGTTCAGGTTCGCTGACGTCATCCGCAAAACGTGTACTTTTGTAATCAATGATCCAGCGCACGCCGTCTTCGACAAAAGTTCGATCCATGATATGCGTGGATATACCGTCTTCTTCCGCGCGGGATAGCGCGTATTCGTAACTGCCCTGCTCCCGCTTTTGCAGAATCCAGCGGCCGGTTTCACTTTCCAGCGTGAGCCGAAGTGCATCCAGAGCACGCTCTGCGCCGATGACAGCTTCTTCATTGCTGTGCCCTTGCACCAGCAGCCATCGCTGCATCATGGGTTCAAGTGTTTCCAGCCTGGATATGGGCCAGGCATCCAGGCCATCCTGTGCAATCAGTTCCATATACCGGTGCGCAAGAATACCGCTACTGGCGTCAATCCTGCTACCCGGCTGTTCCTGAGCGATTTCCTGCGTCGCAGGTGCCGCGTACGCTGCTCTTGCCCCGGCAGTCAATTGCAGCTCCTGCGGAATGGCTGGGGCTGCAAGACGTATAAGCTGCGGGATGAATATCTCTTCAGTCAGCGCTTCCCCAATAAACTGCGGCTGTTCCGCATGGACAAACTCGGCGCCGATGCGGCTCCACAGCAGTTCAAGGAACGTACCCGACGGCGGCTTGATGTCGCCCTTGCTGCTGGCCTTGACCACGCCAGTCAGGTGCAGACGACGTATGGTGCGAGTCGCTGCCACATACAAGAGCCGCGTCATTTCATTGGCGGCGCGTTCGCATTCGAGATCCTGCAGATAGTCGTACGTGGTCTTGTGGTTCTCATCCCGCAGATGCCGCGGGCACCAGGCTGCCGCGACCAATTGCGGGCCCTTGTCCGCTATCGGCACTTCCTCCCACAGAATCAACGGCTGGTCGCTGCGGTTGGGCTGGCGATGCAGGCCAGGAAGGATGACGGTATCGAATTCCAGCCCCTTGGATTTGTGGATGGTCATGAACTGCAGGGAATCCGGTGCGCTGACATCGGGCGCCGCATACAGCCCGGCAATGCCTTCCTCCAGCGCAGCAATATCGAAGCGGCCGCCGGCCTCCAGCTTGTCGATG
>Ga0196972_1000855_pt1 | contig 11138 bp, 9 predicted proteins | sample S1v_2013CmetaG_FD_148618 | JGI IMG/M metagenome (GOLD analysis project Ga0196972, IMG submission 148618) | Soil microbial communities from Anza Borrego desert, Southern California, United States - S1+v_20-13C | ecosystem: Environmental > Terrestrial > Soil > Desert | place: USA: California... | reverse complement strand
GAATGGTTAGTCAGAAAACCCTCGGGAGTCAGTTCATCGCCATGTAGCGAGCCACGCTGGGCAACGCTTGCAAAACCGGCACCGATTTCCACGCCCTTGACGGCATTGATACCCATCATCGCATGGGCAATGTCTGCATCTAGCCGGTCATACACAGGCTCGCCCCAGCCTGTTGGCACGCCCTGCGCCACAACAGAAATGCGGGCACCCACGGAATCGCGTTCGGAACGGATGCGATCGAGATAGGCCTCAAGCTCCGGCACCATGCCGGCATTGGGCGAAAAGAATGGATTCTGGTTTACGACGTCCCAGCTTTCGAACGGGATTTCGATCTCGCCCAGCTGGCTCATATAGCCACGAATGACGACGCCGTAACGCTCCTTGAGCCATTTCCTGGCAATAGCTCCCGCTGCCACGCGGACTGCGGTTTCGCGAGCGCTGGAGCGGCCGCCGCCGCGATAATCGCGGATGCCGTATTTCTGCCAATAGGTGTAGTCGGCATGGCCGGGGCGGAATGTGTCCGCAATATTGCCGTAATCCTGGCTGCGCTGGTCTTCGTTGCGAATCAGTAAACCGATGGGGGCGCCGGTGGTCTTGCCTTCGAATACCCCAGATAGAATTTCTACCGTGTCGGATTCCTTGCGTTGCGTGACGTGGCGAGAGGTGCCGGGTTTCCGCCGGTCAAGCTCCACCTGGATATCGGCGACGGAAAGCTCGAGTCCGGGTGGGCAACCATCAACAACACCACCGATGGCAGGCCCATGAGACTCGCCGAAGGAGGTCAGTGTGAACAGGGTTCCGATGGTATTTCCCGACATGTGGAATCTCGCAGTTTTTCTTGTGATACAGGCAGGCTGAAGTTTAACACGGCACTCTAGCGCTTCAACCCGGCCACCCATTTTTCATACACGTGTTGTGCCGTAGCCTGAAGCGAGGCCACTTTTGCATCCAGATTCTGCTGGATGTCTGCCGCCTGTTGCACGCCCGGGCTCTGGGCAGATGCCATCATTTCACCGGCGCCCGCATCGCACCAGCTTTTCACCATATCTGCAGTCATCTCAATGTGGCACTGAAAGGCCAGATGTTTGCCCATGGCATACGCCTGATGATGACAATACCGGCTGGACAGCAGATGCACTGCACCCTTAGGCAGGTCAAAGGTTTCGCCATGCCAGTGAAATACCTGGAACCGTTCCTGGTCGCCGAACCAATGCCGGGCTTCGTCTGTATCGCTGACTGCAACTTCACCCCAGCCGATTTCCTTGGCGGGATTCTGGCCGACTGTTCCGCCTAGCGCTTTGCTCATCAATTGGCCGCCCAGGCAATGGCCGAGTACGGGAATATCCAGTTGCACCGCCTCACGGATGCGCGAAAGCAAAGGCGTAATCCATGGCAGATCGTCATTCACGCTCATGGGTCCACCCATAAGTGCCATGCCGCTGTACTGCTCAATCGACTGCGGAACCGGATCACCTGCGTCGATTTTCACCAGCTTCATGGGGATTCCTTGCCCTGCAAGAAAATCGGCCAGATAGCCCGGCCCTTCAATTGCTGCGTGCCGAAGGATAATCACGGGTTTCATGTCTGCTGTTTCCATTCTCCAGGTGCGAGCCCATCCAGTGTGTATTTACCGATGGCATAACGGATGAGCCGCAAGGTGGGAAAGCCAATGCTGGCTGTCATGCGACGGACTTGCCGGTTCTTTCCTTCGTAGATTTCCATTTGCAGCCACGAAGTCGGAATCGCCTTACGCTCACGTATAGGCGGAGTACGTGACCAGAGGTCTGCGGGCTCGGGCATTCTAGCCACCCGTGCCCGTTGCGTCACGAAATCCCCAAGGTCCACGCCCTGCCTAAGCCGGAGTAAATCATCCTCTGCGGGTTCGCCCTCCACCTGCACCCAATAGGTTTTGGTTTCCTTGTGCCGCGGATGCGAGAGACGATGCTGCAAGCTGCCATCATCGGTTAAAATAAGCAGGCCTTCGCTGTCTGTATCCAATCGTCCCGCCGCGTAAACACCCGGCACATCAATGTAGTCCTTCAGGGTTTGATGTTTTTCATGGGCGCTGAATTGGCAAACGACGCCATAAGGTTTATTGAAAAGAATCAGCATTTATTGAAACAGGAATTCCGATGCCCACCAAAATCCAAGTGCCTGCCAGCGGCGAAAAGATTACCGTCAATCCGGACAATACACTGAATGTCCCAGACCGGCCGATTATCCCATTTATCGAGGGAGACGGCATCGGGGTCGATATCACGCCGGCCATGATCAAGGTTGTAAATGCAGCAGTGGAAAAGGCCTATGGGAAAAAGCGCGCGATTTCCTGGATGGAAGTGTATGCCGGTGAGAAATCAACCCGCATGTATGACAAGGACACCTGGCTTTCCAAGCAGACCTTGCAGGTATTGAAAGACTATGTGGTGTCCATCAAGGGTCCGCTGACCACGCCTGTCGGTGAAGGCATACGCTCGCTAAATGTCACGTTGCGGCAAGAACTCGACCTGTACGTTTGTTTGCGGCCTGTCCAGTATTTCAATGGCGTACCCAGTCCGGTCATGCATCCGGAAAAGACCGACATGGTGATTTTTCGCGAGAATACAGAGGATATCTATGCCGGCATTGAATGGGCTGCTGATACCGATGAAGTCAAAAAGGTCATCGCGTTTCTCAGCGACATGGGCGTACGCAAGAAAATCCGTTTCCCCGAATCCTCTGCCATCGGCATCAAGCCTGTGTCGAAGGAGGGCAGCCAGCGGTTGATTCGCAAAGCGATTCAGTACGCCGTCGACAACAACCGTAAATCGGTCACCATCGTGCACAAAGGCAACATCATGAAGTTCACCGAGGGTGGATTCAAGAACTGGGGATACGAGATGGCGAGGGAAGAATTCGGCGCGATGGAGATCGATGGCGGACCATGGTGCAGACTGCCCAATGGCCTTGTGATCAAGGACAGCATTGCTGATGCCTTCCTGCAGGAAATACTTTTGCATCCGGAAGATCATGATGTGGTCGCGACGCTTAACCTCAATGGCGATTACATTTCAGACGCGCTAGCTGCGCAGGTGGGTGGCATCGGTATCGCACCTGGGGCCAATCTTTCCGATACAGTCGCCATGTTTGAGGCTACCCACGGCACTGCGCCAAAGATTGCCGGCAAGGACATCGCCAACCCCAGTTCACTTATCCTGTCTGCAGAGATGATGTTGCGCCACCTGGGCTGGGTTGAGGCGGCCGATCTGGTGCTGCAAGGCGTAGGCAAGGCAATTGCTGCTAAACGGGTGACCGATGATTTTTCTTCCCAGATGTCCGACGCAGTACAGGTAGGTACGCAGCAATTCGGTGAAGAAATTATCAGTGCGATGTAACCCCTGAAATTAAAACGGCCCTCGCGGGCCGTTTTAATTGAAGTCTGTATAACAACCCAGAATCAGGTCTTCTGGATATTAGAAGCTTGCTTGCCTTTCGGGCCTTCAGTCACGTCAAAGCTGACGCGCTGACCTTCTTTAAGGCTCTTGTAGCCAGCCTCTACAATTGCGGAGAAGTGCGCGAACAAATCGTCGCCGCCATCATCAGGGGTAATGAAACCAAAACCCTTGGAATCATTGAACCACTTCACTGTACCAGTTGCCATTTCTTACTTCCTTACTAATCAGGGAGGCGCCCCAAAAGTTTGTATTTCGCGAACCAAGTCGGTAGTGCCGGCCACATTGGGCTCGAATCCAAACGCCTTGACGCGTTTTTACGTGTGTTGATAAAAGAAGTCAAGATTTTTTGTTAATGAAATGCAAATTCGGTTGATTTTATGCAAAAAATGTGTTGATAGGGCCACATTTTCAATCTTTACAAAAAAAATCCGAAGGTGCATCATCTGCGATGTTAAGGTAATGCATTAAATGAACCTTTTAAATATTAGAATAAAATCATGGCTGCAGCAGTTCTCCCTTCCAAATTAGGCGGTCTTGCCCGAATGCTGGTCCAGCAAAAACTGCTGACCGAAGATGAAGCATCGGCTATCCAGGCATCTGCAAGCACACAGCAAGTCCCTTTTGTCTCCCAGCTGGTCCAGAGCAAGAAAATACCCGCGCTCAAGATTGCAGAAACCGCTGCGCATGCTTTTGGTTTCCCCTTGTTTGATCTCAATGCCCTGAATGAGGACTATCTGCCCCCGAAGGGCATAGATGCCAAACTCATGCAGAGCAGCCGGGTTCTGGCTCTGCAAAACCGCGGCAACACGCTGTTTGTCGCCCTGTCGGATCCGACCAATCTGCATGCGCTGGATGACGTGCAGTTTCAGGTCGGCATGGCGCTTTCGCCAGTGGTGGTCGAAGACGACAAGCTCAGCAAGTGGATTGCCAAGATCGCTGAAGCAAGTGACACCAGCATGCAGTCCATTGCGGTTGATGACGATTTCAACCTGGATATCGAGAACGACAATAACCCGCAAGAAGCGGAAATATCCACAGCAGAAGTAGATGACGCACCAGTCGTTAAATATATTCAGAAGATATTGCTCGACGCGATCAACCTGGGTGCGTCCGACTTGCACTTCGAGCCATACGAGAAGTTTTACCGCATTCGCTACCGTGTAGACGGCGTGCTTAGGGAAATTGCGCAGCCACCGCTGGCCATCAAGGAGAAGATGGCCTCGCGTATCAAGGTCATATCGAATCTCGATATCGCGGAAAAACGCGTGCCTCAGGACGGACGCATGAAACTGGTCTTGTCCAAGACGCGAACCATTGATTTCCGCGTCAGCACATTGCCCATGATTCATGGCGAAAAGATTGTGATGCGTATTCTTGATCCGACCAGCGCCACGCTGGGGATTGAGGCATTGGGATACGAACCTGACCAGAAGGAAGCGTTGCTGCACGCGGTGAGTCGGCCCTATGGACTTGTGCTGGTAACTGGCCCTACCGGTTCGGGCAAGACCGTATCGCTCTATACCTGTCTTAATATTCTGAATGAACCAGGCGTAAATATCTCAACGGCGGAAGACCCCGCAGAAATCCCGTTGGCGGGCATCAACCAGGTCAACGTGAACGACAAACAGGGCCTGACTTTTGCAGCAGCACTTAAATCGTTCCTACGCCAGGATCCGGACATCATCATGATTGGTGAAATTCGCGATCTCGAAACAGCTGACATGGCCATCAAGGCCGCCTCCACCGGCCACATGGTGTTGTCCACATTACACACGAACGATGCTCCAACGACGCTGACTCGATTACTCAACATGGGGGTTGCGCCGTTTAACATCGCGTCGGCGGTTTCCCTGATTACCGCTCAACGGCTTGCGCGACGCTTGTGCAAGAATTGCAAGCAGCCTCTCGATGTGCCCAAGGATGCACTACTGGGCATGGGTTTCAGCGAAGAAGATGTTGAGGGTGATTGGGTTCTCTATGGTCCAAAAGAAGGCGGCTGCGAAATGTGCAACGGCGGATACAAGGGCCGGGTCGGTATTTACCAGGTCATGCCGGTCACGGACGCAATCAGCCGCATCATCATGAAGAATGGCACGGCGCATGACATCGCCGACCAGGCGAAACGGGAGGGTGTGCGCGATTTGCGACAATCGGGCCTGTGGAAGGTCAAACAGGGATTAACCTCTATTGCAGAAGTTGAAGCGGTCACGAATGAATAATTCTGCAACTCATTATTCAAGGGTTTTTTATGGCTGCACAAGCTGGTAAGGAAGTCATTTATTCCTGGGAAGGCACGGACAAAAAAGGCAAACGTGTCAAAGGGGAAATGAAGGCCAGCGGCGAGGCTTTCGTAAACGCCACACTGCGCCGGCAGGGTATCACCGTTGCCAAAGTCCGAAAATCCAGGGGGCTGAAGTCAGGCGGCAAGGTTACCGAAAAAGACGTTACCCTGTTCACTCGCCAGCTTGCCACCATGATGAAATCCGGCGTACCGCTGCTGCAGGCCTTCGATATTGTCGGCAAAGGCCATAGCAACCCTGCGGTCTCAAAACTGCTGGGGGACATCAAGTCGGATGTGGAAACCGGCAGCAGCCTGAGTCAAGCATTCCGCAAATATCCGCTGCATTTCGACAATCTGTTCTGCAATCTGGTAGGTGCGGGTGAAGCCGCGGGTATCCTGGATGCCCTGCTGGACCGTCTGGCCACCTACAAGGAAAAGATTCTCGCTATCAAGAGCAAGATCAAATCCGCGCTGTTCTACCCGGTTTCCATTATCGTTGTCGCCTTCGTGATCACCGCGGTGATCATGATTTTTGTGATCCCGGCGTTCAAGGAGCTCTTTAGCAGTTTCGGCGCTGATCTGCCTGCGCCTACCCTGTTCATCATGAGCGTTTCAGACTTCTTTGTCTCCTACTGGTGGGCGATCTTTGGCTCCATCGGCGGCGGACTCTGGTTCTTCTTCTACACATGGAAACGCTCTGAAAAACTGCAAGCTACCATGGACCGCTTGCTACTCAAGCTGCCCCTGTTCGGTGAAATCATCAGGAAAGCTACAGTTGCTCGTTTCTCGAGAACCCTCTCCACCATGTTTGCTGCCGGCGTACCGCTGGTTGAGGCGCTGGATTCCGTTGCCGGCGCTTCAGGCAATCGCGTCTATTACGACGCCACCAAGACCATTCAAAGCGAAATTAGCACGGGTACGAGCCTCACTGTTGCCATGCAGAATACCGAGGTGTTTCCCAACATGGTGCTGCAAATGGTTGCCATTGGCGAAGAATCGGGTGCGCTCGATTCTATGCTTTCCAAGGTGGCCGATTTTTACGAAGGTGAAGTGGATGATGCGGTAGAAGGGCTGTCCAGTCTTATGGAGCCCATCATCATGGTCGTGCTGGGCACCCTGATTGGCGGTATGGTGGTGGCTATGTATCTACCCATCTTCAAAATGGGTCAGGTGGTTTAAGAGAAGCCTTACTGGCTTTTACCGGCCTCGTTCATCGCCTTTTCAAGCTCATCCGCAGGATAGGCGCCCTGGATGCGTCTGCCATTGCTGAGAAAGATGGTAGGCGTGCTGTTCACCCCCAGGCTGCGTCCCAAGTCGGCAACCTTCTGCAGCGGGGTTTCGCAATCGCTGCCGCTCTTCGGCAGCTGCTCCTTCATGACCCAATCCATCCAGGCCTTGCTGCGATCTGTTGCACACCATATGGCCTTTGATTTGCGCGTCGCGTCCGGATGCAACTGCTCCAGCGGGTAGAGGAAGGTGTAGATTGTCACATCATTGATCTTGGTCAGCTCCTGCTGTTCCAGCCGCTTGCAGTAAGGACAATCCGGGTCGGAGAATACGGCGATCTTGCGCGCGCCACTTCCCTTGACCACCTTGACAGCCTGCTCAAGCGGTAGCCTGGAAAAATCGATCCGGGATAGCTCGTCCATACGTTCGCGCGTGATGTCTTTTTTGGTTTTGGTATCAATCAAGCCGCCATCGACAATCAGAAAACTGAATTTCTCGTCGGTATAGACAATCTGCCCGTTCACGACGACTTCATATAAACCACCATAAGGTGTTTTGGTGATTTTGCCCACACTCACCTTTGGATAGGCCGATTCAATGGCCTTGCGCAAACTCGCATCATTCGCGATCACAGCGCCCGAGATCATCAAGGCGGCGAGTGCAACACAGAATTTTTTCAGCATGAGATTCATTATCCTTGAACGGCCTGCCTGATCAGCTGCCGCTTGATTGAAGTTTGATTATCGAGGGACTGCATGCCCCAATTACGTAAAGCCTTTAACATCGGTTGGTTGCTCTCGAACAGAAAATTCAGCCCGTGGGTCAACGTCTGCATTCCCAGCAGGTCGAGTTTCCTGGCCCGTTCGTACCGGCGCAAAACCATATGGCTGCCAAAGTCTTCATATGGTTTCCGCTCATCCATAACTTCAGCCAGCTTGATGACATCACGAAACCCGAGATTCACCCCTTGGCCCGCCAGGGGGTGAATCTGGTGGGCTGCATCGCCTACCAGCACGACGCGCGGCTTTACCATGGATGAGGCTGTGCGCAGAACCAGGGGGAAATTCCGGGCCGGCGTAATCGGGATGAGCTTTCCCAGCAATCTGCCACCCTCCTCCGCTACCGCCTCAGACAGCTTATCGGCGTCCATGCCGGATAGCGATCCGGCATTCCTGGTTGACCATACCAGAGAAATTCGGTTTCCGGGTAACGGCAGCCATGCCATCACATCATTATTACTGAACCACTGGCGTGCGATATTCCTGTGCGGCAACGTGATTTCGTAATTGGCGACGACTCCGGCCTGCTCATATTGGTACTCCGAAACGGCTATATCCGCCAACGCGCGTATTGTGGAACTCCCGCCATCCGCCGCCACAACTAGCTGAGCATGTAGCGCCAGGCCGTCAGCGAGTTGCATATGCGCGTCGCTGGATCCGATTTCCAGAGCCGCAGCTTCCCCCGTGATGATGTCGACTTCGAGCTTATCCAGAACCATTTGAAGCGCTGTTTGCAGTACTTGTTCTTCGAGCACGAATGCAAGATGCGGCACCCTGATTCCATCCGCCTGAAACCGCAGGGTAGCCTCATTCTTGGCTTGAGCATCCGCATCACCCCATATTTCCATTTCATCTATGGTTGAGATGCGTTCAGGATCCAGTTTGGCCCACACACCCAAAGACGTGAGCCATGCTGCATTGGCAGGGGTAATGGAATAAACACGGCTATCGAGCTGCATATTGGCCACGGCGATTGCAGGCGCCTGACGTTTGTCGAGCAAGCCTACCTTTAGGCCGCATCGCGCCAACGCAATAGCACAACTTGCACCCACGAGTCCGCCACCCACCACCAACGCGTCATACGAATGCTCAGGCGGCATCATGCTCCAAAGCTCATTTTTTCCACAAGCCGGCGCTTGAATGGTTTCACCACATCAAGCAATCCCAGACCTGCGGCACGCACACCAGAGAGGCCTATGACATCGTTGGAGAATATGTTGACCAGAAAATCGGTGAATATCAGCCCGCCCCTGGTATCTGACTTGCGACGGTTTCGATAAGCCTGCAGCATGGCCGGGCTACCCCAATTGGAAGCGTCTGCCCTTGCGATTTGCGCCGACAGTTCCCAAGCATCCCGCAAGCCAATATTAAACCCCTGCCCCGCAACCGGGTGCATGGTCTGGGCAGCATTGCCGATGACAGCCAGATGAGGCATGGGCACCGGGTCAAGATAAGCCAGCTTCAACGGAAAACTAGAGCGCGGCCCTACTTTGATAAATTTTCCCACCCGGTCGCCAAAATGGCGATGTAGTTCTTCAAGAAACACGGCGTCCTCGGTCTGCATCAGTGCGGAGATTTCCTCATGCCTGCCTGTCCAGACAAGGGAAAATTCTTCACCGTTGGGCAGCAGTGCCACGGGCCCGGATGGCGTAAAGCGTTCGTAGGCGATGTTGGCATGCGTCAGCTCGCTTTTTACCCTGGCCACCAGTGCGCCTTGGCTGTAATCCCTGGTCTTGCGTTGCAATCCCGCTATATGCGCCAGGCTGTTGCCGCCGTCCGCAAGCACAGCCAACGCTGCGTTTGCTTTTAGTACGAGCCCGTCCGCTCTGGAATAAACAACAGATGCGCGCTGTTCGCTCGTCTCGATATCGGCAACCCTGGCTTCATAAAGCATGCGTATGCCGGACGATGCAGCAAGTGCCGCATCCAGCGCTCGACTGAGCGCGCCGTATGACAATACGTACCCAAGCGCTTCCCTGCCATCATCACTTGCCTGCAGTTTGCTCCTGCCCACGCTTCCGCGCTGGGAAACATGGATGGACTGAATGGCAGTAGCTTGCGGAGCGAGGGCTTGCCAAAGCCCAAGCCGCTCGAGAATGGTACGGCTGCCATAGGAAAGTGCGAGTGCACGCTGGTCCTGATGCGAAGCCCCATGGCTGCGGGCTTCGAGCACCGTCACAGGTATATCTCTATGGCTGAGAGCAAGCGCCAGTGTGGCTCCTACCGGTCCACCGCCTACAATCAGAATATCTGCCGATTCTCCGTTTTGCATTTGATTCAAGCGCCCGCCATCAGCGCTTCGATATCGGCGACCGTTTTGGGTGCGTCGCTGGTCAGGATATCGCAGCCTTCGGGCGTGATCAGCACATCATCCTCGATACGAATGCCGATATTCCAGAAGTGTTCAGGCACATCATCTGCAGGGCGAACATAGCAGCCGGGTTCCACTGTCATCACCATGCCCGGTTCGAGCAGGCGCCAGCTGCCATCCTGTTGCTTGTACTCACCGGCATCGTGGACGTCCAGGCCAAGCCAGTGGCCTGTCCTGTGCATGTAAAAGCGACGGTAATCCCCAGACTCGAGCACCGAGGCGGGCGTACCCTTGCACAAGCCTAAATCCACAAATCCTTGCACCAGCACATCCAGGGCTGCTTCGTGCGGCGCATTCCAGTGCGAATCCGGATGGGCTACCCCAATGGCCGCAGTCTGCGCCGCCAGCACCAGCTCATACAGATCACGCTGGGCGGATGTGAATTTGCCGTTCACCGGAAACGTTCGCGTGATATCCGAGGCATACCCCTCGAGCTCGCATCCGGCGTCAATCAGCACCAGATCGCCATCCCTGAGCTGGGCATTGTTCTCGATGTAATGCAGCACACAGGCATTGGCACCACCAGCCACGATGGAGGTGTATGCTGGTGCGCGCGAACCATTGCGGTAGAACTCATGCAGCAGCTCTGCCTCCAGCTGGTATTCCATGATGCCTGATGAAGTCTTTTGCATGGCGCGACGATGGGCAGCTGCCGAAATGGCAGCCGCGCGGCGCATGGTCTCAATCTCGTGTTCGTTCTTGAACAGGCGTAGGTCATCGATGCGCGAATACAAATCGACAATTTCCGTCGGCGTGTGCACACCGCTCCTCGCCTGCGACTTTAGATGGTTGATCCAGCTGGCAACCCGTGCATCCCATTCCGGGCTGCTGCCCAATGTATAAAACAGCCGATGCTGGTTGGCCATGAGGCGGGACATTTGTTCGTCGAGGTGGGAAATAGGGTATGCCTCGTCGAAGCCGAATTCGGTTTTCGCATTTTCCGGTCCATGACGAAAACCGTCCCAGATCTCACGCTCGAAATCTTTCTCGCGGCAGAAAAGCACGCTCCTGGGTGTTTCGCCGGCAATCAGCACAAGCACGGCCTCGGG
>Ga0196972_1000854_pt1 | contig 11140 bp, 7 predicted proteins | sample S1v_2013CmetaG_FD_148618 | JGI IMG/M metagenome (GOLD analysis project Ga0196972, IMG submission 148618) | Soil microbial communities from Anza Borrego desert, Southern California, United States - S1+v_20-13C | ecosystem: Environmental > Terrestrial > Soil > Desert | place: USA: California... | reverse complement strand
CGTGAAGGCAATGACTTCCTGGATGGCGGCTCAGGTAATGACACCATGCTGGGGGGCGCTGGCAACGATACCTACATCGTTGACAGTGCGTCTGACGTCATCACGGAGAATGGGGCTGAAGGTATTGATATAGCCAATATCAAGATTGACACTACGGGCAGTAGCTATAGCTTGGCTGCTGAAGTTGACGTGGCTAGGCTCATCAACTCCATCACTTTCGGTCTTACGGGAAACAGCCTCGACAATACCCTCTTTGGAAACTTGGCCTCTAACACTCTGGATGGCTCTACAGGTAATGACTTGCTGCAAGGCCTTTTAGGGGATGACACCTTAACCGAATCCTCCGGAAATAACCTCTTGGATGGAGGTGCTGGTAACGACAGTATCACCAGTAGCGCAGGAAATAACATGCTTCTGGGAGGTTTGGGTAATGATTCTCTAACAACAGGAAGCGGCTACGACATCCTTGTTTATAACAAGGGTGATGGACAAGATACCGTTAATCCAGGTACTGGTACTGCCCATACATTGAGTCTTGGTGGAGCACTTTCCTATTCGGATTTATCCTTGAGCAAATCAGGGGATGATCTAGTGCTGCACACAGGCACTACCGATCAGCTTACGTTCAAAGATTGGTATTCTGCATCTGGAAACCGCAATGTGGTCACTATGCAAGTAATTGCTGAAGCCATGGCAGGCTTCAATGCTACTGGTTCCAATAGCTTATTGGATAACAAAGTGGAGAGTTATAGTTTCATAGGACTGGTGAATAGCTTTGACCAAGCTTTGGCCGCAGATCCCAATATAACTAGCTGGGCGCTTACTGATGCATTACTCGATCAACACTTGAGTGGAAGTGATAGTGCAGCAATAGGGGGAGATTTAGCCTACCAGTACGGTAAGACTGGTTCTCTGGCGGGAATTGGCATCGCTGGAGCACAGAATGTGTTGGCTGATAGCAGCTTTGGCCAAGCTGCACAAACCCTACAGCCTCTCGCATCACTGCAAGAAGGTCTGGTCAAGCTGAGCTGATGGTATGAAGGGCTTGTTCAATAAAGCTGACCCTGAGCAGCGAGCCCTGGAGTTCGCCCCAGGCTTGCTGCATCTACAGGAGAGATTACCTTCTCCTCTGCCTAGAATCGTCCTGCGCGGCCTACTACTGCTTCTGGGAGCGCTGCTTCTCTGGGCAATATTCGGCAGGCTGGATATCGTTGCCGTCGCGGAAGGTAAGCTGGTACCCGTCAGTTACCTCAAAATTGTGCAGCCGGCGGAATCAGGCATTGTCAGGGAAATCGCTGTCCAGGAAGGCCAGCATGTGGAAGCCGGCCAAGTACTCGTACGCATGGACGGGAATTTGTCTGAGGCAGACAGTAAGGCGATTCAGAATGCCATGCAGCATAAGTCCCTTGAATTAAGGCGAATCGAAGCTGAGTTAAATGGTGTAGCCTTCCAAAAGCAGGCTGATGATTCTCCCGAGCTGTTCCAGCGAATACTGGCTGAGTATCTGTCCAATCGGCGTGCGCTTGAAGACGACTTGGCCGCCGAACAGGCTAGCCTCCAAAAGGCCCGGCACGACCTAGCTTCCACCATTGAGGTCCAGCGCAAATTGGAAGAGACCTTACCTGCCTATCAGGCACAAGAAGAAGCCTTTGATCGTTTGGGTAAGGTTGGATTCGCAGGCAATCTCATGGTCATGGAGAAGAAGCGCGAGCGGATCGAGAAAGAACAGGACCTGTATGCGCAGCAGCACAATGTGGAGAGCCTTGAGTCGGGTATTGCTCAATCTCAGCGTCGCTTATCGCAAATAAAATCTGACTATCGCCAGAAGCTGGAAGCCGAGCGTGTTGCCATCTTTGCTGAGTATCAGAAGCTTGAGCAGGAATGGGCTAAGCAATCACATCGAAACAGCTTGCTTGAGCTGAAAGCTCCTCAAGCTGGAATAATCAAAGACCTAGCAACCCATACACCTGGTACTGTTGTATCACCCGGAACCGTGCTGATGACCTTAGTTCCAAACAACGAGGCTCTGCAAGCTGAAGTCTGGGTAAAGAATACAGACGCGGGCTTTGTGCATGAGGGTCAAGACGTGAAAGTTAAACTGTCAGCTTATCCATTTCAAAAATATGGGATGGTGGATGGCAAAGTCATACACGTCGGTGCCGATGCTACAGACAAAACAAATGGAAATCCCCAAAACTCAGCAAATGTGAATCAACAAAACACTGATCAACAGTTAGCTTATCGAACCCTGATTAGGTTATCCAAGCAGCATCTAAAGGTCGAAGAAGATGAATTAGAGTTGGCGCCGGGCATGCAGGTGGCAGCAGAGATTAAGTTGGCCGATCAAACGGTCATGCAGTATTTATTATCACCCGTGAAGAAGGCGTTCCACGAGGCTGGGAGAGAGCGCTAATCGGTGGCTCGACACAAAGGAAAGGGGGCCGGTTATGTATGCTAATCTTTAAGCTCGGGGCCATCTGTTGAAGCGAGTAAAACTAGTTTTAAACCAGAAAATAATCTTTTCCAGTGTCGTTGGTTTGTAAGGGAAAGGAATAGGGCGTCTGGAGCTCCATTTGGTCTCTATAGGGCTCCATATTTCAGCTTCTGATAAACGTCGCTTAACTTCCTCAGCGAATTCTGCATCAAAAGGAGCTTCGCCAAAGTCTATTAAGAAATAGTCGATTGAGCTTAGGACTTCTTGCCCCGGAGCAAAAGTGATCCCAATTACTTCTTTGATTTTTTCAAATTTCAGTTTGCAGCCATAAGCATGAAGGAGTAATTCGCCTCTTCTAATTTCAAGGTACTGCTCCTGGTTGCATTCGTCAGGCTTAGAAATAGACATAATGATGTAGGCCCGGCCCTCACGAGAGGCGCTTAAAATTGTGCGGGTAAAGCGCTTCCCGGCCCCATGAATACTGTTCACCCGGTGGATACTTTCTCCCAAGGCTCTTCTAGAGAGTCTGGTCTCCTCTGCCATCATACGCATAATTCGTTCGTACCTAGCGGGAGTAGCCTCGCCAAGAAGAGCTATCGCGCTACCTGCAAGAATGTGGTCGTTTTGAAATTCTATTAACGTATCCCATAAATAACTAATTTCATTTTCTTTGCGACGTGCTCGATACTGCCAGCTCTTTTGAAGTCGGGTCCAATCACCCTCTTGCAAGGCTACCAGTGCACCTTCAGGGATTTCTGGGAAATAATGCTCATCACGCTTGAAGTCAAAATGCTGTAGATAGAAAGCGATAAGCTCTTCTTCTCCGGGAACTACAAAATCCAGGCCTGGAGTAGTAAAACGTTCTTCTTTCTTGGTTAGATACGAGACAAAATCAGATATGGTGTCTAATTCATTCAGCACAATGTCTAGAGTCGTCTCATCAAACACATGAACGAGTCGTTTATTCGGGAGTACCCAACCGACACGAAATGGCGAATTTTTATGATCGTCGCCCGTCAGCTTTGTATCGATGAACAGGCTACCTGAGCTTCCGCCACCCCAATAGGATTCCGCATGTTCATTAGAGCCTCGGGTCACTGCGACTAAGTGAATTCGTCTCTCCGGCTCTTGTGGCAAATTAAAAGGGAAGGGTGTTTTACAATCCCTGTCTAAGAATATTCTTTCAGGGAAGCGTTTAATCCATGACTCTGCACCGCTAAGCTGTTTACCTGATTTCTCAATTGCACGCCGATACCACCGATTCCAAGCGACATTAATATCTTCATGAGTTGTGAATTTGCAGGCTTTATCAGAAAAAAGAATGACCTCATTTCCAAACACAACTAAAAGATCACATAGCTCTTTTCCATCCCCGTTGCCTTGGCGACCTTCGTCTGTATATACATTCGGATAGCTCCACAAAGACAAAAACGCCTTCTTTGCTAAACGTACTAAATAACGTTCAGACTCTGTGTTGCCGGATGATGTAAGGACATTACCCCAAGATGGATGACTCATTCTCAAGTCAACTCATTAACCCCGACAACTGCATGGTCGAACTTGGATTTTTCATATGATGCGAAGGGCACGAAAAATAAAATTGCTACCGCCCAGGCCTTAGATCAAGGTGATCGAGCTCTTCTAGTGTTTGTACGACTAATTCAACCTGCTCGCCATCAAAATCGTCGCGCTCAGCCTCCTCATGGGTGCCTTTGTTAAGGTAGGTCCATATGAGGTTATTAACCGGAATGCCTAGGATGCGATCATAGGCGGTTAAGAGGGCGGCCTTGTTGCCATGGCTAAAGGTCTGCGCATCTCGCAACTTCTTGACAAGCGCTTCACAGAGATTCCTCAAAGCGGGCTCAGCACCAATTCTGGCGAGCATGAGATTCAAAACACCCTGATCGTGACTGTCTAGCCAACGCCATGTCTTCTCGGACAACATTTCCAAGGCTTGACGAGACGCTGCCAAAGCATCCCTGTCGTTCAGAGCTTCCCTTGCGGCTCTAGCTTTGGCAATGTAGTTCGCACTAGGAATGTTTCCGGTCACTCTGGGCTGATAGTTGCCATCATGATGACGGAACAAATAGACCTGACACCCGCTGCGATGCTGAGCGGGGAGGTGTTGCTGAATATCTTTAATAAATTCATTGCTGTGGCATGTAACGATTAACTGGGTTTGAGCAAAATGGTCGCTCTCAAAAATGGTTTCTCGGATACCGCCTCTATGGTCGTGGTCGATAGCATTGATAGCATCGTCAAAGACAATTATAGGTGACCCGATGCTCTTCGCCTTCGCCATAAGGATCGCTAACCCGAGGCAGCGAATGTGACCTTCGCTAAGTACATGAAGCGCATCTACCCGAGCGCCTGGATTTCCTTGGAAACAGATTTCAATTTTCCCATCACCTCCTAATGGAAGATGCAATGTGGAAAGTTTGTCTTCATCTCGGTCATTGCGATTGAAAGCGTTATAGAGATCCTTGGCGGTGTCGTTGAGCCCTGCTATCAACTGTCTTGGGAGCTGATCCCTGTAGGACCTCAATTCTTCGAGGAATCGGTCATAGGCCGCTTTAAACGGGGCATCCCGAGCAATGTCTACTTGTTCCTGCTCTGCTTGGGAAATAAGCTCAGCATTTGTTTCATCGAATGTCCTGATCCTGTTGTTTGCGGCCTCGACGTTATCTTTTAGCTGCTGGCGCTTGAGATCCTGCGCGTGAACCTTAAGTTGGAATTCAATGAGCCGGCGACGTTCGGTAATGTGCGGCTGCCGGTCATGCTGGGCCTTCCGTGAGGCATCGTCTTGCGCAGCCATGCGATCTACCACGGCCAGAATGTCATCCAACGATAAAGACACATCTTGAATGGCCGGTGCTTCGGGGTAAATGTCTGACCACCAACGCCCAGCAGGCTCTCTGGGAAGTTGCAAAACCCATCGGCCAGCTGATGTTTCTTCCTCGTGTTGAGTGACGATGAACGCAGCAACAGAATCAAACATCTGACGTAGCTCGCGAGACGCTTGCTCAAGCCTGGTCTGCATGGTCTGTTGCTGATCTTGAAGAACACCTAGCTCTTCAAGCTGCTTTAATCCTTCAGTAGCTTTTTGGTATGGATCAGTCGCTACGGGAGTCTGGCCTTGCAGAGGGGTGTCGCATGCAGGACAACGATCTCCGACGATTTCCTTTAGCGCGACAACTGAGTGATACAGCGCCTTGAAGGAGACTTGGTCGCTTTGGGCTCGTAACGTTGCAATAATGGTGTCGAGCTCCCCTCCGCATTGATGTGCTTTTTCAAAAGCATCCAAGAGGCCTTGGCGTGTTATGCCAAGAACATTCGGCGGCACTACTTCTAAAATCCGATCAAGTTCCTGAAGGCGGCCAAGGGATTCGGCAGTACCAATTAACGCTTTGAGCTCCAGATAAGTGGTGTCGGCCTTGTATTCCTTCGCTAGAGCTTCTTCCTCTTCCGTTAGTCTTTGCTGAGATTCTGCCTCGCCCTCAACAGTTGCTCGATCCACGGCCAACGCATTTCGACGCGCTGCCAATGTTTCTTGCCGTTCGCCGAGGAGGACAAGTTGCCCATCAATGCTCTCATTGAAATGGCTTACAAACTCATTGAACTGATCCATACCAAAGAGGGTGGCGATCAGTTCAGCACGCTCAGCATTAGGTCGAGCGGCAATTCTGGAAAACGCGTCGATACGGTTTTTTTCTACGAAGCAAAAGCGATAGGTGTCGGGGTTAGCAATGACGTCGACTTCCCGACCTTGCTGATCCGTGGCTTTCAGGATTGGTGCATCAAATCGTCTGGCGTGGACATTGGCAAGATAAGTCCGTGCCGCAATTCGCTTGTTTCCCGCCTCTTCGACGTCGCCCAAAAGGGCGTACTCTAATCCTTCGCACAAGCTGGTCTTGCCACTGCCGTTTGGACCATAGAAAAGGATGATCTGCTTCCGAAGGTCAAACGACTCAGGTTCCCGAAACCCGCGAAACGGACCTAGAGTGAGATGGCAAAGTCTAGTCCACGGCCATGCTCCGGCCTCAGCTTCAGCAGCTACCGCTGGCGCAGCGTCAACAGTCTGTGCAAGGTCTCGACGAATTAGTCCAGATAAATAAACGGATCGCTGGCTACGCTGACGTGCTGTTCCAGCAAGCTCATCAAAATTGAGTAGTGCCAAGTTGGCGAGGCGTCGAACATTCTCTGGCACCTGCTTACCTGGCTGATAAAGCCATCGCACAAAACGCTCGAAATCCTGTTTAGCAGATGCCATCCACCCCATCCTGTGTTTACTTTTGACGACAGTTTAGCGTAAATGAGTATAATAATTGAAACATTTCATATAGTTATGCTATTTGCATAATCTTGCTACGAGTATGGTTTTGCTGGATACTAGATATATCGGTTTCAATGACTTATTGAAAGTGAAGAAGCCTAGCCTGAACGGGAGCTCTTCCTGGGGCGATTGATTATCCTCGTAGAGAGTGGAAATCAATTGAGAAAGGACTGAATGGCCACATCTGAATGCAGGGGATTGCCTCCCTTAACTTGTACATCGCCCATTTGCAACATTGAAATTTGCAAAGGTCTCATTCCAAACTGATACGAACAAATCAGAATGACAACATCGCGGAGAGCGTCATCGCTTAATGAGTAAGGGGTCTTACTAACGAGTTGAGTTAACTCATCAAAATGCGCGATAAGTATTGCCTCTTCATCTACACTGAGGAAAACATCCCCTGTCCTCACGCTCGCATATTTATCGATAGCGGGTAATGGTAGGGAAGTGAGGAGCGCTGCGTAGTCAGATGACCACCCCCTCATATTGCATTTGCAAAAGAAATAAAGAATGCTTTTAAGACTTGTAAGCTCATGTCCTGTATACCCCCTCGCGAGTAATCTATGCCAAAGAGGGCGCAGATTAATTGGAGCGCATAGGACTAAGGTGCTTATGTCCTCAGTTGAAACTCGCTGAAGGCTAGAAAAATAAGTGGCTACCGTGGCTATCGAACGTGTCTGCACTAGAGCTGTGACCCAGCATTTCAATACTGGAAGTAATTCTGCGCCATGGCAGTTCAATTTGAGTACCTGCGATTTACCGTTAACTGAAATTTTCCAAGAATCAGTCTCTTTTAGATTGTTAATTGAAAAATAACAATCCTCAAAATCATTGAAATATCGAATGATCGCAGGAAGCCCTGGCAACGAGGCCTGAAGCTGCTCTAAAGGTCGGTACAAAAAGAGATGGGGGTTCAAATTTTCCCCTTAGGTAAGGCCCTTAAGATTTCAATGCGCTCATCAAAGACATTGCTCCAAACTTCTGCGAGCCGGTCTTCAAAGACGGCTTTCGCATACTTGCGAGGCATGTCTGACGATCGGGACCATCCAAAGAATGAGCGCATTTTCTGCAGAGCCACATCCATAGAGCTGCCAATTTTAAGCATCTGGTTCAGCCTTATTACTGCACAGGTATGCCTCAGGTCATGAGCAGTTATTGAGGTCTTGCCTGTTCTTAGCTCTAAGTCATGCAGAACATTTGCTGGCAGGGAATGGGAGAGATTTTTAAAGAGTAGGGTGATGGATTCAGTGGAGAGGGGATTACCCTGCTGGGAATTTATAAGAAAAGGGTGCGAAGGCTTTCCTCGATAATTCTCGATGTACTCCTGAATGATATTGGCTGTTAATTCACTTACAGGTATTTGACGTATCGAGGTGAGCGTCTTGATACTCGGCCTGCTATAGCGCGTATCGTTATGGTTCGTCGCATAAGGGTTTTCTCTTACCGATAGCCAATAGCGAGTCGAGCCCAAGTCCTTATCATAGCCACTTTTAACCGCATCAATAGGCAGGGACAGTAGTTCGCCACGCCTCAATCCTTGATGAAGTAACACAATAAAGATTACATAAGCCTGCCATTTAGTCGCTTCGTTCCTAAAGGGGTTTGTTGTTGCTGTTGGGTCCAGCAGTATATAAAGAGCTTCTACAACGCTGGCTGGTAGTGATCTAACTGAATCTTGCGTCGTTGGTCTTCTGATTCTCAATTGTTGATAGAGCAACTTCAATCTATCTAATTTGGCCTCAATTTCCCGAAGCTGGTTTAGCGGACTATTACTCTTGCTCAGCCGCATTAAAGTTTCTGTTATGAATTTAAAAGCGATCTGCCATTTGGCTTGTGTGCTTTCATTGATAACGGAGCGATTTAAGATAGAAACGAAATATGCTTCCAATAACTCGCCAAGCGACGCTATATCGATCTTAGCTATTGAGGTATCCAACGATCCAGCTCCTTTGAGCCTGTCTGAGAAGCAATAGAGCTCCTCGATATACCTCAGTTGTTTTTCTTTGGTTGCGTGAGCTAGATCCGCACAGCTGTACAGAGCCCAGATTGACACCCAATACCTGGGAAGGCCTAAGGAATCAACCAATAACGGACTATGTAGTTGTGCAGGTATCCCTGAATGGCTGAGATGCTTAAGCAAGTGTTCTCCTAGATCATGTTCAAAATTCGCTAAACATGTTTGCATGAACAATCAATTTACTCAATAACTATATGATTATTTTCAATAAATACAATAATTATTGCATTTCCTATGTATAAATTTGCCCGATGCAGCGAAGAATAAATGCCATTTCTACAGAGATTGTTGCGCTTCTTAAATGGTAGTAATGGATTGAATTACGCAACACTTTCAAAGATGCCATTCCTTCGCATAATGTATATTATGTTAAATCGGATTTTAATAAGGAGTTTTATAAGTACGCTAGCGTTCCAGCGGCTAATGATGGGAACTACGGGGTTTGTTACATAACCCCCTATTATGCGAAGCAGCAGTCTAGTATCCCCAATTTGACTAGTTGGAGCCCTATGACTGCACTACGCGCATTAGATCGTGCATGATTGCGTGGGCACTGTCATTGAACGCGAGGATAGATTCGTGAAGATCGGAATTGAGCTTATTGAATTCAGGGGCAGATTTATCAAACTCATCAACCCGGGCCATATTATCGGGAAAACCTAGTAAAGCGCCATCGACTTGTATCAAGAATCTATGAGCATCTCGAAAACAAACTGAAACAGCGGTTGCCTGCTTGTTCAACTCGGGAAAATACAATGCCTGTAGCATGCGAAATTTGGGAAGCGGTTCTGAGGCTTCATGTTTGCGACAATATAAAATAGCCCGTCTGTATTCAAATATCCACTCTCTCAGCTCGAGTGCAAGCTCAACCAGAAGCTCAAGCTTATGCCTTTTGGTCTTCTTATATTCTTGTAAAGTCCATTCTCCATGAGAAACCATAGCATTGATACGGGCTGTGGCCTCTGCCTGGGCTCTGACCTGCTGTAATAGAATATCGAAATCAACCTTGGTCGCATAACTTTGAGCCCTAGTACGCAAGTAAGGCGAAATCAAGTTTGCAGCGACAAATACCAGAAAAGCGGTTGCCCCATAAACCAACCAGTATTTCCAGTTGTGCAATAGCGCTTCATTTAGTATTTGTTCGATTAGAGGTTGTAGTTCGCTTCTGTCCATGAATCCCATTCCTATTTAGGTGTGACCATATTTAATAATTCGAATATAGGCCTATGAGTTCTCTTTGAGCAGTGAGCCGTTTAGATACGTCGAGCTGGTTCAAATCAACCTTCAGGTTTGAACGCTTGATGTTATCTTCATAGCTCAAAGCTCTTACCCGTGCTTTGAGAAGTAGATTGTTTTCATACTGGGCATCTGCCCTCTTCTCATTGCTCGCTGACATGGCCTTTGAGGAAACGATATTTTCTTCAATTCGTTTTTGCTTGTCATAGTCTGACATGAATTCTGCCACAGCAGAGCTTGTGTTCGTTGGCCCCGCTGATCTAATCCCTGTAAAGGTGCGCGCTTCTCTCCGAAGCTGTGAGGAGTCGAGACTGTTATCGATAATTTCCAATTGTTGAGATGCCATGCCTTCACATGGAGTCTCGCTATAGATAGTTTTGCCTTGTGGAGATTTGCATTTGAAGACTTCCGCCTGTGATGGTAATGAAGCCATTAGTGATACCGGGATGAAGGCGACGAAGACTAACTTATGCATTACTTACTCCCCTGACATCTAAAGTCTAGCTGTAATTGAGGTGAAGGCTGAGATAGTAGGATTTGTGCCTTGACCCCTGTTTTCTTATTGAAGCTGGATAGATACCTGCAAACCGTTTCTATCGTTTCCTGATCCAGCATCAGCTCCTCTACCAAGCGGAGCTTTTCCTTTTCTAAGAGCCTGTAATACCGTCTTCGCTTGGCTTTATCTCTGCCTTCTACGCGAATGAACCAGTAGTAATTCCTGAGCCTGACTGCCCAGCCTGGCAGCTCGACCTCCCCTTGATGCCTGAATCCGTGAAGCATACTTCTTATTTCTTATAGTTCACGCAGTATCAATGGAGGCTGTTCAATTTTCTAGCTAGCAGTTCTATGAGGATGAGCTCGAGTACCTGCTATTTCTGATAGTCGCTATAGAGTTGTGAAATTGCGAGAATGGCCATGCATTCAATGCATAGATTGACTGCCATGGCCCCGGACGATTCCCCCGTCGCGGGGCTGATTCTTTTAAGCGCCACTCGGCGGTTTATAAGCCCACTGTGAGTTACGCATCGAATCACGCACTATATTCGGCGGGATACGCTCTTGCTGTGGATCCACTGCGGCTATGCCTGGTGGATTTACAGCAACGCCTACCGGCGCG
>Ga0196972_1000853_pt1 | contig 11148 bp, 4 predicted proteins | sample S1v_2013CmetaG_FD_148618 | JGI IMG/M metagenome (GOLD analysis project Ga0196972, IMG submission 148618) | Soil microbial communities from Anza Borrego desert, Southern California, United States - S1+v_20-13C | ecosystem: Environmental > Terrestrial > Soil > Desert | place: USA: California... | reverse complement strand
TAATCCGGCCGTTGAGACTTGGAATGTCGAGTGAGAACGGAAGCCCTTTCCAGTTGATCTCACCATCCATCTTGCCCTTGCCGCCGCGCAGTACATGCGCAAACCCGAAGCGCTCCAGCAGCTTGCCGGCATCGGCGATGTTGAGCGTGTAGTCGAGGCTGGACAGGTTTTCCCCGTCGCGCGATGTCCATTTCCCCGTGGCCTTCAGCTCTGCATCGGCATTCGTTATCGCGAGCTTGCTGATCCGCCATTCGCGCCCGCTGAAGCCGCGCGCGTTGTGCGCCGCAAGTTCAAGCTGGCCGAACTTCTTCCCGAACAGTTCGAAATTCTCGGCGATGATATCCACCGCCGGCATCTGCGTCGTCGTGTTCTTGCCCTCGAGCAGGTCAGTCACGTCGGTTGCCGCGGACTTCGGAATCACCAGCGATGCAAGGCGTGCGGTCACCCTGCCCAGCCCCTGCCCGGACCGCGACTCGACCCAGGTGAGGTAGCCCGATGCCTGCTCGGAATCGATGTTGGCCTGCCAGGTCCCCTTGCTGTGCGAGGCGCCAACAACCACGTTGTCGAGCTTGCGATCCATGATCACCAGCTCGGTTGCACGGGCGGCGAGCACTTCCGGTTCGATGTACTGTGCGATCGAAAGCGCATCCTGCTGCCTGCCGTTATCGGCCGGCCTGCCGGATGAGGTGACGGAGCTCAGCGCGCGGCGCCACGCGTCGATGTCCAACGACTTCATGCTGACGTTGGCGATCACGCCGCTGTCGGGCTGCGGCGGAGGGACATTGACGCCGATACCGCCGCGCACCACCTTCCATTCCGCATCCTTGTCGTGTGTCTTTTGCCGCTCGTACCGCGAGGAGATCGCCGATCCCAGCGAAATCTTCATCTCGTCGCGCAATATGGTCGGATCGCCGCTCGGCAGCCCGGCTAGCTCGAACTTGAGCGGCATGCTCTCGTTGGCTGCCTTGCGCAAGGGCGCGGGAAAATCGAGGGCGATGCCGGCGAGATTCGATTCAACGGTGATTTCAGGCTGTCCATTCTTCACGCGAATGGCCGTGGTATATCGCGCGCTGCCGGTGATGCGCTCCAGCGGCCGTTGCGTGGCGGGCGTGGAGTACGTCTTGCGCACGCCGTCTGCGGACAGGCTGCCGTCCGCTTTGACAAGGATCGTGCCGTCGCGCTGTGTGCCGCCGGAAATGGTGACCGGACCGCCGAGGAAGTTCGACTTGATCGCACCGATGGTGAAACCCTTCTCGTTGAAGTCGAGCTTTCCGTTCGCCGCCGATAACGGAGGCATGAGATTGTTCAGGGTGACTGTGTTGCCAAGGAATTGCAGGCTGCCGAGCACCTTGGCATCCTGCACGTGATTCAAGGGCAACAGCAGTTTCAGCGCAAGCTTCGCGTTGCCGCCGGCCTTTGTCTCCTCCGTGAAGTGACCGATCCACTCGCCTACCGGGCTGTCGTTGGTGAAACGGACAAAGTTTTGCAAGGGGCCGGCAGCTTCGCCGTCGACGTCGAGCACCGAGTCATGGTCGGCGAGGTCGGGAATGACCACCTTGACACGCGACAGCGTCGTTCCGGACGTCCTTGCGCTATCGGCAAGGATTTCCATCCTTGCTCGGTCGAATGCAATGGTGCCGTTGATCTGATCGATCACCGGCCAGTACGGAGACTTGCCGTCCTTGGCAATCATGTCGGGTGCATAGTTCAGCTTGCCGTTCTCGATCTTGCCAACGATGCTGAATTCGCCTTTCGACCTGTCGTGCTGCGCATGATAGGGAAACTGCGACAGCTCGCCCTTCATTCGGAGTTTCACATCCTTCACGGCGCCACCGAGCAAGGCACCGGCCAACCAGTGGCGCAGGGTTTCCGGCGTCTGCACCGGCAGGTAACGTTCCACCTTCTGCAGTTCGAGCCGGTTGAGTTTGCCCTGGATATCAATCGTGCCCTGCGGCCCGCCGGGCACACGCTTCAAGGGCATCAGGTGCTTGCCCGAAAACGCGCCGGCGAGGTGTTCGTGCACGAAATCCATCTTCTGCACATCGAGCAGCAATTGGTCGTTCTCCTGGAAAGCCCAGGTTGCCTGCATGTTCAGCGATTCGAACGGCATCACCGGATCGTCGAAGTAGCCCGGAAACTGGAGGACGAGCTTGCTGGAGGCAAGGTTGAATGAACCGCCGCGGTCGCTGGCATCGACCCGGCCTGTCAGGTTTTCAAAACCGGGGATGGCGGGCACCGCAGCCTGCGCAGGAGCATTCGCCGTCTTTGGCCTCGCCGGGCGGGCTGCTTGCGGTTTGAGCGAAAGGCCGATGAACTGGCCCTTGACGCTGTACGCGGAAATATTGGGATAGGTGCCATGCCATTGCGCCGAGAAATCCTTCAGCGCGCCGCGCGGCGCAAAGTCTTCCAGCATCTGGCGCTGTTCCGCCGGTATGGGCAGGCGTTCGGCGAAATTGGCGATCGTCTCGAGGTCGAGCAGGCGCGCGCGGATCTCCGTCCTCGCCGGCTTACCTGCCTTGGCGGGTGTAAAGCTTTCGCTGATCGTGGTACGGGGCAGGAACCGGCCGTCATCGGTCTGCAGGGTGAAGTCGGTGAGCGAAATGGCATGTCCGTGTTCACCGAAAGCGGGCGTGCCGTCTTCGCTGTCGCGGTCGAATTCCTCGCGCACGGAAACGCGCCCGCTGACCTCGGTCAGGTTCATCAGGTCGAGGTCCTTGCGCAGGCGCGCGGAGACATTAGACAGCGTCAGGTCGGCCGTGAAGTCCGCCACCTTCGCATTGTCGAAGCTCAGCCAGGCACGCACCGATCCCTTGCCGCTCTGCATATCGATCGGGTAATCGTAATAGGCGCGCCACACCGTCAGGTCGGTGTCCCGGAAGTCGGCGTAGAGTTCGCCCTTCCAGCGCTTGACGTCCGAGATAGTGCTGGCGAAGTGCGGATGTTCGAATGACGCACGGATGTCGAGTGGCGCGGCGAATTCCGCCGGCGGCGTGGCCTTGAGTGCGAACCGGTGCTGCCGCCACTGGTTATGCAGGAGGAAATTGACATTGTCCAGCACAAGCTCGGGCGCGCCCCGCATCTTGTCGTTCCAGCGCAGGCGTCCATCGCGTATGACGATCTCCCGTTGCGACAGCGCCCAGTCCGCCCCCTTGCCATCCCCGCCCTTGCCAAGATCCACAAAGATACCGGCCACGTACAGCTTGCCGTCCGGGTCCCGCCGGACATCCATATCGGGCCGGACGATCTCGATCTGCTGCAGCCGCAGTTCGCCTACTACGGCTGTCAGCCAGGACAGGGTGGCCGAAACGCTCGGAAGCGTCAGCGCCGCGTTGCCGGATTTGTCATGGATGACCACCGTATCCAGTGTCAGGCGCGGACGCAGTCCCGACCAGGACGCCTCAATGTCGCCGATGGTCACCCGGTTGCCGATAGCCTGGCTGGCCAGTTGTTCCACATTGGGTTTGTAGCTGTCGATATTCGGCAGCACCGCATAGCGCAATGCAAGCACCAGCGCGCAAAAGATGAAGTAGACGACAATGGCGAGCTTGAACAGCACGCCCAGAGCACGGAAGGTCGCCGCGTTGGCGAATCGATAACAGCCCCGCGTCGCATACCAGCATGCGACGGCGCCGGCAGCGATTTTGTGCGGAATGAGCTTGGCAATGGACATCAATAAGGACAGCGGAAAAACAGGCAGCGTAAAATAAGGTCAAGCATGCATTGCAAACACTACAACCCACATGTTCGCACGGATATCAACGACTTGGAACCGCGAGCGTTGATAGAACGACCATGCTTCGCCGCCAAAGGCTCCCCTCATCGACACTCCCATTGATATTGTGACCCAATCCTATTTGACCAGTAACATTGCATCCCGGTTCTACGCACGCTGGCTGAATGCTGACCCGGCTCGCGCGGGCATGGTGGCGGATCTTGTCGAATTATCCATGACACCTGCCGATTTTGCCCAGCTTTTACAAAAAGAAACAGAGGCGGGCATGCCTCTGCAGCGGGCCGTCCGCAGGGTGCGCAATCTTGTCATGGCCACGCTCATCGAGCGCGACCTGAGCGGGCGGGCCGACCTGGACGAGGTACTGCGTACGATCAGCAGCTTTGCCGACTTCGCAGTGCAGACGCACCTCTCGGCGCTCACGGCCGAAATGGTGGAGGCGCACGGCACGCCCATCGGCGCTGAATCCGGCGAGCCGCAGGAAATGATTGTGCTCGGCATGGGCAAGCTGGGAGGCGGGGAGTTGAACGTCTCCTCGGATATCGACTTGATCTTCGTCTATCCGGAAAACGGTGAAACACAGACCACATCGCCAGAGCAGCGCCCCTTGTCAAACCATGAATTTTTCGTCCGCCTCGGGAAGAAGTTGATCGGCGCACTGTCCGAGATCACCGAGGACGGCTTCACCTTCCGCGTCGACATGGCCTTGCGGCCGAACGGCGCGTCCGGGCCGCTTGCCGCCAGCTTCGGCATGGTGGAGGAATACCTGATCGTGCAAGGCCGCGAGTGGGAACGCTACGCATGGGTGAAGGCGCGTGCGGTTACCGGACGCCCGTCCGACATCGCCGCCCTTGAGCAAATCGTGCGCCCCTTCGTCTATCGGCGCTATCTCGATTTTGGCGCCATTGAAGCCTTGCGCAACATGCATGCGCAGATCCGAGCCGAGGTCGTCCGCCAGGAGGCGCGCCATCCGGGCCGGACCAACAACGTCAAGCTCGGCCGCGGCGGCATCCGCGAGGTCGAGTTCCTCGCCCAGGTGTTCCAACTGATCCGCGGTGGCCGCGACGCATCCCTGCGCGACCGCTCGACACGCAGGACACTGGTCACGCTCGCCGAGAAAAACCTGCTAACCACCGAAGAAGTGACGCAGCTGCAGGACGCCTACACCTTCCTGCGCAACCTCGAACACCGCCTGCAGTACCTCGACGATGCGCAGACCCACACCCTGCCCTCCAATCCGGACGACCGGCTGACGGTCGCGAAGATGATGGGCTTCACCGACGTCGAGGCCATGCTCGAAGAACTCGACGCCCACCGTGCCGTCGTCGCCGCGCAGTTCGATGCCATCTTCGCCGACAAGCGCAACGGCCAGGCCCAACCGGCGGAATCGGAAGGCTCGCCGCAAATGGAGCTGTCCCACGACGATGGCAGCGAAGCAATCGAAGCGCGGCTGATGGCACTCGGCTTCGACGATGTCCACTCCGCGGCGCATCGCCTGCTCGCGACCTGGCAATCGCCCAAACTGTCGTCGCTGCCGGAAACCAGCCGCAGCAAGCTGCAGGCACTGGTCAACGCATCGCTGCCGCTCATCGCCGAAATAACGGAAGCGCGGCGGGCGACGCTGGGGCGCCTGCTGGACTTCTTCGAAGCGATCGCGCGCCGCGCCGCTTATCTCGCCCTGCTGACCGAATATCCGCATACACTGGGCCGGGTCATCCGCATGATGAGCGCCAGCGACTGGGCAGCGAAGTACCTGACGCGCCACCCCATCCTCCTCGACGAGTTGCTGGAAGACCGCACGCTCAAGGCCGCCCCCGACTGGCCGGCTTTTGCCGCGGAAGTGCAGCGCCAGCTCGACGCGGCCCATGGCGATACCGAGCACCAGATGAACGTGCTGCGCGACCTGCACCATGCACAGCTGTTCCGTCTGCTCGCGCAGGACCTGGAAGGCGCGCTCACGGTGGAACGGCTGGCCGACCACCTGTCGGCGCTTGCCGACATCCTGGTCGATGTTACGATCAAGGCGGTCTGGAACACCATTCACAATCGCCATCGTGAAGCACCGAAATTCGCCGTCATCGCCTACGGCAAGCTGGGCGGCAAGGAACTCGGCTACGCGTCGGACCTCGACGTGATCTTCCTGTACGACGACGAAGACCAGGAGGCGCCGGGGCTGTACGCGAAACTGGCACAGCGTTTCATCACCTGGATGACCAGCCATACGCCGGCCGGCATCTTGTTCGACATCGACATCGCGTTGCGTCCGGACGGCGCGAGCGGCCTTCTGGTCTCGCGGCTGACGGCCTTCGAGAAGTACCAGATGGAATCCGCATGGGTCTGGGAACACCAGGCGCTGACGCGTGCGCGCTTTTGTGCAGGCGATGCATCCATCGGTGCGCGTTTCGAGGCCATCCGCGAAGCGGTCCTGCGTCAGTCGCGGGAGGAAGGCAAGCTGCGCGAGGAGGTACGCGCCATGCGCAAGAAGATGCATGATGCGCACCCCAACCGCTCGACACAGTTCGACTTGAAGCACGATGCCGGCGGCATGATCGACATCGAGTTCATCGTCCAGTACCTGGTGCTGCTGCACGCGTCGAAATACCCGCAGCTGACAGCGGACATCGGCAATATTGCATTGCTGAAACTATGTGGAGAACTGGGGCTGATCGACAAGGAACTGTCGGTTGATGTTGCCGACGCGTACCGAATGCTCCGCAAGCTGCAGCACCAGATTCGTTTGCAGGGCAACGACCGGGCGCGTGTGGAACTGGAGCGTGTTGCGCCGCAAGTATCTCAGGTCAAGCGCCTGTGGTCTGCCATTCTCCATGTGGAGACCACTGACTAAGCGCAGTTTCCTTTTGGCATCATTTCGCGAAGAGTTGCAATCGCTCCATAAAATACTATCTTGGTAACTGTGAGCGTGCATGGAAGCGCGGGCGTCGTACTACGCCGCCCGCGCTACGGAGCGCAACATGAACAAGCCAAACGTGAAGGGGCAACGCCTCGTCGCATTGTTCCTTCTCGGAAACCTCTTATTCAACTACCCCCTGCTGGCCCTTTTCAACCGGGCCGAGGCCTTGCTGGGCGTCCCTGTCTTGTATGTGTATGTGTTCGGCGCGTGGGCATTGCTCATCGCATTGCTGGCGCGTGTCGCCGAAAAGAGTTGAGCAATGCGTGCCGCCACTTCGTGCCGCAGCGGGTGCTGAATGATTCCCGGCCCACTGATCGCGCTAGTGGCCTTCGCCTACCTCGGAATTCTGTTCGCGGTCGCCTACTACGGTGACAAGGCCGCATCCCGCGGCAAAAGCATCATCGCCAACGCCTATGTCTATTCGCTGTCGCTGGCCGTCTACGCAACCGCCTGGACCTTTTATGGCAGTGTAGGCCGCGCATCGGCCAGCGGCATTGGCTTCCTGCCTGTCTATCTCGGACCGACCGTCATGGCGACCGTGTGGTGGCTGGTGCTGCGCAAGATCATCCGGATTGCCAAGGATAACCACATCACCTCGCTGGCCGACTTCGTATCTTCGCGCTACGGCAAGAGCGGCCTGCTGGCCGGGCTGGTGACCACGATCGCGGTGCTCGGCGTCACGCCCTACATCTCGCTGCAGCTCAAGGCGATCTCCGCCAGTTTCAATGTGCTGCTCGATTATCCGACCATCCTCGCCGTCGATCAGGCGGCGCAAATCCCGGTCTGGCGCGACACAGCCTTCTATGTCGCGCTGATACTGGCCGCCTTTACCATCGTGTTCGGCACACGGCACATCGATGCCGCCGAACGCCATGAAGGCATGGTTGCCGCGATCGCGTTCGAGTCGCTGGTCAAGCTGGTGGCCTTCCTGTGCGTCGGCGTCTTTGTCACCTGGGGGATGTACAACGGGCTCGGCGACCTGTTCGGCAAGGCCGCGCAGCTCCCGCAGGCCAAGGCGGCGTTCACCATCGGCAACGACCGGATCGATGTCTACCATAGCTGGGCGTCGCTGTTTTCGGTTGCATTCATTTCCGCTCTGGCCATCATCTTCCTGCCGCGTCAGTTCCAGGTCGCGGTGGTCGAGAACGTCGACGAATCGCACGTGAACAAGGCGACATGGCTTTTCCCGCTTTACCTACTGCTGTTCAATATCTTCGTCCTGCCGATCGCATTCGGCGGCCTGCTCCACTTTTCCGGGCAGAACGTCAATCCCGATACATTTGTCCTCACGCTGCCTTTGTCCGAGCGGCAGCCAGCGCTGGCACTGCTCGTGTTCATCGGCGGCTTCTCCGCGGCAACCGGGATGGTGATCGTCGAGAGCATCGCGCTCTCGACCATGGTGTGCAACGACCTTGTGATGCCCGCGCTGCTGCGCATCAAGCGGCTGAAGCTGACCGAACGCGAAAACCTCTCCGGCCTGTTGCTCGCCATCCGCCGTACCACCATCGTGCTCGGCATGCTGCTCGGCTATGCCTACTTCAGGCTGGCGAGCGAGGCCTATGCGCTGGTGTCGATCGGTCTCATCTCGTTTGCCGCGGTCGCGCAGTTTGCTCCCGCCGTGCTGGGCGGCATCTACTGGAAAGGCGCGACGCGCCCCGGGGCGCTGGCCGGTCTGGCGGCGGGTTTCCTGGTCTGGATGTATACCCTGATGCTGCCTGCATTCGCGCGCTCGGGCTGGCTGCCCATGGGCCTGCTTTCCGACGGGCCGTTCGGTATCCCGCTGCTGCGCCCGCTGGAATTGTTCGGGCTGTCCGGGCTTGATGAAATCACGCATGCAATGGTGTGGAGCATGCTGGCCAATGTGGGCGCATTCATCGGCGTATCGGTCATGACCGGACAGACTGCCATCGAACAGACGCAGGCGGCACTTTTCGTGGACGTGTTCAAACATGAGCGTGTAACGCCGGAACAAGACTGGCGCCCTCGCGGATCTTTGCCGGATCTGCATGCCGTGCTGTCGCGCTTCCTGGGACCGGAACGTGCATTCACGACGTTTTCCAACTACGCGAAGCGGCACGGCATGGATTGGCCGCGGGAAGCCGACGCGGAACTGGTCAGCGTGTCGGAGTCCCAGCTTGCCGGGGTGATCGGCGCAGCCTCTGCCCGAATCATGATTGCATCCGTGATCGAGAAGGAGCCGCTGCGAGACAGCCTGACCCGGCTTCCCAACCGCTCGCTGATGCTGGATCGCCTGAATGACGCGATGGAACAGGCGAAAACTAGCAACGACCACAGCTTCGCGGTACTGTTTCTCTCGCTGGACCGCTTCCGCGTGATTACCGACAGCCTCGGGCGCCATGTCGGCGACCAGTTGCTGATCAACGTGGCGCGGCGCCTGAGCGACGGCCTGCGCCTGGGCGATACGGTTGCGCACATTGGCGGAGACGACTTCGCGCTTTTGCTTAACGACGTGCACGACGCGAGCGAGGCGGAACGCTTCGCCGAACAGTTGCAGGCGGCACTGCTTACCGCGTACACATTGGAAACCTACGAGGTGTACACGACGGCCAGCATCGGCATCGCGCTGGCCCGCCCTGCCTATACCGACCCGGAAGATATCCTGCGCGATGCTGAAACGGCAAACCATCGTGCCGTCGCGCGCGGCGGCGCGTGCACCGAAGTGTTCGAATCGAACCTGCGCGAACGCGCCGTCGCCCTGCTCGACATGGAAACCAAGCTGCGGCAGGCAGTGCTCAAGGGACGCGAATTCGAAGTCCACTACCAGCCTATCGTCGCCCTCGGCACCGGAAGGCTGTCCGGATTCGAGGCGCTGGTGCGCATGAGGCGTGAGGACGGAACCCTCGTCCTGCCAGGCGAATTCATCGGGATCACGGAAGAAACCGGGCTGATCGTGCACATCGGCCGCTGGGTATTGCGCGAAGCCTGTCGGCAGATGCGTGCGTGGCAACTGAATTTTCCCGAATACCCCCCGCTGGAGATGAGCGTCAACCTTGCCGGCCGCCAATTCGCCCAGCCCAACCTGATGCAGCAGATCGAGCAGGTCCTGGACGAAACCGGCCTGGATACCGACAGCCTGAAGCTCGAGGTTACCGAGACGGTCATCATGGAACACGCCGACGAGGCTGCTGCCGTGCTGGTGAAACTGCGCGGCAAGGGCATCAAGCTCCTGATGGACGACTTCGGCACCGGGTATTCATCGCTGTCCTACCTGCACCGCTTCCCGGTCAACACACTCAAGATCGACGCCTCGTTCATCCGGCGCATGGATGAAAGCAGTCGCGATGCCGAAATCGTCCAGACCATCGTGACGCTAGCGCATACGCTGAGCATGGACGTAATCGCCGAGGGTGTGGAAACCGCATCTCAGCTCGCGCAACTGCGCAAGCTGAACGTGGAATACGCGCAGGGCTACTATTTCTCGCCGCCGGTGGACAAGGCGGCGGCCGAAGAGCTCATTTCGCAGTGGCCGCGCTGGTAACGAGAGGCGTGCCGAATCGATCCGTGCGCGGCAGGTAGTACTGTTCCTTGTCGAGCGAGAAAGCGACACGCTTCGCCTGGCCAGTAATCAGCTCGCGCCGGACGAAGCCGATGTAGCGCGAATCCTTGCTGGCATCGCGATTGTCTCCAAGCATGAGGTACTGCCCCTCGGGCACGGTGACGGGACCGAAGGAACGCATGGCCATCCGCTCCGGCATGACGACGATGTGGCGTTGACTGCCGAGGACGCTTTCGGTGAGGACAAGCTGCTGGCCGATGTAGTCGGGAACGAGCTCCCTGGCTATGTCGCCTTCGGCAAGGCTATACGATGCCTTCTCGCCGTTGACGATCAGTTCCTCGCCGCGCATTTCGACCATGTCGCCGGGCAAGCCGACGATGCGCTTGATCAGGCGCGTGTCGTCTTCAGGCGAGGTGAATGTGACAATGTCGCCGCGCTGAGGGTCGGCAAGATGCTTGACGATGACATCGGTAAAGGGAAGCTTGACATCGTAGGCCAGCCGGTCCGCGACGACCCGATCACCGATCACCAGTGTGGGGTACATGGAGCCGGATGGCACATCGTACCAATCGGCAATAGCGCTGCGTACCAGCAGCATGCCCATGAGAAAGAACAGAAAGCCCTTGTTGCTCGCAATCAAACGCTTCGCACCTGTCACGCCTTTCATGCCGCCACCTCCCGGATAATGTGGCGACCAATATAGCAAAACGCCCCGGCAAGCGGGGCGTTTTGCATTGTGGTGAGAAGCCGATTACTTAGCGTTCATCAATGCCACGGTGGTATCGAGCATGCGGTTGGAGAAACCCCACTCGTTGTCGTACCAGGACGACACCTTCACCAGACGGCCCGACACCTTGGTCAGCGTCGCATCGAAGTTGCTCGACGCCGGGTTGTGGTTGAAGTCCACAGATACCAGCGGTTCGGTGTTGTAGGTCAGGATGCCCTTCAATGCACCGCTGCCAGCGGCGTCCTTCATGATCTGGTTCACTT
>Ga0196972_1000852_pt1 | contig 11163 bp, 9 predicted proteins | sample S1v_2013CmetaG_FD_148618 | JGI IMG/M metagenome (GOLD analysis project Ga0196972, IMG submission 148618) | Soil microbial communities from Anza Borrego desert, Southern California, United States - S1+v_20-13C | ecosystem: Environmental > Terrestrial > Soil > Desert | place: USA: California... | reverse complement strand
TAGTGGAGAGTATGAAGCAAAAGCACAAATTGGACTGGTTTCCGGAGAAAGGTGCGAAATATCCTATTCATGTATTCTTGAATAAGGATAAGGTGGTTTTGTACTTAGATACATCAGGCTATGCGCTTCACAAAAGGGGTTACCGAGAAATTGCCAATGAAGCGCCTATCAAAGAAACGCTGGCAGCAGCTATGGTAATGCTGACTCCATGGAGAGAGGACAGACTGTTGGTGGATCCTTTCTGTGGTTCTGGAACCATACTGATTGAGGCTGCCATGATAGGGCTGAATATCGCTCCCGGATTGAACAGGGAGTTTACGGCAGAACAATGGGAAATTACGCCTAAGAAGCTTTGGGAAAAAGCCAGAGAAGAAGCAAGAGCAAAGATGAGAACGGATATCAAGCTGACACTACAGGGCTATGATGTAGACGAAAAAGTACTTAGAGTTGCTCGTAACAATGCAAAGCTTGCAGGTGTAGAAGGGCACATACATTTTCAAAAAAGAGACATGCGGGAAATGAGCAGTGCTGATAAATACGGCTTTGTCGTAACCAATCCGCCTTACGGAGAAAGGCTGCAGGACAGAAAGTCCGTTGAGCTGCTGTATAAGGATATGGGAAAGGTTTTTGCGAAACTGGATACTTGGAGTTTTTATATTATCACAGCCCATGAAGGTTTTGAAAAGTTTTTCGGCAAAAGGGCAGACAAAAAGCGCAAGCTGTACAATGGTATGATGAAGACGGATTATTATCAATTCTATGGTCCAAAGCCGCCAAGAGCACCAAGGGAAGAAGTTGTGGATGGAATAGAATAGTTGGTTAGGGGGACGGTTTTAAACCGTCTCTTTGTGTTTATAATTATTTAAAAAATATTTAATACAATAGTAAACAAACTGTGCTTGTTTTACGTATATATTATTGTATTATTAACTTAAGCTAAAACTGATCATTGCATGAATGAAATAATTTACGGGAGTGGATGATATTGAGTCGCCATAGATTTGATGATGATTTTAACGGCCGCAGAGACCCTCATTGCTGCGGACCGAGAGGGCATAGAGGTCCGGCTGGCTTGTTCGGATTCGTTTTTTCTCTGGTTTCCTTAGGGCTTACCATAGCCTTTAATGTATTAGGCTTGGTTTTGAGCATATTTACAGGGTTTCTAGGCCAAGATAAAGCAACTGGCAGCGAAATTCCAAATCATGCACAAAGACCGCATACTGCGCCTAAGCAAAGCCAAGCAGCTGCTGGGGAGACAGAAAAGGCGAAGGCAGAGGCCGCATCTAGTAAGCAGCACAAGAACACAATTAATAAAGAGCAAGTGAAGGAAACCTTCAATCAAACAAAAGAAGAACATACCTCAGACTGGAATATTCTACTGTTTGTTCTTACATTGATACCAGTCATCATAACACTGGCTATGAAAAGGTTAGACTGGGCAGGGCTATCCCTGTTAGGAGGAACAGTATTAATCGTACTGTATAACTTAATTAGAAATGCTGCTATTAAATCCAAGAAACGCAAGATGGAAAAGCAAAAGGTTGCGACAGAAGAGAAAAAGGAAGACAATGAAGTAGAAAGAATCATTAAAGAGGCGTTTGATAAGGTTTATTCCATCCGAAAAGAGCTTTTTAGAATTACCAAGCCTTCTGTCAAATTGAAGCTGGAAGGTCTGTGCAATATGGCTGAAAAGATCATCGGTGAGGTAAGAGCGAACCCTGATTCCTTAAATTCAGTCAGAAAGTTCTTCTATTATTACTTAGACGCTTTTAGTGAAGTATTTGAAAAATATGTGAAGCTTTCTACCTTTGGCGAATCCTCGGATGAAGTGCAAAAGCTGCTGGCGGACACTGAGAAATCCTTTGATGACATGGAAGAAATCTTTAAGGATCTTTGTGAAGGCATGTTGGAAAAAGATATGTTAAACCTCAAAGCTACAATAAACGTATTGAAAAACAGCAATTACACCAACTGATTTAGTAAATGAAAGCCAGAGGCTAGTTAAATAGCTTCCGGCTTTTTTATCTGCATCATTTCATAAAAAGCATATAGGCAGGCAGTGCAATTGAAATTAGTGCAATAATCATAGAGCCTGCAGCCGCCAGCTTATTCTCTTTCCAGGAGTATAGAATAAAGCTAACGAGATAAATAGCCGGCAGTGCGACTATGGCTAAATTAACATATTTCATCTTATTTTTCTCCTTCTTTACCCTTTGTTGAGAAGTTTTCATAGTTCTTTATTTTAGTGCCGGTACGCCTTATGCTAAAGTCCACCTGCGTGTGGATTTCGGTATCCTTAAAGCTCCCAAGCCAGTTATAGGCCTCGAACTCTTCAACTGTGTTGAAGCTCATTGCTGCAATGTTTCCAAATTCGAACACATCAGCATTTAAGTCCTGACACTTCTTTATGGTTTTGTCCACTTGCTTTTTCATCAGTTCTTTAAATGCATTTTCAAGTATGGGCAGCTTTTCTTTATTTTCATAATCTATGGTGCTTTGGACTGCCAATATATCTGCTTCCAGAAATATTTTAACATCAATGCGCACCTTATCTTCAGCAAATTTTATCTTAATATTGGGTGGCTTTTGCTTTCTAACGTCTAATGAAATGGCCTTCTCGGGGCTCACAGGATCCGGTATCGTAAAGAAGCCTCTTTTGAAATCATCCCTAATCATCATCATCACTCGTGTTTCATCCCCGTTTAATTCGCCTACCATTTTGCCGCCGTTAAAGACGGCGGTTCCAAGGAATTCTACCTTGCTTCCACCGCTTCGCGCAAGCTCTCCGGCATAATAATCCCCTACTGTTTTAAAGGGGATCTCGGAGTTGCCGTCCGGTGGCAGAAGGTTATTCCCATAGTTAACAGATCCAAGCACTGCAATTGGTTGAGAATAAGGGGACTTTAAATCGTTCAGCATATCTCCATAGGTGGTGTTTTCATAAAAACCAGTGGTATCCGATTGGTTCATAATATACTGCTGTTTCCTGGAAAGCGAAGTCGTTAAAGTGGCTTGATTTTGGGTTAGGAATTCGCTACTGGGTCCTTTTGATACAATTACGTAAATCTGTCTCCTGATCTGTCTTCCTCTCAGAAAAGCTGTAAGATATATATCGATACCTTCCCTGGCCAATTCCTCGGAAAACACTAAAAATTTCGTATGTGTATAGTTGATTCTTTTAGAAACAAAGCTGTTTAGCATATTAACACCAGCATAGAAGGATGGACAATCTATGGTTATGGTTTCAATATTGCTTTTTTGATCGACCCCGCTTCCCTCGGCTTGCCCCCCTGCACTGGTAGCTTGTGCTTTGGGTATTTGAACAGTCATTCGAAGCTTATCGGTTACACCTTTGTCCATGCCTATGCTGTATACATAAGCCCACTCTGTAACCTCTTCGGCATCATAACATCCGGTCATGGCAGTAAGCGGTATGGCAATTACCAGTAATAACAATAGTAGTTTACGCACCATCTTGAACCCCTCTCTTTTTCCGTAAAGCAGCCGTGATTAAAGCGATTGCAGGTAGACTAAAGTAAATAGTCCACCCATACTGTCTCAGAAAATGCACATAATCTGTAACCTGTACCAAATTATCCGGCAGCATGCTTAGTGTAAAAACTATTATGAGCAAGGGTATGATCAAAGGTCTGCTGTCCTGAATCCTAAAGGCTTTGCTATAGGTAGTCAAGGTGCAATAAGTCATTATGGATAAGTATAATAAGGAGCCGATGCACCAAGTAAACAAAAATATAGGGTCTAGTCTTTGAAGGAAATTGCCGATTTGTATAATCCTTGTCAATTCATATAGGCGGGAGGTCGTTTCCTGTGCTGTAGCATAGTTAAAGGCCATTATGGTTGTTAAAAGCGTCAAGCTGGTGGTAATGCCAGAAATCGCTATTGAAATATAGCCCGTTTTTCTGATATGGGAAATGCCTTGCATGGATCCGGCAAATATGCCAATTAGGATGACTTCTCCATAGAAGGAACTTCTAACTAAGCCGATAAGGACGGTCTTGTCAAACCCGTGTCCCCAAAATGGGAATAAGTAGTGATAATTATAGGTAGGCATTGCCAATAGGATTACGGATATAAATCCAATCAAAAGCATATATGCAAAAAGCCTGGCTGCTCTCGCAATGCTTTCTAAGCCTATAAAACATGCAATTGCAGCAGCAGCCATACTGAAAATAATCAGAAAGCTAAGAGGGGTTAAAGGGAATACGTAGACCTTCAAGACCTCTGCAAATTCACGGACAAACACTGCAGTATTCAGCAGCAAGAATACTGACAAGATGATTGTAAAAACGAAGCCTAATACCCGTCCCATGGATAACTCAAAGGCTTGCACCAAATCCTTATTGGGAAAGAGCTTCAACAAATGGTATAGGAAGGTGAAGCCTATCATGGCTGTCATAGCGGAAATCAAGGTCATATACCATGAGGCAGGACCGGTAATAGCTGCAACATAGGCAGGGCTGGTAAAACACACCTTTACTGCTATGGTTATAGTGATAAGACTTATGGCTTCTTGTACTCCTATTTTACCTTCCTTGATCATTTGTCATCCTCCGTATTATTTTGTTGAGTCCAGCCTCTGGATACCTTAGGCTGCCGCTTTCTGTTTGGCACATTTAAGAAATCTGGTCTGCTATCCTGCCTCCATATAGGCTGTCTTAAAATCAAGTCTGGATTTGCCTTAGACTTTGGCACCACAGGAGATAGGAATGGGACCCCGAAGGATTTCATATTACAGGTAAGGCAAGCGACTAAAAATAAAGCGATTGAAATGCCATAAAAGCCAATGATGCCAGCCATAAGGGTAAAGAAGAACCGAATCATTCTCAAGCCTATGCCCAAGGGATAGTTTGGGATGGCAAAGCTGCCCAATCCTGTGACGGCAACTACTATGATAAGAATAGGGCTTACCAATCCAGCAGCCACTGCCGCTTGGCCTAATATCAGCGCCCCAATAATGCCGAGGGTTTGCCCGATTACACCTGGAACACGTATTCCACCCTCTCTGATCAGCTCAAAGGAAATTTCCAGCAATAAGATTTCAACTATAGTCGGAAACGGGACATTCTCTTTCGTTCTTGCGATGGAGGCCAGCAATTCCGTCGGAATCATTTCCTGATGAAACATAACGAGGGCAACATACATTGCGGGCAAAAGGGTAGAAACCAATAAACCAAACACTCTGATGATTCGCAGAAAAGTACCGTATTGCCAGCGAAGCATGGAGTCTTCGGAGGTCTGGAGCAAATGATAAAAGGTGATTGGAACAGCTTCAGCAAAGGGGGTGCCTTCTGCGATAATGATTACCTTGCCGTCCATTAAAAAGGATGCAGCTCTGTCCGGTCTTTCGGTAACCAGGTTTTGGGGAAACAAGGAAAAGGGACTGTCCTCAATGTACTGTCCCAGCATCCCATCGCCGTTTATAAAATCAGCATTTATACTCTTAATCCTCCGTTTTACCTCTTTCACCACTTCTTGGTTTGCGATTCCATTTAAGTACAGTACCGCACAGAATGCATGGTTTGCATCACCAATATTGAGCATTTCGGAGATCAAATTTTTGTTTTTTATGATCTTTCTTATGAGTGTAATGTTTGTACGGAGGTGTTCCGTAAACCCCTCTTGGGAACCCATTACCACATTCTCTATAATAGGCTTATCTATACTCCGCTTCTCATAGCCTCTTGTATTTATCATCAAACAAGCATCACAGCCATCTACGAATAAAGCCGTGTCCCCATTTAGAATACGAGATAGTATGATATCATAATCCATAACCTTATCCAATTCACTGACAGATATGACACTGTCATTTATATAGTCAACCATTGAGGTAAGATGACTCTTGTTGAAGTACTCATTAAAGTTCGAGCTATCCATGAGAGGGCGTATAATAAAATCGCTGATAAGTGTTCTATCTACCATGCCGTCTATATTTGCTATAAAGGAATCGGTCCTGTTGCAGATTTTAAACTTCCTGGTAATGATATCTGCATTATAAGAACTGGCAAACTCTTTATTGATTTTATCCAAATTATAAGTTAGTTCATTGGAAACCTTGCTGTTTTGCTTTTGTTTCGTTGAGGCTGACTTATCATTATCTTTATTGGAAGAATCGTTCATTGTTTTTGATGAGCCTGCTTCAGGGGTAGTCTCCTTGTCTTCCTCTGTCGCCTTTATATTATGAGCTTCAGGGGTATTCTCACGATCTATCCCTTCATGTCGGCCTTCCAATAATTCAAAACCTTGTTTCGCAGCGGGCTTATATGTAAATAGACTTTTGATGTTATCCAATATTCCCGGCATTTTTGTACCACCTTATATCATTCATTATCTTGAGATTTTTGCCAGATTGCAGGAGTACTATTCATAACTAATTAGGCTTTATCTGCTGGGCAATTGGATTCAATATATAAGTACAAAATATGTACCTAAAGAGCATTGATGATTGGCAACAAAAAAGCATGGGATAAATCCCATGCTTTGATCGCATTTGGTATTATTTATTATCTTAGTACACGCTTTTTGACAGCGGGTCGAGGAATGATGAGCTTTATAGCTGGGTTTGACTTCAGCAGCTCCACGGCTGCAAAACCTGCAATAATGGGCAATGCTATATAGATCCAAAGACGCATGCTTTTAGCCAATTTTAGAATGATTGCTTCGATCAAAAGAACAATGGCTAAAATGATTGAATTTCTTGTTGTAGAATTCATGCTTATTCCTCCTTCGTTTCTTAGGTATGTAGAAACCTCTGATCTCCCTGATATATGCGACATAAATGAGCACATAAAAGCTTTTTTATAAGTATAGCAGATATTTAATGGATGTGCATCAGTAATGTATTGTTGCCAATAAAAAAATAAATAATAACATTAATAAAGAAATAAGGAGTGATTCATTTGAAAAAAGGGTTTATATATAAAGGCGGGTTGCTGCTTCTTATAATCCTTATAGCTGCAGCGGCATTCTTAGGATGTACTGCAAACCAACCCCAACCACAGCCTCAACCACAGACCCCGACACCTGCAGAGCCGCAGCCTACTGCACCGACACCTACAACACCCACTGTGGAACATAATGTAAGTGATTATATGCCCATGCTGGTGGGATACACTTGGGAATATGAAGGTGAGGGAAATGAGTACGCATCCTATGTATTAAAGGTGGAATATCAAGAGAGTAATAGGTATCAGCTGTCGAGAGATAACGGAGGTGCCGTCATAGCGGATATTTATGAGGCCAGAAAAGACAGTCTGGTGCATGTCTATCAGGCCGGTGAAGGCGAGGATCATCCGAACTTATTGAAACAGCCGAATAATTTAGAGGACATATTGATAAAACTGCCATTGCAGGCGGGAAACAAATGGACTAGCGAAGAGAATTCCTATGAAATCCTTGATACGAAAGCCAGTATTACGGTTCCATATGGTACATTCAAAGATTGCATTGTAGTGAAACGTACATACAAAGACGGCGGGGAAGACTATATGTATTATAAAGATGGTGTAGGACTAATACAATCAGAGTTTCGCTCCGGCGATTTTAAGGTATTCTCAAGGCTAAAGAACTTTACAAAGAAATAGGCTGTCAAAACATATATGCCTTTGCATATATGTTTTTTGTTTAATTGCCATTTGCAAGGCAAATCTAGGCAAAAGTCGAAGGCACTCGACGGGCTCTCGACTTTTATTGTATTTAGAGAATGAAATATGCCTTTATTGGCAATAACTCAAATAAGAACATATGGACAAGGTGGTATATATGAAGAAAAAAATATTGTCAGTTATACTTTTAAGCATGATTGCAGCAGGCTGCTCAGAGGAAATGAACATAGAGAGCATTGTAAAGGAATCTGTAGAAGCACAGGCGCCTGCCGCTGAACATAGGTTTATTGGAAGATTTGATGAAAGCATCAATGTGTATAGGGCATTCAAAAACAGGATTATGATACAATCAGAGCAAAATGAAGGCTTTGAAGTTTATAGTCTTGATATAAATTTACCTTCCCTTCACTTTAATTATAAGGTACATAATCAGGACGATCTGCTTTACATTCGGCAGTTGAATGGAGAGAGAACAATTAAGGTCAAGCAAATGGGCAATGGCGAGGAAAATAATGTGATGGTTTTGGAGGATAAATCGCCGAAGAATATTGCAAAAAGGGTTGCTTATTCCGGAAATGCATTGGTGTCGGTCTCTCCAAGTCAAAGACATATTGTTTATTGTGCGGCAGGTGATATACAGAACAACTATAACCTCTATGTTTATGATATTGAAACAGAGAAAAGTCAACAGTTCATGAATGCTGCCACAGAGGATCTGTTGAATGATATGGAAGGGAATATCGCTTGGTCGCCTAACAATGATATGGTAGTAGTTTCCAACAAGCAGGTGTTTGATATTAATACCGGAAGGTTGATCAAAGAGATTAATGGGCAAAGTGTGAAATGGGCAAAGGATGGAAGCAAGCTTGCGTATATCAGGGCAGAAGGCGGCTATGGCAAAGCAGTATGTATACTGGATATGAGTGCATTGGAACCAGAGGAAGTATTCATAACCAACCAAGGGGAATATCTTCCCGGATATATGATATGGAATGGACAGGGAACGAAGCTTGCTTTTGCGACTGCAGCCCAGGAGGATGCAGAGGCTGAATATGGGGCGGCGCTTTATAAGGCTGTTTACAGTTTGGACTGTCTTAGCAAAGAAGCAGTAAGAGTCGATACGGCACTTCAGATGCAGCAGACTGAGATAATGAACCTCCAGAGTCTGCATTATAATGCAGCGGGTACAGTATTGACATTAGTAACAGAAAATTTTTCCGGGAATGATCTGCGTGTATTTAATTTGAATACAGAGGCAAGTTCGTTTTATAGCAATATCGAGTATTTGCATGATGAAGACAACGAAGATTACGTATGCAGTACAGAAAACAATATATACTTTGTACAGAACAGCAGTATTATTCAATTGAGTGAAAGCCTGGACAGTCATAAAATATACCAGTCTGCAGCTTTCATAGAGGATGTATATGTATCATCAGAGGGCAATACCATGCTTATCATCGAAAAGACGGAGAAGGGTTCTGTACTCCGACAGCTGGTTAACTTTGAGAAGAAATATATGTAGCATGCATCACCTCCCAAATTTTCCAGGAGTTGTCTGAAAATTGAAAACGATTGTGCTTGTATGGAGTACAATCTATATAAAATGTATGTAAAATTTGCACAAAACTATTTTTTAATGAAAAGATTGGTGTTATAATAATGTTGGATAACGACGAGGAACTTTGACAAAAATAGAAAAGAAACAATATTATCAACGGGAGGATTTTAAATGAAAAAAATATTAATCACAGGCGCACTTGGCCAAATCGGTACAGAGCTTATCACTTACATGAGAAAGCACTATGGAACTGACAACGTTATTGCCAGCAACAGAAGCGAACATGAAGGCAATACAGATCTGATCAAATCTGGTCCATTTGAAGTGATTGACGTTGTTGACGGCAAGAAAATCGCTGAGGTTTGCAAGAAGTATGGGGTAAATCAGATCATACACTTGGCAGCTTTGCTTTCTGCAACGGCAGAGAAGAATCCACAATTAGCTTGGGATATCAACATGAATGGTACATACAATGTGCTTGAAGTAGCAAGAGAGCAAGGAATCGCTGTATTTACACCAAGCTCCATCGCTGCTTTCGGCCCAACTACACCTCCAGACAACACACCTCAAGATACAATCCAAAGACCATCTACTATGTATGGTGTGACAAAGGTTGCTGGAGAACTTCTTTGCGACTATTACTTCAAAAGATTCGGCGTTGATACCAGAGGCGTAAGATTCCCTGGAATCATCTCCCATGGAGCGCTTCCAGGCGGAGGTACTACGGACTACGCTGTTCATATATACTACGAGGCACTTAAGAATAAGAAATACGCTTCATATATCGACAAAGGTACATTTATGGATATGATGTACATGGATGATGCGATCAAGTCAATCCATGACTTAATGGAAGCAAACCCAGATAAGCTTGTTCACAGAAATGCATTTAACGTTACTGCAATGAGCTTCGATCCAGAAATGCTTGCAGCTGAAATCAGAAAGCATATTCCTGAATTTGAATTGACTTATAACGTTGACCCAGTAAGACAGGCAATCGCAAACAGCTGGCCTAATTCATTAGATGACAGTGCGGCAAGAGAAGAATGGGGCTGGAACCCACAGTTTGATCTTGCGGCAATGACAAAAGATATGCTTGAAAAGCTGTCTGTAAAGTTAAATATAAGCAAGTAATAAACATAAGTAAGTGTACTAGAAATGAGTGCAGCAACAATCATTTCTAGTACTGCAGAATCTTTAATATAATATTTGGAGGTAAAAAAATGAGCGTTCATGATTTGGATTTTATAACCGAGAAGCTCAATGAGCTAAAGGATCAAGGCGTTTACAGAAAGCTTTCTGTATTAGCCAGTGCATCAGGTCCAAGATGCGTTATCAACGGCAAGGAAGTAATCAATCTTTCCTCAAACAACTATCTTGGTTTTGCGAATCATCCAAGATTAAAGGAAGCTGCAAAAAAGGCGATTGATGAGTGGGGCGTAGGAGCTGGTGCGGTTAGAACAATCATCGGCAATATGTCAATCCACGAGCAGTTGGAAGAGAAAATTGCTAAGTTCAAGCACGTTGAAGCGGTATTGACATTCCAATCAGGCTTTACTGCAAACGCAGGCTGCATACCGGCAATCACTGAGAAGGGCGACGTTATCATCACTGATGAGCTAAACCACGCCAGCATCATTGATGGCTGCCGTTTGAGCAAGGCTGATGTAGTAAGATACAAGCACAGCGATATGGAAGATCTTGAGAGAGTAATCCTTGAGGTTAAGGATAAATACAAGGTAAAATTGATCATTACTGACGGTGTATTCAGCATGGATGGAGACATAGCTAAGCTTCCTGAAATCGTTGAATTGGCAGAAAAATACGGCTGCATCACTTATGTTGACGATGCGCACTCTTCAGGCGTGTTGGGCAGCAATGGCCAAGGTTCAGCGCATCACTTCGGACTATCCGATAGAGTTGATATTCAAATTGGTACATTATCAAAAGCAATCGGTGTTGTAGGCGGTTATGTTG
>Ga0196972_1000851_pt1 | contig 11192 bp, 8 predicted proteins | sample S1v_2013CmetaG_FD_148618 | JGI IMG/M metagenome (GOLD analysis project Ga0196972, IMG submission 148618) | Soil microbial communities from Anza Borrego desert, Southern California, United States - S1+v_20-13C | ecosystem: Environmental > Terrestrial > Soil > Desert | place: USA: California... | reverse complement strand
CCAAAGCAATACCGTATTCGTGTGATTTCAAACCGGACTGGCCGCTTCGAATAGCGCGCGGCCAGCATGAGTGGAAGCAGGCCGAAGAAGAAGATCCACAGGTCGAAGGCAGGCGCCCGAGCACCTCGGAGAGGTCGCCATGGCGGGTCGACATTTCGCCGTCGACCTCGATCCTCTCATCGCAGTTGATCAGCCCGCCAGCCAAGGCATCAATGATGCGAGAGTTCCGCCTCGATCAACCGATCCATCTCCGTATCGCTGACGGGAGAACTCAAATAGAAGCCTTGGGCGGCGTCGCACCCATACTCTCGCACTGCAGTGAGCTGATCCGCCGTCTCTATCCCTTCAGCGCATACCGCAATCTTCATCTCGTGCGCGACGCCGGTAATCGCCGCCAGTATGCTCAATTCCTGCTCCCGATGCGGCAGCTCTTCCACAAGACGTTTGCTCGGCTTGATGACGTCCAGCGGGAAGCGGCGAAGAGACGAAAGGGCGCCAAGCTCCGCACCGAAATGATCGAGCGAGACCCGAATGCCGGCGTTCTTCAGCTCCGTCAATAGATCCACCGAGAACTTCGGGTCCCAAAGGACGCTTTCGCGTATCTCCAACTGTACCAGCGCCGGGGAAAGCCGGGTTTCCTCAAGTATGCTCCTGAGGGCTTGCAGGAAGCGCGGGTGCCGCAGTTGGCGAAGTGATACGTTCAGGATAAGCGGGGCGGCGAGTCCGTCATCGATCCACTTCCCGTATCGATGGAGTGCTGTCCGCAACGCCCATTCACCCATTGCGGGCATCAGGCCGGCATTCTCTGCGTGATCAATAAACTCGGCCGCCGGAAGCAGGCCCCTTTCGGGATGCTGCCATCGCATCAGCACTTCAATGCCGGACATGCGACCGCTCTTCAAGTCGAATTGCGGCTGATAATGCAGGCAAAACTGCCCGGTGTGCAACGCGCGCCGCAGTTCCTGTTCCAGTTGCTGCGCCTCCTCAACCGCCGTGCCCATCTCGTGCCGATAGAACTGGAAATTGTATCGGCCGCGGCCTTTCGCCTCGTACAGCGCCAGGTCGGCCAGCTTGACCAACTGCTCGGGTTCTTTGGCGTCATTCGGGAAAAGCGCAATGCCGATGCTGGTCCCGCTGTGGACTTCCTGCCCCTCCAGAACGAAGGTGCGTCCAAGCTCCCCGACGATCTTTTCCGCCAGAGTGCCGGCTGCGTATGGCGTGACCAAGTGGGTCTGGATGATGACGAACTCGTCCCCACCTAGCCGAGCCACTACATCCGTCGCCCGTGTGTGCGCCTTGATTCTGTTTGCCACTTCCTTGAGAAGAAGGTCGCCGACGTGGTGCCCCAGCGTGTCGTTGATGGATTTGAACCGGTCCAGATCCAGAAGATGCACGGCGACGAAATGCTCATCCCTTTTCGCGTAGCACAGAGCATCCTGCAGGCGATCGTTGAAACTTGCGCGATTCGCAAGCCCGGTCAACGCGTCATGATTGGCGAGGTGGTAAGAATGTTCAAGTGCTTGTCTGAGATCTTCCTCCGCTCTCCTGCGGGCGGTAACGTCCTCGAACATGCCGATAACATACTGCGGGACATCGTCAATATGACTGAGAGCGGTCGTCACGTTCATCCAGACAAATGAACCGTCCTTTCGGATATGGCGCTTCTCGGAAACATAGGAAGACGTCTGACCAGAAACAAGCGTTTGGAAGTTGTAAAGCGCCTGTTCCCGGTCTGCCGGGTGCGTGATGTCCATGATCGAAAGGCGCGTGAGTTCCTCCAGGGTATAGCCGAGCGTATCGAGCAGCTTCGGATTTGCGCTAATGAACAAGCCATCGAGCGTTACTTTTGCGATTCCCAATGGGGCGTTTTCGAAAGTGGCGCGAAACCTCTCTTCACTCTCTCGTAACGCTGCTTCCGCATGCTTTCTCTCACTTATGTCCTCGAAGATGGCGATGCCATACTGAGGTTTTCCGGATGCGTCACTCAGCATGCGCGCCGTCAGGCGGATCCACGAGGTCGCACCGTCTTTGCGCAACATACGCCGCTCACGATTTATTTCAATCTCGCCTGCCAATAACTTCGTCGTAAATTCGGTACTGATCGCGCGTTCTTCCGCCGGCGTCACATCGAGATAGCTGAGACCGACGATCTCTTCCGGCGTATAGCCGGTAATTTCCGCGAACTTCCGGTTAGCGTAAGTCCAGCGTCCTTGAAGATCGATATGCGCAATTCCTACCGGCGCATTCTCATACAGCAGCCGGAACTTCTGTTCGCTCTGATGGAGGGCATTCTCGACCGTCTTTTTCTCGTGGATGTCGGTGCATGTTCCCATCCAGCGGATAATCGCGCCCTTTTCATCCCGCACCGGTAGCGCTCGCCCTAGCGTCCAGCGGTACTGTCCGGACCGATGCCGAACCCGGTATTCGATTTCGTACGGCTCGCCGGTTTCCAGGCTATGCCGCCACGTCTTATCTGTGAGCTCCCGGTCTTCCGGATGGAACAGCTCCATCCATTCATCACCGTCGGTCGAACCCCGGGGAACCCCTGTGAACTCGTACCATTGATCATTGAAGTAGTCATGATAGCCATCGGCGCGCGTTGACCACACCATTTGCGGCATCGCGTTGGCCATGGTGCGGAACATTGCTTCGCTCTCGCGCAGTGTCTTTTCGGCCTTGACCCGGTCGCTGATGTCCATCTGGGCGGCCACTGCGCCGATGATGCTTCCATCGGCGTCATGAACGGGTGCGCCGGAAATAAGGATGTTACGGCGCACGCCAGGCGCGTCGAAGGGCTCTATTTCGACGATATCCCGCGGTGCCTCTTCGCCTTTGAGCGCGCGTGCCAGTACCCATTCGTCGGCCTGTATCTGTACGCCCTGGCGACCGGTGCCGTCACTCCACCAGCCCTTGCGTTGCACGAACTCGCCAAAATCCGTGATCGCCGGATCGTCTCCCCAGATTCTCCTGCTCTCCCGGTTCGTGCGAGTGATACGCCCCTCGGCATCCACCATCACGATACCTACGGGAGCGGCCTCCAGCAGAGCGTCGAGCCGGTAACGCTCGGTCTCCGCCTCACGCATGGCTTCCAGGGCGCGTTGCTGGCTGATGCGCAATTCATCCTCAGCCCGCTTGTGCTCCGTGACGTCATAACCCTGGATAAAGATGCCGCGCACGTTTCGCCCCGGATAGACGAAGGGCTGGAAGACAAACTCCACGAAGTGCTCTTCCAGCTTGTCATCCTTCGCATGGCGAAGTTTCACCGGCATCCTCTTGCCGAAAAACGGCTCTCCGGACGCATGAACCTTGTCCAGAATCTCGAAGTAGCCTTGCTCCGCGAGTTCGGGCAACGCGCTTCGAACGGGCTTTCCGATTAGGTCGTCGCGGCCCACTAGCTGCTTGTATGCGCTGTTTGCGAACTCATAGACATGTTCCGGCCCGGTAACGAGGGCAAAGAATCCAGGCGCCTGCTCCACCAGCTTGTGCAGCCGTTCGATCGCTCCGTCGCCGTCCCTTTCAACAGGCATTTCGGGTAGTGATTGGAAAGTTTGATCAGACATGATTGATGAGCTGTGCGTGGATTCACGGAGCCGGAATACCTGGATCGACTTCTTGTTGAAGAGGAGAATTGACAACGCTCATTCAACAGCGGGGCGCCGAAGTCTTGCACCACACAAACAGTGGAAAATTGATTGGACTTGATGTTGCTACTTAAAGATTCGGCTTTGCCAAAAAATCATTCTGTTAATTTGCCCCATCTGCAAGGGATGTCACGCGTTTCGCTGCTGCAGCTTTTCCTCCTGCAAGCAAAGCACGTAGACCGCATGTGCCATCCATGTGCCCAGGACCGCCAGCGAAAGGATGACCATTCCCCTGCCGGCGGCCGGTTGCTGGTCGCTGAGGTAGACACTGCACAACTGCTGGGGCGCGTCCTGGTAGAGCAAGCCTGCCGTCAGGGTCATCCAGGTCCAGTTGAATATGAAGAACGCCTGCATCACCAGGCCGGCGCTCCGCCAGACTGCTCCGGTCAGCGCTCCGGCAACAAGCATGCTCAATGCCTTGCCCATTCCCACCCGCGCGTCGAGTACGGCAAGGTCGAGTGCCACGGGAAGCATCCAGAACGCGGTAATGAGCATCGCGGCGAACAAGGCCGGCAGGCTGTTCGCATTCCACCGCAAGTGCGTCTCGTCAGACCGGGATGAGCGCGCGGTCAGCCAGCCAATGGCGAACAGTAATGGCAACTCGATGAGCATGTGGCGGGGCATCGTCGCTTCCAGCCACCCACGGCCAAGCGCGGTCGCGACAAGAAGCAGGCAGGGCAGGATGAGGGCAGGGCGCATCGGCATGGCGTCACGTCCCTTTCACGAATGGCAGGTCGGCCAGGGCGATATCAGGGCGGTCGATATCGTAGGCGCGAACAACGCGCCCGTGGCGATCCACCACGAAGAGTGCGGCGTTATGGGAATAGCCGCCCGCGCCGTCCGGGAGCACGACAATCTCGAACAGTTTCAACAGCCTCATGAGACTGCCGGCTTCCGTTACGGTGGCAAAGCTCCATAGCCTGGCGTCGGCTTTCAGCTGGTGAGCATAGGCGGAAAGCACGTCCGGCGTATCGTGGACAGGGTCGAAGCTCAAGGTGAGCAGCTTTACCCGGTTTTCCAGGCCGCGTGCGAGGATCTCCTGCTGCAGATAGGCCTGGCCGTAGGTGCTGGTGCGGCAGATGGTGACGCAGCGCGTGTACACCCAGGTCACGAACGTCGCGTCCGTCCCGTCGGCGATGTCGGACAAATTGAATACGCGGCCTGCGCCGTCTACCACCGGCGTCGGCGGCAGCAGCCGCGGCGACCGGGCGATATCGATACGCCTGGCACCGTCGGACGTGACGGTCTGGAAGCCGCGCGTCACGCTCCAGAATGCCGCGAGTGCGGCGACGGCAATCAGCAAGATCGCCGCCACGGGCCGCCATGTTGCTGTCCTCATCCTTTTCCGCCCAGCGTGCCGAGCTCCCTGGCCCCATCCCATGGACCGTCGCGGCCGGCGGTCGCGGCACGTTCTTTTGCCACTGCCTCCGCATCGACGCCGGATGCGCTGTTGCCCCATTGACTGCGTACATACGCTGCCACTGCCGCAATCTCTTCATCGCGCAGGTTCTTGCCGAACGCGGGCATGGTCCCGTTATAGGTCGTGCCGAGCACCTCGATGGGGCCGGTGAGGCCGTGCAGCAGGATCTGGCTTAACACGGCCGGATCGCCGGTTACCCACGGCGATCCGGCAAGGGGAGGGAATACGCCCGGCAAACCCTGCCCGTTGGCCTGGTGGCACGCCTGGCAATTGGCGACATAAATGCGGCTGCCATCCGCGATCCCGCTGCCCACGGCCGCCGACAATGCCGCCGGATCGCGCCGGTCTCCCAGTGAAGGTTCGCCGTCGGCGCCCTGGATGGCGATATAACTCACGGCCCACACCACCATCGCGATCACCAGTCCGGCTACCACGCGGGGAACGGGGTTGTATTGCTCATGCGGGTCCGCATGCTCGGAATTGCGGTTGCCTTGTGCTTTCATTGGCTGTTGCTGACAGGTTGGTTTGCGCTCAGGACCGGATAGCTGCGTTTCAAGCCCTGGAGATAGGCAACGAGGTCCATGGCATCGGGCGTCGCCAGAACTGCCTTGCCCGGTGGCACGGTCCCCGGCGGCAGCGTCACGACCTTGTCGTGCTTCGTGACTGCCGTCTCATCCTTGATCTCGAAGAGGAAGGGATACCCAGGCATGATGCTGCCCGGGACGTAGGCGCGGGGCTGGTACAGATGACCCAGGTGCCATTCGGCGCTCGGCTGGCGCACGCCGATGTTGAGCAGGTCGGGCCCGGTGCGCATGGTCCCCAGCAAGGGCGGCGCATCGTAGTGATAGTCGGCGGCGACAGATGCCCGCCCCCAACCGCGCGCCGCATCCGCAATGCCGGCGCCGGTGGAACTGGGCTGCTGGGTGTGGCAGGCGATGCACCCGTTTGCCATATATACCTCGCGGCCGCGCAGCTCCTGGCTGCTGTAAGGTTTGAGGCCGGCAGGTGCGGGAACGTCTTTGAGCTGGAGGAAGGGGACGACAATCATGGCGCAGGTGGCCAATGAAAGCGTCACCATCGCCCCGCCCAGGAGTTTGATTTCGTTTTCCATGATTACGCGGGCGAGTGGATTACGGCACGCTCGGTCTGCGTCAGCACACCCGAGCGCACGACCATGACGGCGAAGTGATACACAAAGACGAGATGTCCGGCGGTCATCAGCGCACCGCCGAGGGAGCGCCCCTTCAGCCATGGCAGCGAGACCTCCACGGATTCCATGAAGGGACGGGCGCCGTCGAGCAGCACCGAACCTTGCAGAAGACCGCCGATGCTCAAGGTGACAAGATAGATGGCGAAGCCGATCGCCACCAGCCAGAAGTGCCAGCCGATCAGGCTGGCGTGCGGCCAGCGGATGTCGAGGATGCGCGGCATGGCGAAGTAGAAGCCGCCGAACATGACCATCGAGACGAAGCCGTACATGCCGAGATGCGCGTGGGCCACGGTGAAATGCGTGAAGTGCGTCAAGGCATTGAGCGAGCGAAGCGCTTCCAGCGAGCCCTGCAAGGATGCCAGCGTGTACATCACCGCGCCGAACACGATGAAGCGCAGCGTCGGCGAATGCTTCAGCGCGCTGAAATGGCCCTTCAGGGTCAGGTGCTGGTTCACCGAGAAGGCAACGACGGGAATCACCATCATCACGCTCTGCACGATCGACAGCGTGATCAGCCATTCGGGAACGGGGCCGCCGATCAGGTGGTGCCCGCCTACCTGCCCGTAGAAGAAGGCAAGCGTCCAGAAGCCCAGCAAGGACAGGTTGTACGAGCGCACCGGGCGGCCGATGACCTTCGGCAGGAAGTAATAGACGGCGGCGATGGACAGCGGCGTGTAGAACAGCCCGAGTACGTTATGCCCGAACCACCAGTTCATGGTCGCCTGCTCGACGCCGAAGTGTGCGTCCGGGATCTTGGCGACGATGTAAAGAATCGGAAACCAGAACAAGGCGGCGCCGATGTACCAGACGGAGACATAGAGGTGATGCACGCGGCGCTGCTGCAAGGTGAAGATCAGCGGCAAGCCGATCATCATTCCGCCCGCGGCAAACAGCAGGCCGATCTGCCAGGGAATCTCCAGCCACTCCATGCCCGCATTCACGCCGTTTGCGATTGCGCCGAGGCCGGCAATCAGCCCCGCGTTCCAGAGCAGCGCGCCGAAGATGGCGAAGCGTCCGCCGACCAGGGGTGTCTTGAGCAGGCGCGGCAGCATCCAGGTGGCCAGGCCGAGCAGACCCATCGGCGCCCATCCGTAAGCCACGGCGTTGAGGTGGATGGTGCGCAGGCGCCCGAAGCTCAGCCATGCCGACTGGTTCAGGAGATCGGGCATGTGCAGTTTGAGCGAACTCACGAGGCCGGCCGCGGACGCAATAAGCAACCAGACCGCAGCACAGGCAATCAGCACAAATGCGGGAAACGCGCTTGACCTGTCTGCCGCGGCGCGCGCGGCGATCTCGTGGTCCTGCATCGCCGCCGAGGGCGTTCCGGCAACGGCATCCGCCGTTCGCTGAAGCGCGCGATGCTGTTCCTTGCTGGCGGCCGGTTCTTCCGCATAGCCGATCTCTCCCGAGGAAAAGATGGCTGCGGCGCCGCTGGACTCGATATCGAACAGTCCCTTGCGCAGCGACCAGATGAAGGCAAAGAGGCCGATTATCGACAGAATAAACGTGGCTAACAGTAAACCGGTAGGGTTCATATGGATCCTTGTCACGACGCCGGACGAGGCGGCCGGCAACGCAAATTGTAGGAATGACGCGGCCGAGAAAACAGCATCAGATCAACCTGAAAAAAGCAGATCAGAAACGAAACCGGGAACGGCGATTTCTGCTATCGCGCAGATGCAAAAAATGGTCAAATGGTGCGGCCACGGGCCGGAAAGAACAGAATGAGGAATTCCGCGCGGCGCATATCAGTAAAACCGCCCATGCCCCGCCGCCCACGTTGACGAAAGAGCAAAGCCGTCCATGAAACGTTATGAGCTACTGGCTGAAGAGATTGCCCAGTCGATCCGCACCGGTGTGATGAAACCGGGCGACCGCCTGCCGTCGGTCAGGCAGGCAAGCACGAGCAGGGGTGTCAGCCCGTCCACTGTGTTCGAAGCCTATTACCTGTTGGAAGCACGCGGACTGATCCGCGCGCGTGAACGCTCCGGCTATTACGTGATTGCCGGAGCGAAGGCGCTGCCGCCGGAACCGGATATTGCTTCACGTCCCACCGGCGAGTCGACGATGGTTGACGTCAGCAGCCTTGTGTTCGATGTGCTGGAATCGATCAAGACCAGGGACATCGTCCCGTTCGGGTCGGCGTTTCCCAGTCCCATGTTGTTTCCTTTGCCGCGGCTCGCGCGCTCAATGGCATCCAGCGTGCAAGAGATGGATCCGTGGAGCACGGTTGACGACCTCACGCCCGGGAATGCGGGCCTGCGGCGCCAGATTGCGCTGCGCTACCTCGCCGACGGACTGCACCTGCACACCGACGAGATCGTCATTACCAATGGCGCGCTCGAGGCACTGAACCTGTGCCTGCAAGCCGTGGCGCGTCCGGGCGATTGCGTCATCATCGAATCGCCGACGTTTTATGCTGCCCTGCAGGCGCTGGAGCGCGTCGGCCTGAATGCCATCGAAGTGCCCACGCATCCGCGCGAGGGCATCGACCTTGCGGCGCTTGCCATTGCACTCGAGCGCCACAAGCCGAAAGCGTGCTGGCTGATGACCAACTTCCAGAACCCGCTGGGAAGCCTGATGACGGACGAGAAGAAGCGGGCGCTCGTGGAATTGCTTGCATCGCACGAGGTACCGCTGATCGAAGACGACGTATACGGGGAACTGTATTTCGGCGCCAGGAGGCCGGTATCGGCGAAAGCCTTCGACACCAAGGGCCTCGTCATGCACTGTTCGTCGTTTTCCAAGTGCCTCGCTCCCGGCTACCGGATTGGCTGGGCGGCACCAGGCAGGTTCACGCAGGAAGTGGCGCGATTGAAAGTGACGACGACGCTCTCCGCTTCGGCCCCTGCGCAAGCCGCCCTTGCCGATTACCTTGCCAAAGGCGGCTACGACAAGCACCTGCGGCAGCTGCGCCACGCGCTATCCGTGCAGCAGAGCGCGATGATCCAGGCCGTGGTGCGGCATTTCCCAAAAGGGACGAAGGCAACCCGGCCGAACGGAGGCTATTTCCTGTGGATCGAGCTGCCCGGGAACGCGAATGCGCTCGAAATACACCGGCAGGCGCTATCCCTCGGAATCAGCGTTGCGCCCGGCCCCATGTTTTCGGCACAACGCGGGTTCGCGAATTGTCTGCGCTTGAACTATGGCCATCCGTGGGATGCAAAAACGGAAGAGGCATTGGCCACGCTCGGAAGAATCATCGCCGCGAACATGGAGGGCAGGGCAGTGGCCTGAGCGTCAACACGCTGCAGGATTATCGGAAGAAGAAACCGGTGGGGAACGGGTCGGAGTCTTCCAGCACCCACTGGTTGAAGCCGCTGATATGCGCGCTGCCTGTGACCTCGGTGATGGCGCCGTCGAACTCGCCGACCTTCACGGGCTCGACCACGCGCACCGTAAAGCTGCTGCCGACAATGCTGCCGTTGACGTAGGGCTGGTTCAGCGGCAGCGTGCCGCGCAAATACAGTTGCGCGGCACGTCCCGAGGTGCCGGTTCCTGTAGGCGAGCGGTCCACTTCGCGGTCGGCGAAGATGCACACGTTCGACTGGTCCACGCCGTCGCGGTTCGGCACCCCGTCGATGATGGTTCCATACAGCGCGTTCAGGCCGGGCTCCAGCGGGTGCTGGATCCTGACCTTCGCCTTCACCGCCGCCTTCGTTTCGGCGCCGAGCTGGATCAGCGAGCGGACCAGCTCGGGACGGATCTCCAGCCCGGCCTGTTCCCCGTTGATGTAATAGTAGAAGGCGCCGCCGAAGACGATGTCGCCGACGATACGGCCGAAGGAAGGCGTATCGACTTCAACATCGCGCATGAAGATGAAGGCCGGGACGTTCCTGAACGTGACGGCGCCAGCGCGCGTGCCGTCCCATTCGACGTGCGCCTCGATGAAACCTGCCGGCGCATCGAAGCCGATGCGCGTGACCGGGCTGGTCCGCTCCACATAGCCCATTTCCACCAGCACCTTGCCCAGCGCAATGATGCCGTGGCCGCACATGTCGCTATATCCCTCGTTGTGAATGAAGATCACGCCGAAATCCGCACCCGCCGTGGTCGGCGGGAGCAGGTAGGCGCCGTACATGTCGGCGTGGCCGCGCGGCTCGTTCATCAGGAACTGCCGCAGGTCGTCCCGGTTCTCCTTGAGCCACGCGCGTTTTTCCAGGATGTTCTTGCCCGATACCGGCGGCATGCCCGACACCAGGATTCGCAAGGGCTCGCCGCCGGTATGGGCATCGATGGTCTGGATCGTACGGAGGAAATTAAGCATTGTTCACTCTGGTTGTTGATTCGTGCGGCGATCAGTAGCTGGTGACGGCAACCGGTTGGCCGCCCTTGAACTGGAAGACGGTGACGGGCGACTGCTTGAGGTCGTGCTTGTCATCGAATTCGTAGGCGGCTGCCACGCCCTTGTACTTGATCTTGGCCAGTGCCGGCGCATACTGCTTGGGCTCGACCGAATTGGCCGCCTTCATTGCCTCGGCGATCAGCATCATCCCGTCATAGAACGAGGCAGCATAGACCTCGGGCGGGCGGTTGTACTTCTTCTTGTAGTCGGCAGCGAAGGCGGCGCCGGTCTCGGCCTTGTCGAGGATCGCGCCGCCTTGCGTGCAGTAGACCTGCTGGCCGACTGCTTCGCCGCCCAGCCGCCCCATCTCCGGCGAACAGATCCCGTCGCCGCCCAGCAGCAGCGCGTTGAAACCGATCTGCTTCATCTGGCGCGCCATCGGGCCACCCTGCGGCGCATAACCGCCGTAGAAGATCGCATCCGGCTTCTTGCCCTTGAGCGACGTCAGGATGGCCATGAAATCGCTCGCCTTGTCGTTCGTGAACTCCCGGCCGATGATCTGTACGCCATTGGCCTTCGCCACTTTCTCGAATTCGTTTCCCAGGCCCTGGCCGTAGGCCGTCCGGTCGTCGATGA
>Ga0196972_1000850_pt1 | contig 11195 bp, 17 predicted proteins | sample S1v_2013CmetaG_FD_148618 | JGI IMG/M metagenome (GOLD analysis project Ga0196972, IMG submission 148618) | Soil microbial communities from Anza Borrego desert, Southern California, United States - S1+v_20-13C | ecosystem: Environmental > Terrestrial > Soil > Desert | place: USA: California... | reverse complement strand
AGGGCCTGAGTCAATTTGACGAACACCATATTGGCCATTGGTATTGTCAGGATCATTCCCCACAACACTTGTGGTGATATTTTTTAGCAAATCGGATTCAATTTCAGTTCCGAGCTCTTCAGCACCCGCCATATCGAAATTTTCAACATACTCTTCAAAGGTATATGTCAATTCCTGAGCCGTATAAGCATTAGATGTATTTGCAGCTTGAGTTGCGCGTAGAGTTTGGAACCTCATGACGCTAGTTTCATCAGTGGTTTTTAAGCCGGGGACAGTAATTTGACGAGGCGCCAAACGGAAGGTCATTGCCTGGCCCAATTGAGCAGGTTGATCTTGAAAGTTCTCGTATTTTTTGTTTGCTAAGGCTAAAGCACAGAATCGGTTATCTAGCCAGGCTAAATCTGCGTTTGCATAGATACTGACATTAACGCCAGTGTTAGTAACAGCCATCGTATATCTCCAAATAAATTAATATTTGGCGATGGCTATATTTCGTTTGATAAGATGTTAGTTAAAAAAACCTTTCATCTGATCAAGAGTCGTAATCTTACCACCGCCTATACCTAGATTCGATGGTTCTAATTTGCCTGGAGGCTTAGGAGCAGGAGTACTTTTCCGCGCCGCTTCGTTACGTGCTATACCGGCAGAAATGCTCTTCAAAGCATTTTCAGCCATTTTGGTTCTTCCATCACGCAAGAAACCAATTACGGAACTGAATTTTTCGGGATGTTTGCCGAGTTCTTTTAAAACTGCAGCTGTATTTTCCAGCGGTGTCGTCATTCGGATTATTTGAGCGTCAATCCCCGAGGATTCAGGCTTCAGATCCAAATCTTGAATAATATCTACAAGCTCTGGATCATCGACCAAAGCCGTTTCAATTTTATGCCGGAAATCACGTGAAATTACTGCATCTTCACGCTGTAGTAGATCAGATTGCAACTCTTCACGAGCTGCGGCCTTAGCGGCAGCTTTAGTACGAGCATCGATTTGCTCCATCAGCTGCGTTAAAGGATCTTTACCTGTACTATCCTCAGCGTATTTCGGAGATGTTTGTAATTCCGCCTCACGCTTTCTTTCAGCTTCAAAGCGCTCCCTCTCTTGTTTGCGGGTCAAGCCAATCAATTTATTGACATGATCCTGACTCAACATCTTTTGAGATGTAGATTCGCCTTCACTTGCCTCAAGAACTTGCGTGTTCTCACTTCCCGATAAATCTTCAGTAGTTGCTGACTGTTCTTCAACAGCCCCTAATTCCTGTTCGGACATAATTAAAACCTCACACTAGTTATTAACCCCACAACGGTAATACCGGATTACAGCCCGTCTGATTATTTTGACCGCATAATTGCGTATATCCTGGTTTAAGTGTCAGTCACTGAATTCAAACTCAATCTTAAAATGGATTTGAATTAATTGCAATAATAAATTATTTTATATTTATTATTGCATTTTTGCATTTTTTGGCTTTTTTGTGCTTGTCTTTTGACTTTCAGCACGTTCTGCTTCAGCGCGTTCCGCTTTTGCAGTTTCTTGGAGCCAGTATTCGCAATCTTGTTTTGCCCCTTTCAAGGCATTTAAGTCAGCATAAGTTTGTGATATCACATTTTCGAGTCGTTGAATCTGTTGATTGTATTCACCAATGCGATTCAAAATTTGATCTTTAGTCATGATATGTCCTTATTGAGTTGGTTTGGGTTAAGCTACGGCTACGCTGGTTGCACTCCACTGTACTGTGGTGCTTGCGCCAGGATCTGCTGTAAATGTAATTGTGAGCTGGTCGGTACCGGGTAAAGCCTTTGCAATTGCCACCTGGTTTGTGGACGTGCGAATAGTTGCATTAACAATACTGGATGCTGTTAAACCAGTTGCGGTAAACGTATTACTTGTTCCGCCGCCAGCATAAACGGATGTTATGCCAGATTTAATATTAAAGCCGGCATCTCCTAATAGTCCCAATGCATTCACTGCCTTTAATAAATTACCTGTGGCAGGTAGGGATGTCGTACCGAATACGCCAAATTTAGCTGTAGCTTGACCTGGATCTGGCAATGAGAATGTGCTGGCCTGTCCCATCGAATCATTTGTGATGATATTAATAGTATCGCCGGTATTCGCTACAGCACTTATACGTAAACTGCCTCTTGCCGCTGTTCCGGGATAAGAAACTAACGTACCCGCTGCACCACTTGTACCCGCTTGTATATTTCCAGATGATGCTACTAATGAACCACCAGAGGTAACTGTTAAAGTTCCTGCAACAGATTGACCTAATACACTGGAAGTTGCAGATAAAATAAAATTAGCCGTTGATGCACCAGGATCTGGAATTGAAATTGTGCTGGCTTGACCCATCGCGGCATTACTAATTGTGGTTATAGTATTGCCCGTGTTAGCAACAGCCGCTAAGCGCAGAGAGCCTTTAGAAGCGGTGCCAGGAAAGGAAGAAAAAGTCCCAGCAGTACCACTTAAGCCTGCATTAATATTGCCAGGATTGGTCACTGTGGCCGCGCCATTTTGCAAATTACCTGTCGTATTGCTCCATGCAGCAATATAGTTTGCAATAGATGGGGAGGTAAAAGTAACTTCGCCTTTCCCTGTTAATGTCTCTAATGTGATTTCGCCATTACTTGCAAAAGAAGCTCTGAAAAAATCAAAATCACCGCCAGGATTCGAGGCTGATACATTATAATCAATTGATATATAATCTGTTGGCAATAAATAATCCGGGGATAGCCCAGATTGAGTTAACCAACCCGCAGTTGTAATTGTATCAAAATCCTGATCTGTAATGATTTTGACTTCACGTGGGGCTACGCCAACTTCACCAGGCGCGCCAAAATTAATTTCGTACATTTAAATTACTCCTTAGTTATAGAGTTGCCAGGTTTGACAACTTCAAATTCTGCATCAATGACTCTTGCATTTGTTGGCGATACGCCAGCGTTTTGTGCTGCGCGCCATGCACCCTTTTGTGCCTGTTTTATCTGATGGGCTATATAGGCAGAAGCCGCTGCCCCTGCTGCGTTACCTGCATTGGCTTCTGCATATTTTTGTTGCCAACCTATGTTATGCCTGGGCGGTATTTTCATTAGCATTCCCCGATTTAATTATCTCGATGATATCTTTTAGATGATTATGCTCTTGGTCTTGTCTACCCATGATAAGAGCGGCTAATTCTTGCTTGGCCATCTCATCGGTCCGTCTTTCTTCAGCTGAAATTTCTTTAGCTTTTAATAATATCTGTGCTCTAGACTCACCGATTTCACCTAACACTTGTATACGAGCAGTATCATTGGCTTGCCGCGTGTTGATAGTCTGAGCAACTCCAATTACATTTTTTAACTTGTCAGATTTTATTTTTTCGAATGTCTCAACTTGTTTTGTATGAGCATTCATTACTTGAGCATGCGCTGTATCAGCTTTAGCTTGAGCTTCAATTTGTTCTGGTGGCGGTGGTGGTGGATTTTGAGCAGCTTCTTGCTTTTTCTTTTCTAAATATTTGTAAGCCAAATCTTTTACAATATCGACGCCTTTAAATTCGATATTATCAAGCAATATAGGTAACCCTTCTTCATTCATAAATTCATCAAATTGCGGCGATATCTTCATTATTGCCACAATTTGTTGAACCGCTCGGTGTTTAGCAATAGCAAAATTAACACCTGCTTCAACGCGAATATGTAAATCCCCAGGCCCGTATTCAACTTTAATGCCGCCTTCTTGGTTAATTTTTACATACTCGCGTTTACCTTCACGCGTAATGATGGGTACAGTACGTGGTGTTTTTACATATTTCGGTAATAGATCAATATAAAGTTGCGCTATTTGGTTCAGACATAGCATATCGTTTACAACGTAGGGCATTGCCGCTGCATTTGATTGAGTGGCTCCTTCAATAATAGAAATGCCCGATAATTCAGAATTATTAATGCCTAAATCTGGATTGAAAGTGCCTAAAATATTTTGCAACATCTGCATAGCGCCGCTATAGGCTTGCATTACTTCTTGAGGCAATGGTTCTCGTGGAACAGGCTGAACGGGTGGCAATGGAAGTTTATTGCCATTTGCATCCGGTTTTGTATAAGCTTTTGATACGAGCAAATCACCTTGCTGGACATCCCGTAATGCATCTTGAAAATCTGGATTAGTAGGAATGGCTTCCTCAGCAATCGCAAATTTATGCATTGTCATATTGGCAAAATCAGCAGCTATGGTTTGCATTGCAAGGTTGGTTAAGCTTTGAAGACCTGCTGCGGGATATATATAAGGAATTGTGAATTGTTTCAGCTGGCCGCCATTGCCATCTCTTATCCGTATTGAGTTGCCATCTCCCCATACAAAATGCGGCATCGTATAGCTGGTTTCTTCGTAGTCTAATACCTCATTTTCAGTGAATGTATATCTACAAAAATAAGAGACTTCCGTTTCACGTTCTTCTTTAATGATAGGAGCTGGCTCTAAAATTCCGGCCTCTTCATGTTCAATTAGCTTTCTTTCATAGTCGCTTTTTAGCATTTCTTCATCATTGGCTAAACGAACCAATGTTTCTTTTTTAGTTTTTTTGTCATAAAAATCGACAAGCATGATCACACGCTTTCTGCCGATGTTATATGACCATTTTAGACTAGTGCCATAACCCGATTTTTTTGAAGTTTCGGCTTTTGGATATTTACGCTTAAGATCTTCTTCTAGAATGGGGTAAAGTTCATAATAAAAGTTCGCGTCACATTTTGTGATTTCTTTTGCCATCGGGTCGAAGCCACAAAGTGTGGGATCACGCCTTAATTCAATTTTTAATTCTTGATGGAAAGACATGTTGTTTATGTAATCGGGGCGAAGAGACTTGATGTTGAAGCCACCGGCTAGAGATTGGCGATAACCTTCATATTGCACATTTGAGTTTTGTGCTTTTTCTAAGGCGTGCCTAAACGAGCCTTCAACAAAAAGAATTAATGCTGGGTCAATATCGATATCAGGTGATGCCGAGGCATAGATGGATGGTTGTTGCTTGGAATATTCACCGCATAGTCGATTTAAAGGCGCACTTAAAAGGTTACATTCGACGATAGGTCGATTCAATTCGGTCAAATCTTGAGCTTCTTCATCTGTGATCGAAGATTTGAATGCCATGGCTATAAAATCATGGAAGCGCTTATTGTTGTCGTAATCAACTTCGAAGGTATCTTCAACGCACCGCTTCAAACGCGGTAGCTCTTCTTGGTGAGTTTTGGATACCATGAATTTTTTAAGCCTTCAAAAAGTAATTTTGAGACTCATATAATATACGACATGCAAAATTTGTAAAGTCAATGATTATTTATTATTTTTTGCATTTAATAGCGCTTAGTGTAACGAGATTTAGCCTTTTTGCGCTTAGGATCAAATATGCGCGCGGCTATTTCAGAAGTCTCTTGATCATATTCGTTGTCGGATTCGGGATTGAATGGATAGGCAAAGGTAAGTAGTAACGCGTCTGCTGTATCGCTTGATTTGACGCCACGCTTTTTCATCTCTTCTTTGGATTCCATCTGAAGACGATTATTAGAGTCCCAGCGTTTAACCTTTGTATTGCAAAGGTCAGCATGCAACTCATCTGAATCAGGTATTTTAGATGGTCTATCGTTTAACCATTCTTTTGCAAGCGCCCACATTTCAGAACGTTTATTATTATATTTGTTCTCGTTCATAGCTTTGGTGGCTGAGTTTACGGGTACAATAATCTTGCCGTATCCCATTTCGCGTAATCGGTCGATAATTCCAGCTCCAAGACCACCAACATCTATATAAATACGTGCAGGATTTTCCTCTTTGATGATTTTGTACAAAATTCCAACAATTTCCATCGTGTCTTTTTTCTTATAAGTCTCAAGTTTAAATGCAACACGACCACGCCGACGAATAATTGCAGTTCTATCATCACCAAATCGAGCTGGATCAACCCCTATTAATAATGGGCCATATTCTTTAGCTTCAGTTTCTTTGCGTGATTTCATTACCTCATTAGGATCAAGAAATGTGTCTTCCCCGCTCATTTGGAATGCTTCAACAGCGCAACAAGGATATTCCTGCATGAACTTTTTAAGTCCGTCGTGGCCATCGGTAGACCATTTAAATATCTTGAGTCGACGCCATGCTAGCTGACCATCTGTGAGGTTGTAGAGATTCTTAAGGTCTTGTTCTTCTTTTGTTAAAACAAAATCATCTGGTAGTGTTCTTGTATATCCATCTTTCCAAAACCATGGCAAAAATACAGGTATGTAATCGGATTGGCCGGTCTCTGCCTGTTGCCACATATTGTGAAACCAATTGCCGACGCCATTTGCTGTTGATTCAATGAAAACTTCTGTTCCTGGCACGTCCGGCACAGCTTCAAATAAACCTTTAGATATCTCATCCGCTTTCGCATAAAACGCAGCTTCTGAAGCATGCAAGAATTGTATTGTGCTGGAACGTCCAACCTCGGGATTTCGCGCACAGCCGACCGAATAACCACTATCTAGGGCACCAAAAATTAAAGCTTTGGCATTACTCGCTTTGAGGGATGGCTGAAACATCGGATCACAATTATCATAATAGCGTTTCGCCATTTTAAATAAGTTGTTTGTAGCCTTTTCTTCATGCGCTAAAATGAATGCCTGCATGCCAGGACGATGACTCGTAAACCAGAATCCACGACCTTCAATGTAAGTTGAGCATCCCTCCTGGCGTCCTTTAAGTATGATCACACGTACCATACCCTTTTCTTTTAATTGCTTCTCAACAAGGAAATGCAGATGCTTTTGTACTTTATTAAATGCGAATGGCACGATTCCACCCATTTCAGAGCGGATTTTTAATACTTTTTCAGCATAGAAGTCATATTCGTTGTAACAGCGACGCTTAATCTCGTCGATTTTAAGCAATTGCTGGCCATTCATTCGTAAATTCCCTTTCTTCAGCGTATAATCTGGCGATGGTAACAAAAAGACCATTCTTTAGAAATTACGAATTGGAGGAAAATTCAATGCAAAAATTAATTTTATTGATTAGCGGCTTAGTTATTAGCTGTAATTTATTAGCTGCGACTGATGTAATTTGCCCACAAACAATTACATGTAAAGGGCATACCTGCACTACTCTGCCAACAACATTCACAATGGATGATTTTTACCCTCATGTGAGAAAACATCCATTAGATCCAATCCCAGGCACATATCATTTTACTGGCGCACAAACCCCGGCAATCTGTGAATATACATTAGGAAATTTACCGATGCGTCATCCGTATGTTAAACTGCGCTCACCTATTTTAGTGCCTGATACGGCCGCTGCTAATACGAAATGGGCTGGCTCATTCTGCAGCACTTACGACCCAACACAGTGCGCTTTTAAGTACCCATCTAAATAGTTCTACATTCCGGCGACGCAGCCCCTTAATTGGGGCTTTTTATTTCTGTAGGATAAATATAAGCATCTCTGAGTCGTCGATCATGTTCCTTTCTTCTTTCTTCGGCCTCTTTATTGAAATAGTCTGCATCTATAGTTTCTATGCCTTTTACAATAGATGAGCCGAATGCATATTGCATCCATTCAATTAATTCGAAGCTATACTTGAAGTCGTCAAATCCATTGACTGGAAGGGTATTAGAACATGAGGAATGAAAAGTGCCACCATTCTTAGCCTTACCCTGTATCAGTAATCTTTTATGACCATATTTGTCTTTATATAATCTTACGGTCATACGTAGCTCTAAATCTTGAATGATGTTAGTCATATTAGTCACCTATCTCCTAAATATCTAATCTTTGGTCTCTCTCATGTTGCTCACGCATTTCCTCCATCTTTTGATTGAACCATTGTGGGTCTACCTGATAAAGAAGCTGTCTGGTTGTATCACGCATAATTTGTTGCATTATCTCAAAAAAATTATCGATGGTGAAATTAGTATTATCCCATAGCCCTGGAATATTAAAAGCAGGTCCGCCTTTTAATGGCTTGCCATAGATTTGGATATACTTTCTATTATCTTTTTTATCTTTGCCATTGCGCATTTTGATAAACAGTTTAAATTCCAAATCATTGATAATGTTACTCATATAGCCTCACTTATTGGACTTAATAAAACGTTCCTTAAACTCATCTGCTTTAACGATGTGATGAACGCCCTTGCAGTCCCTGCATACCCAATCGTCAGGTGATATTTCACGCTTGAGCTTTTCTTGAAGCGCAGCGCGAGACTTATCGCTGTCAATAGAGCCATCAAATTGGATGCATTGCATATATTGATATGCTTTTTTTAATCTGTAGGTTGACATGTTGGGCCTCCGGTATTGGGCTCAATAAAACTACATTCAGAACTTTTTATAAATAATAGGTCTGGATGCACAATGCCAGTCAAATATTTATCCAGTGCTGTGCGTAATTTTTCTGTATCTCCTAAAAGCAAGCTTTTGTAGAAATTCTTAGCTTTCATTCGAGTCACCCATTCAACGAGATAAATGGGTAAACCTTTTTCGCCTGTGGCGGCGCAGATATCAATTGAAATCAATTCGCTAAAATCAATATAAAAATCATCAGTAATTTTAGTCAGCATTTTGTGTGTCCTTAATATTGTGCTAATTTTGACGCCTGCATGCATATGCATTCAGACCGAGATATCGGACGGTCTCTCATTCTTTCCGCATGAAATTCATCAATAGCCTTTGATATTGCAGTAATTAGCTCGTTAGCCAACTCTTGTTCAGTCCTATCTATCGTCATCACTTTTATCCTCATTGTTACTACCATTAAACTTAGCCACCCATTCATCATGGGAAAATACTGCATGTTCATGTTCAACTTTGTCGCCGTAAAATTTTCGTGCGAGTTTAGGCGTTATAAATTTTATTCCATCTATCTGTAATTTTGCCCTTTGGATATTGACCATGTTTGGAACCATCTTCCCTTCCTCATTTTCAATATAATCGTTAGAGGTATCATCCATAATGTCTATAACTCTTTCGCCTAGTAATTGAGCCTGAAATTCTTTAGCTTCATTGAATTTTTTAGCAAAATCAGGATGTTTCCAGCGCCAGATATTTACAGTTCTTTGGTCAGGAATTTCCTTAAACTCTTGAGAGAGAGCTTGTAGCGATTTTGGATTAGTAGCCACAATCTCACAGATGAAATCGCCAAGCTCGGGCGTGAATATGGTTGGACGACCTTTTTTAGGAGGTGGAATTTTTGCCATTGTTAATCTGCAACCTTTTTAGGTTTGCGCCCGCGTTTAGGGGCAAAAGGCTCAGGTTTGCTTTCAATAATTTCGTCATTTTTTATTATAGATTCAGCAAACTCTTTTAGGTCTATGCAACGTTTACATTCAACATGACTGCCATTTAATCTCTCAATCAGTCCATACCCATTACATAAATCGCATTTTTGTTCAGAATTGTTCATAAATTGCCTTATATTAGGATCAAAATGTATTATTTATATACATTCCAGCATTAACACATCAGTGATTGCTTGCTTTTCGCTTTGCAGCAACCACCCCTGAAAACCACATATCTTCAACACGCTTGCGTACGCGTGCGCGTATGGTCCATCTAACTGCAGTTAATGCCCCATTTCGGGCAAGCCTGGTTTTTAGGCTTATGATCCTATCTGCAATGTCGCAAATTTCCTTCTTTTCGTAGCTATCGATAATCTCCTTCACTCGTGTCCTCAGTGTTGGAGGCACTTTTGACATCTGCGCCACAAATGAGGTTGGGCTATTTTCCGTCAAAAGCTTCCCTGCTATCTGTCCTGCTTTAAGTTCCTGTGCAATATCGTTGAGACAACCCATTGTCGTTACTGATTTGTTGATAGGCTACCGGCTCCATGGCAGCGTTTCGTTTTTGCTGTACGCAATAACGTGAATTCCAATGCGCTAGAGCAGTTTCTCTGGCTCTAGCTTCGCCAATATATTTGGTCGAATAATGAAAACCTTCAGCGCCACATTTAAGCGCCCGCATAAATACAAAGCCCTTTGACTTGATAACTGCCACATCTCTACAGCCATGGAAAGGACAAGGCTCAATTTCTTCACGCGTAAGCATTGATGAGCTCCTTTTCAATTTCTTGCTGTATGAGTGGTATTAAATCCATGAAGCGTTTGCGAGGATATTTCTCTTTTAACCGCTTTGTAATTTCGCGTCGCAGCTGGCTGCTTTGAGTTTCTTCGGGCTTGGCTAGATATTTACCCGATTTAATATCTTCCAATTCTCTAGCGCGCTCTATTTCATTGCGAACAAGTCGGATGACTTTTACAAATTCTGAAATTGTCGGTGGCCACTCAAAATGGCTTTTACAATGCTCAATGGCAGCATGTAGCTCTTGATTAGTCATCGAGATTAGATTTCTCTCTGTCGCCCATTCCAGCTTACAGCGGCGCGTAAATTCAGGGCTAACATGCTCTTGTGTCCATCGGCTTTTGTAAATGACCGAAAATCTTAAAAAAAGCTCATCGACCCATGCCGGTAAGTTTCTAATGCTGGTAGCCGCGGGCTTCGTGGTCCTCAAAGCAGGTGTTGAGCATTTGCCGGATGCTATCAGCTCGTGTGCCAGTGTATTGATTGCTTGTGCTTGCATGTTTGACCTCCATACGCTCATCGTGCCACCGTTCATCGTTGAAATACGTGGTGGGTAGCGGGATAAATTGCGGGTTTTTCCATTGGGAATCGTTTGCTGTGCGCCATTGAACATCGGCTATGATTTTTTCTGCAAAAAGATAAAGCTTTCTCTTAAGCCAAATTTTCTGAGCCAGCTTTTTCTTTTGTCGTCTTGGATAGGTGCTCCAAAATTCATCAAACTTGGACAATATATAATTATTAATATTATTATTTAATATATTAATATTATTTATATTGTCCATCTCAACCCTGGCGGCTTGTGTGGTGGCTTCCTCAAGTTCAGAGGGGAATAAGTCAAGCTGGGCGCGGGTTTTCAGACGTTCTTCATATTCGCAAACCCTGGCGGCTTTTTTATGACCACCCCCTTCTGTGGCGGCTACCCTGGCGGCTTTTTCACTATCATCAAGCTCAAGCCAAGGATTGGCGCAGGTTTCCAAGGGATCAACCCTGGCGGCTTGTGTGGTGGCTTTATCAGCCATCACACAATCAATACATAATTTTGAGTCATTTGTTTTCACGATAATCAATCCGCCTTTTTCAAGCTGCTTAACCATTCTGCGTAGTTG
>Ga0196972_1000849_pt1 | contig 11200 bp, 13 predicted proteins | sample S1v_2013CmetaG_FD_148618 | JGI IMG/M metagenome (GOLD analysis project Ga0196972, IMG submission 148618) | Soil microbial communities from Anza Borrego desert, Southern California, United States - S1+v_20-13C | ecosystem: Environmental > Terrestrial > Soil > Desert | place: USA: California... | reverse complement strand
GCTGCGCGCGCAGCTCACGCGCCAGGAGCTGCAGGCGCTGGCCCATGCGAACGCGCTCGAAGGCCTGGCCGGCAACCGGCGCCAGGCGCTATGGCAGGCGGTCGCCGGAGAAGCCGGCAAGGACTTGCTGAAAAAGGCGCCGGTGCAGGAAGAAGCCGTGCAACTGCCCGCCCTCAGCGAAGGCGAAAGCATTGCCGCCGACTACCGCTCGCTCGGCTTGACGCTGGGACGCCATCCGCTGGCACTGCTGCGGCCGCTCCTGGCGCAGAAGCGCTTCCTGCCAGCGGAAGTCCTCAACACCTTCGCCGACCGCCAGCTTGCGCGGGCCTGCGGCATCGTCACCGTGCGCCAGCGCCCCTCCACTGCCAGCGGCACCGTCTTCGTCACCATCGAAGACGAAACCGGGCCGGTCAACGTGATCGTCTGGCCGGCGCTGGTGGACAGCCAGCGCAAGGAACTGCTCGCCTCGCACCTGCTCGGGGTGTACGGCGTGTGGCAATGCGAAGGCAAGGTGCGCCACTTGGTGGCAAAGCGGCTGGTAGACCTGACCCACCTGCTGGGCAGCCTGGAAACCAAGAGCCGGGATTTCGCGTGACGGTGCCATCAGGCAAAGGCTTGCATTGGCCGCACGTCGCGCTACACTGGCCTGCACCGATTTCCCGCCCTGTCCCATGAAACCCGACCTCGCCGCCGCCATCCACCTGCTTCACCGCGCCCCCTTCGGCGTGCTCGCCACGCATGCCGTCCGCATGCCCGGCTATCCGTTTTCCACCGCCCTTCCCTTTGTGGTGGATGAAGCGCATTGCCCGGTCTTCCTCCTCAGCGGTCTCGCAGAACACACGAAGAACCTGCTTGCCAGTCCGCAGGCCAGCCTGCTGGTCATCGATGCCGGTCAGGCAAACGTGCTCGAATCGCCGCGCATGACGCTGGTCGGCGACGTCCACCGCATCGACGCCGCGCCCGCGCTGCGGGAACGTTACGTGCGCTACCTGCCGGATGCGGAGCAATACCTCGCACTGGGGGATTTCGCCTTCTTCCGCCTCGTGCCGCAACGCGTCCGCTACATCGGCGGCTTTGCGCAGATGGGGTGGCTGGAACAGGATGCGTGGCAAGCGGCGCAGGTGCTGGGACTGGATGAGGAAGCGGACCTGCTGCGCGGGTTCGGCGCGCATGTGCTGGGCGTCGATTGTTACGGCATCGACCTGGTGCGGGACGGGCATCGCGAACGGGCCGCCTTCGACGACGTGCTTTCGCCGGCGCATATTCTGGACGAAGCGAAGCGGGTGCTTGCGGAGGAATCTCGCGAGTAGCAGGTTCTTGATGCATGGCGGGTTTCGCTGCGCTCTACCCACCCTACAGTTCTTTATAAGATGGCAGGACGGGTAAAGCATAGCGAAACCCAACGCGACATCTAACTATCCCCATCCTCCGCCGAGGACTTGAAGAGGTCATCAAGCGCCTTGGTACTCTTCTGAGGCTGCACCCTGCCGCGCCGGCCGGTGAATTCTTCCTCGATGTTGTCCCGGTAATAGCTCCACGCAGCACCGGAAGTCGACAGCTTGCGCCATACCTCGGCACCGACGCCTGAATAATCGATTGCGCTTCCGTCGTCGAATTCAACACGAAGCACGCGCTCGCGCGCGTCATAACCGATTGCACGCAGCTTGCCTGCGTTGATCTTTTTCATTTCCATGATGTGCTCCGTCTGCATGCGGCGGGTTTCGCTTCGCTCTACCCACCCTACCGTCCTTTATAAAGAACCGTAGGGTGGGTAGAGCGCAGCGAAACCCGCCAGACACTCTAAAACGACGATCCCGGCTGCAAGAGAAACGCCCTTTCCTCCTCCGTCGATTCCCGCCCGAGTATGCGATTGCGGTGAGGGAATCGGCCGAAGCGCGCAATGACTTCGCGGTGCCGCACCGCGTAATCCAGGAATCCGGCGAAGACGTCCTTCCCTTCCGCACCGACGCTGTCCATGAGTTCACGGAACAAGGCCACGGCCTGCTCCTGGTCTTCAATCGACTCGGCGTGCTCCAGCGGCAGATAAAAGAACACCCGCTCGATCGGCCGCAGCGCCAGATGCTCGCCCTTGCGCAATCCTTCCTTGCACCAGGCGCGGGCCTGTGCATCGCAGCCGAACGCCGCCGGGGTGTTGCGGTAGATGTTGCGCGGGAACTGGTCGGTGAGGATGATCAGTGCGAGCCGCCCGCGCGGCGTATCCGCCCAGTCGTCGAGTTCATGCTGCGCCGCCTTGCGCACACAGGCTTCGAAGCGTTCGCGAATCGCGAGGTCGGTGTCGTCGCGTTTGATCCACCAGAGCTTCGCTCGCTCCGAGGCGACGGCGGCGTCATCGGCCTCGGTGCCGAACCAGAATTCGAGGATGCTGTCGGGGGTTTCCTGCGCCGCTGTCATGATGTCCTCCGCCATTCCCAGACCGTCCCGGCATCCGGGTCCTCCGCCGTGCCGGTCTGCGTGAACCCAAGTTTCGTGAGGATCGCGGTGGATGCGTTTTCCTCCGGCAGCGTGTGGGCCACGAGGGTAATGCCCGGCGCCGCCTTGCTCGCGATGTCCACAAGCGCCGCCGCGGTCTTTCCCGCGTAGCCCCGTCCTTCCAATTCATTGACCGTGTAATACGCGATCTCGACGCAGTTGTCCTTCGGCGCGCCCACGAAGGCGCCGCCGCCGACTGCCTTGCCGTCGTCCACGGCAATGTAGCCGACCCATGGCGGCACAAAGCCGACGGATGCGTAAAGCGCGGCACCGCCGGCACAATTCTCGGCGACGAATTCCGGCAGCGCCCCGGCCGGTTCCATTGGATGCCCGCTTACATCGCATTGCACGAGGCGGAAAGTCATCGCTCCCTCCTTACCGGTCGGTCATCGCGAGCTTGAAGGCCAGCGCGGTAAACACCGTCCCGGCCACGCGGTTCATGATTTTCTCAGCGCCGGCGGACTGCCCCAGCTTGCGGCCTATCGTTCCCGCGAGCAGCGCAATGGTGCCGAACACCAGCAGCGTCGCCAGGATGAACAGGCCGCCGAGCAGCATCATCTGCACGGTGAGCGAACCGCGCGCCGGTTCCGCGAACTGCGGCAGGAAGGCCAGGAAGAAAATCGATACCTTCGGATTGGTGATGTTCATGATGATGCCGCGCCGGTACAGTTCCCAGCCGCTCGCACCGCTTCCTTCGCCGAGATGGATGCCGGTGGCCGGCGCGCGGAAGGCTTGCCACGCGAGGTATAGCAGGTAGGCGGCGCCGGCGAACTTCAGCACGGTGAAGGCGAGCGCCGAGGTCTGGAAGATGGCGGCGACGCCGAACGACACCGCAAGCGTGTGCACGATCAGCCCGGTGCACAGGCCCAGCGTGACGAAGATGCCCGCCTGCCGGCCGCGCAGCGCGGACTGCGTCAGCACGAAGATATTGTCCGGGCCGGGCGAGATGCCGAGCAGGACGGAAGTGGTGAAGAATGCGAGGGCGATGTCGAGAGGAATCATTTCCGGAAGCGATGGTCAGGCGAAAAGCCAGATTATGCCGCCGAATCCATGGATGCGCCCGCCGGCACGCGTTACAGATGGCTGCAGAAAGCAGGTGGATTCTGCCAGTTGTCATACAACCCGTCGACATAAGTGACCGGCACCTTCGACAGTTCCTCTTCCGACACGCCTTCCAGGCACATCACGTTGACGCCGACCATCTTGCCCACTGGCGTTTCATTCCCGATACCGAAGGCGCGCACGCCGCAATGCTTGCAGAAATAGTGATGGTTCTTATGCGTGTTGAACACGTACTTGGTGAGGTCGCTTTCCCCTGTCAGCAGGCGGAACCCGTCCGGCTTGGCGATCGCGGGCCAGAAGCGCGTGCGCCGGCAGATCGAGCAGTTGCAGCGGTAGGTGCTCTGCGCAAGGTCAATCTCGGCCTCGAAAGTGACGGCGCCGCAATGGCAGCTTCCGCGATAGGTCTTCATCATGGTTTTCTCCCAGGAATCAACGACTGGATGACCGCCCCCTAACCCGGCAATGCCTCGATCGTACGCAGGACGGCGCGCACAATCGCCTCTCTCTTGTGCAGGTCGGCCATCCTGTTGGGCGTATCGATGTTCAGCGCAAAAAACACCGGGCCGGACGGCCATTCCACCCATCCGACCCACCATCCCATGCGCCCTTCCCAACCGGTCTTGGCGCGCAGTATCCAGTCGCGCCCGGCCTCGACGATCATCACGTCCTTGACGAGCCGTTGGTGTTCGGTGCGGAACGGCAGCGCGTTCCGGTAGAGGTTTTTCAGGAAGCCGATCTGCTCATATGCCGAGATGGCGAGCTTGCCGTCGATCCAGTAATCACCCTGTTCCACCGCCGGGTCGGCGTTCCCGTAGTTCAGCTTCGTGAGATAGTCTCGTGCACGGCCTTCGCCGATTTCCTTCGCAAATCCCTGGTAGACCCAGACCGCCGACGTGCGCATCGCGGACCGCAGGTCCTGGTCCTGGTTGTGCGCGGCGAAACTCCGGGCAATGCCGTCCCACCGGAATATCTGGAACTCGTCGCGCACTACCCCGGCGTCGAGCGCAAACAACGTGTGCGGAATCTTGAATGTAGACGCGGGCGAATAACGCTTGCGTGCCCGCTTGTCGTCAAAGACCGAAGTCGTCCCGGCACTGGCGCGTTCATCCGCGACCACAATGGTGCCCATGGCGTCGAATGCGACGAAATGCTTCCCCCAATCGGGACGTTCGATTGCTTTCTCCTGGGCCTGGGCGGGATGTACAAGCGAAAGGCATGCAAGCAGGAGTGTGAGGATACGGAATCTCAAGACGTCTCCCTTGAGCCCTGCGCCGCGCGTATCGCCTGGATCAGGCGCTCGGGTTCGTCGGTGCCGAGGAGGAAATGCCGTCCGCTCTTCAAGCCTATCCGGACCGCCTCCTTGCCGGAAACATTGTAGAGCCATCCCCGCGGCGTCCAGTGAATGCCCCAGCCGGCGAGGATCGAGGTGCGCGTCGGTTCAAGCTGCGCAATCTCCGCGACCGGCACGGATTTCCGGATGACGCCGGGGCCGAAACTCCACGCAAGCAGCCCGTCGCGCACGGTGATGGTGAGGCTGCGGAAGAACCAGGCGGCGAGCAGGAGAACGGCGCATGTGCCGGCGACGATCCAGCGCCCCGCCTCTTCACCGGGCGGGACCGGGACCATGAACAGGACAAGAGCCGCCACGACGAGAGCCATCGCTATTGCGGCGAAAATCGCCATTCCAGTCTGGGTATGCTGGTACAAGGTCAAATCTCCCTATCGATCGTTGCACGGGTGAGATAGTAACAAGCATTTTCATGGATCGCCGCCAAGCAGCATTAATTCCGGTCAACGATGCTGGCGGGCTCGTTGAGTGCACCTTAGGATGGCCGCTGCCTTCACCCCAAATCAATAGGAAGAACAGGAAATCCGGCATGCCGATACATGGAATTCTCAGGGCACTCCATCAGCCAGCATCCAGGCATTTTTCAAGCGCGCCGCATCATCTGGATCAGGCCCTTTCTGTGCTAAAGGCCCGCCTGGAAAATATCGGGCGCGACGGACTGAGCCGGGAAATCCTGATGGAGCTCGATGAGTTCCGCCCGCTTCTCCAACACATCAAAAAAGATGTTGACCAGGAAGTCGGAAGACGCGGCGCCGCTGCACGCACCCTGCGAATGATGTCCGCGTTCTCAAATCAATTCGCCCTTGGGAACCTGCAGCAGCGTATCCCGCGCGAGACAAGAAACCTGTGCGACATCTGGGCTCCGGACTTCCTCCAAAGAATCGATGGCGAACTCAACATTTTTTTCAGGTCGAACGAGGCGCTGGCGGAATTGCTTGACGACGATGCACGCGCCTATCTTGAAGTCGCTTCTCCGCAAAATGCACGCAGCGGCGGCGGAATTGTCAAGACGCAGCTGAACCTGGACGGCGCCCGCGTCGTATACATGAACAGCGGCACGGGGAGCAATGCCTCCCAGATCCAGCTTTTGGCGCAACGGGGCGATTCGTACTGCATGCCTGCGCTGCTGCGTCCGATGCAACCCTGCATTACCGCGTGGCGTAACGCCCTGCAAGTCTTGGCCAACAACGGGCATCTGGTCAGGGGCAATTTCTATAAAGGCCTTCACTCCGGCGAGGAGACGGATGATCTGCTGCACAAACTGGTTAACGGCGAACCCATCTGGGACGAGGCTTTCCAGCGCTGCGGCGGCGAACGCTTTCATTCCGGCATGAAGCAAGGCGTTGAGCATGTCCTGGTGTTTTCCGGCAGCGGCGTCGACGTCAGCGCATGGGGCAGGAAGGTACATTCCTGGCGACAGGACTACGAGGAATATGTCATTGCCGGCATGTACGGATTCTGCCTGGATTCAACGGAACTGCGAGATGTGATGCAGTTCTCGCAGCAACGGCTGTGGCCGATGTCGAAAACCTTCTATCGCTGCGAAGGCTTTTTCTCGCCCTCCTAACCCCCCTCTCCGATTTCCGTCCCGGATACCCGGCATCAGAACTCCATCTTCGCCGTCACCTTCAGCGTGCGCGGCAGCCCGACGCCGAGCAGGCCGTTGCCGGCCGTGGACCAGTAGTCCTTGTCGGTGACGTTATCCACCACCGCCTGGAAGGTGCTGCGCTTGCCGGCCACGCGGGTCGTGTAACGCGCGCCGAGCGAGAGCGTCGTATAGCTGTCGATGAAGGCCTGGTTGGCGTTGTCGACCGCGCGCTTGCCCACGTAGTACACGCCGCCGCTCAGCGCGAGGCCGGGCACGTCTTGCAGACGGTATTCCGCGAACAGGCTGGCGGTGCGCTCCGGCGTGTTCTCCGGCACTTTGCCGAAGGTGCTTGCGCTGGCGGCGTTGAGCTGCTTCGCGTTCATGAAGACGGTCGATGCGATGAGCGAGAGCTGCTTGTTCACTTCGCCACTGGCGGCCAGCTCGATCCCCTTGTAGTGCGCGAGGCCGTTCATCACGAACACGTTGTCGGTGGTCGTGGCCGAGGGCCGCTTGATGTCGAAGTAGGCGGCCTGCAGCAGTACGCCCTGTGCGACTTCGGCCTTCACGCCGAGTTCCTTCTGCTTCGCCAAAGCCGGCGGCAGTACCGCTCCCTGGTTGACGGTGCCCGTCGGCGCGGTGCCCGACTCTTCCAGCGCTTCGAGATAGCTGCCGTAGACCGACAAGCCCGGCATCGGCTTGAACATCAGCGATGCCGACGGGCTCACCTCGTCCGCCTCATAGCGCGACGTCGGCGTCACGTTCTGGTAGCGGCTGCTGCGCGCGCCCAGCATCGCCTGCCATTGTTCGCCGATCAGGATGCGGTCGGACAGGTACCAGCCGCGGTCCTTGATCGTCAGCGGGCTGGAGCCGAATGCGCCGGCGGGTGAGCGCTCGGCGATGAGGACCGGGTTGTACAGGTTCTGCGCGACGTTCACGCTCTGTGCCGTACCCGCATCCTGCGGCCGCTCGTTCGCGGTGTAGCCGAAGGACACTTCGTGCGTGATCACGTCGCCGGGCAGGCGGCCGAACAGTTCGGTGCGGTAGTTTTCGTTTTCCCACCACTGGCCGCGGTTGAAGGTGATGTTGAGCGTGCCGTTGCCGGTGGCGAGGTTGTAATTGCGCAGGCGGCCGAGGTTGCGGTCGCGCTCGGTGCGCGCCTTGCCTGCCTCGAACAACAGGTTCCAGTTATCGTCGAGCGCGTAGTCGGTGCGGAACAGCACGTTGGTCGCCTTCGCGTCGTACTTCTGCCATTCGCCGCCGAGATTCTGTCGATTGCTGGGGACGGCCGGCAGCGTGATGACACCGCCGGACGCCGCCGGAATGTCGATCAGCGCCTGCTCGGTCACGTCCTTGCGGTAGTGCTCGACATCCAGCTTGAAGCTGAGCGCGCGGTTGGCGCGCAGGTCGAATGCGGCGGTGGCGAAGGCGCGGTTGCCCGAGTAATGGTCGACGCCGATGTCCTCGCGCCCGCCGCCGGCGTTGATGCGCACGCCTGCCTGCCCCTGCTCGCCGAAGCGGCGGCCGAGGTCGACATGCAGGCTGGCGCCGCCGTGCTGGTTGGCCGACGCGGCGAGATTGGTCACCGGCTCCTTGCCGGCGCGCTTGGTCACGAGGTTGACGATGCCCGAGGGCGGCACGAAGCCGTAATACAGCGACGATGCCCCCTTCAGGACTTCGACGCGTTCCTTGTTCTCGAGCGGGATGTCCACCAGGTTGATCACCGGTAGCGATCCGTTGAGGCGGTAGTTGAAGCGATTCTCGACGAGGATGCCGCGGATCGAAATGTTGTCGTAGGTCGAGCCGTTGAGCTGCGAGCGCGAGACGCCGGCCGTGTTCTGCAGCGCGCCGAACAGGCTGTTGGCGCCCTGCGCGTCCAGCACTTCGCGCGTGATGACATTGCTGGTCTGCGGCACGTCGATGGGCGCCATGTCGCGGAAGGTGCCGACCTGCACGCTGTTGGACTTGAAGCTGCCGGTGCGTTCAGCGGAGACGGTGACGGTCGAGAGTTCGTTCTCGTTTGCAGGCGCGGATTGCGCCAGGGCGTGTGGAACGGAAAAGGAAAAGGCGACGGAAAGCGCGCCGGCCAGCACAGTCAAGCGGTGTTGCATGAAAACTCCTGGGAGGATTGCGGATAAAACGATGTGCGGCATGGCGCCGCTATGGCTGGCTGGCGACGCATGAGCGCCGTCTGGCTGGCGGGAATGTCTTGCTTCGGAGCGGTAGCGGCGAAACAGCTACCGTAAATCACCGGAATCGTTGCATTATTAGCCCAAATCGATAATAATGCAAATACGAATTGTTCTCATTTACCGGATTAAACATCCTGACGGGAACGCTAACCAGCCAGCCATCCGCGGCGTCACGCCAGACGGTAGCCAGCCATAAGAAGAACCGCACAAGGAAAGTGACATGGCCAGCCGTGGGTGTGCATTCGCACAATCCAAACCGAATCTCGCGCGCGTTTGCGCCGCCCTGCCAGCATGACGGCCGCTGCTACCGCCGCGCGCCCTTCCTCTGGCGCGCTCGCTGCGCATGTACGTCAGCAACTCCGCCGCATCGGCCCGCTGGGCACGATCGTCTTGCTGCATGTCGCCTTTTTCTACGCGCTGCAGAGCGGTTTGCTGCGCCAGGCCGCCGAAACCCTGCCGCGCGAAGTGACCGTGACCTTCGTCACGCCGCAGCCGCAGCCGAAACCGGAAGCGCCCAAACCGCAGCCCGCGCCTGAAAAACCGAAAACCGTTCCCGTGGTGAAAAAGCGGGTTGCTCCGCCGCCCCCGGTCCCGGTTGTCAACACAGCCCCTTCTCAGAACGCCATCACCGCACCGCCTGCGCCGCCCGCGCCGCCGGCACCGGCTGCCGAGCCCGCGCCGCCCGTGGTTTCCGCCCCGCCGGCGCCGCCCGCACCAGCCCTGCCCAGGACCATCACTTCCGGCATCGAATACCTGAAGGCGCCGCAGCCCGAATACCCACCCGCGTCGCGTCGCATGGGCGAGGAAGGCAAGGCCGTGCTGCGCGTGCTGGTCAATGACAAGGGCCGGCCGGAGCGCGTCGAAGTGCAGCAGAGTTCCGGTTCGACACGCCTCGACGAAGCCGCGCGCCAGGCCGTCCTGCGCGCCCTGTTCAAGCCATTCATGGAAGACGGCCGGGCGGTGCCTGCCTATGCCGTCGTCCCCATCCGATTCCAGCTGGATAACTAATTTCTGAAGGACTCATCATGCAAGCAAGCCCGTACGGACTCGAAACCCTCTGGACCCAAGGCGACTTCGTCACCAAGGGCGTCGCCTTCCTGCTGATCGCGATGTCGATCGCCTCTTGGTATGTGATCGTCACCAAGGCCTTGCAGCTGTGGCGCTACGGCCGTGCCGGCAAGGCGGCCGGACATCAGTTCTGGGATACAACCAGCGTCACCGAAGGCCTCGCCACCCTCGGCAAGGACAACCCCTTTGCCGACATCGCGCAAGCCGGCGTCGTCGCCATGCGCCACCACACCGCCCACAAGGGTCACCTGCATGACCAGCTGTCGGTCAGCGACTGGGTGACGCTCTCGCTGCGCCAGGCCATCGACGAAGCGGCCGGCAAACTGCAGAGCGGCATGGCAGTGCTGGCCTCGGTCGGTTCGAGTGCGCCCTTTGTCGGCCTGTTCGGCACCGTGTGGGGCATCTACCACGCGCTGGTATCGATCGGCACCGCCGGCCAGGCCAGCATCGACAAGGTCGCCGGCCCGGTGGGCGAAGCGTTGATCATGACCGCGCTCGGTCTGGCCGTCGCCATTCCCGCGACCTTCGGCTACAACGCCCTGGTGCGCGGCAACAAGGCCATCACTGCCAAGCTCAACAAGTTCGGTTTCGACCTGCACGCCCTCTTCGTCACCGGCGCCCGCGCCGAGCAGACCGAAGGCGCCAAGCTGGTCGCCGTGGCCAAGTAAGGAGCGCGTCATGGCAATGGGCTCCCTCTCCGATTCCGAAGACGATTTCAATCCCGAGATCAACACCACGCCACTGGTCGACGTGATGCTGGTGCTGCTGATCATCTTCATCATCACCGTGCCGGTCATGAACCACAGCGTGAAGCTGGACCTGCCGCGTGCGGCCAGCCAGCCGAACCAGACCAAGCCGGAAAACATCAACCTGTCCATCGATGGGCAGGGCAAGGTGTACTGGAACAACGAAGTGATCGACGACGGCGAACTCAGGAACCGCATCGCCGCCGCCGCGCAGAAGGAACCGCAGCCGGAGCTGCACCTGCACGCGGAACGCACCACGCAGTACGAAAAGATTGCGCAGGTGATGTCGGCCGCGCAGTCGGGCGGCCTCGGCAAGATCGGTTTCGTGACCGATCCGCAGGGGAAGTAGCGGCGGCACACAAAGAACCGTAGGGTGGGCAGAGCGCAGCGAAACCCACCAAACCCACAAATTCCTTAACTCGCCAGCCAGGCCTCCCGTCCCAGCCAGCCTCTTCAACCCTTGATTCGAGACCATGACTCTCCCGAAGAAAAGGCTGGCGCTGCTGGTTGCGCTCGCCGTACAACATCCCGCATTCGCACAAAACGACCTCCCCGAAGTGCAGGTCAAGAGCAGCCGCGAGGCGCCGCCGACCTATAACCCGCCCACCGCTTCGAGCGCCACCAAGATCGAGGCGCCGCTGCGCGACATCCCCCAGACCGTCAACGTCGTTCCCCAGACCCTGCTGCGTGACCAGGGCGCGAACTCGAT
>Ga0196972_1000848_pt1 | contig 11201 bp, 8 predicted proteins | sample S1v_2013CmetaG_FD_148618 | JGI IMG/M metagenome (GOLD analysis project Ga0196972, IMG submission 148618) | Soil microbial communities from Anza Borrego desert, Southern California, United States - S1+v_20-13C | ecosystem: Environmental > Terrestrial > Soil > Desert | place: USA: California... | reverse complement strand
ATCGAATCGAAGAACCCGGCCGAGAACCCGGCAGAAGAAAAGTCTGTAGACGAAAGCCATGTGATTGCCGAGCGCCGCGAGAAGCTCAAGGCCATCCGCGAAAAGGGCGTGGCATTCCCTAACGATTTCAAGCCGCAGCATCACGCAGCCGACCTGCATCAGCAATACGGCGAACTGAAAAACGAAGCGCTGGAAGCGCGTGCTGTAACTGTTGCCATCGCCGGCCGCATGATGCTGAAGCGCGTCATGGGCAAGGCCAGCTTTGCCACCATCCAGGACAAGAGCGGCCGTATACAGCTGTTCATTGCGCGAGACAATCTGGGCGAGGAAGTCTACGAAGCATTCAAGAAGTGGGACCTGGGCGATATCGTCGCCGCTGAAGGCACGGTATTCAAAACCAAGACTGGAGAGCTGTCAGTCAAGGTCAGCAGCCTGCGCTTACTGACCAAATCGCTGCGCCCGCTGCCCGAGAAATTCCACGGACTCGCCGACCAGGAGATGAAGTATCGCCAGCGTTATGTGGACCTGATCGTCTCTGACGAGACGCGTCAGACCTTTATTGCGCGCAGCAGAATCGTGGCCTGCATCCGTAAATTCATGCTGGGCAATGCCTTCCTGGAAGTGGAAACCCCCATGCTGCACCCAATCCCCGGCGGTGCAGCGGCAAAGCCCTTCATCACGCACCACAATGCACTCGACATGCAGATGTTCATGCGCATCGCGCCCGAGCTTTATCTCAAGCGTCTGGTGGTAGGCGGTTTTGAGCGGGTATTCGAGATCAACCGCAATTTTCGCAACGAGGGGTTGAGCGTCCGCCACAACCCGGAATTCACCATGATGGAATTCTATGCGGCTTACACCGATTACAAGTGGCTCATGGATTTCACCGAGAACTGTCTGCGTAGTGCCGCCATGGAAGCGCTGGGAACGATGAAGTTTGAATACCAGAGTCGTGAGCTGGATTTCGGCCTGCCATTCGAGCGCCTGACCATTGTGGGCGCCATACAAAAATATGCACCGCAATACACGGAAGCCCAGCTGCATGATGGCAACTTCCTGCGTGCCGAACTCAAGAAGTTCGGCGTCAAGGCCTTCGATCACGTGGGACTTGGCGGATTACAGCTTGCACTGTTTGAAGAGACTGCTGAAGCACAGCTGTGGCAGCCGACCTATATCATTGATTACCCGGTTGAAGTGTCTCCGCTGGCGCGTGCGTCCGACAAGAATCCTGAAATCACCGAGCGTTTCGAGCTATTCATCGCAGGCCGCGAGATTGCCAATGGCTTTTCAGAACTCAATGATGCCGAAGATCAGGCCGCACGGTTCCAGGCGCAGGTGGCAGCCAAGGACGCTGGTGATGATGAGGCCATGTATTACGATGCTGATTTCATCCGGGCTCTGGAATACGGCATGCCGCCGACTGGTGGCTGCGGTATCGGCATAGACCGCCTGGTCATGCTGCTAACTAATAGCCCGAGCATTCGCGATGTCATTCTATTCCCGCACATGCGGCCTGAGAACTGAATAGATAAGCCGCAAAGCGGCACCTGTGTTGGCTTTGCCCGACAAGCGTGTATTTTAAAAAACAATAGCTTACAAGCTCAACAAGAAAAAGGCGTCGGCTCTACCCGACGCCTGGCTTAAAGCGCCATCTGACATTGCATCACCTAAGCTGCTGAAAGTAAGGTAAAAACCACACTCGGCACGACCATTGCTAATCAGCAGGGGGTCTAGCGCCGGTTCCGGGGCTTCAATTTCAGTTAAGAGGTATGTATGTTGAATAAACAAGGTCTATTTAATCGTAACGAACCCGGTCCCGCACGCAATACGCTAGGCGCTCTGGGCGCTTCAAAACTGACGCCGACCCCGGGCCAGCTATCTACATCCGATGCTGCGACAGAAAGCGACAGCAAGCCTGAAAGCGAAACCAAGGTAGACGCGACGTCCGGCAGCCGCCTGATTGTAGGCCCCGACGTCAAGCTGCGCGGCGCTGAAATCCAGGACTGCGATACCCTCGTCGTGGAAGGCCGCGTGGAAGCCACCATGGACAGCCGCGTCATCCAAATCGCCGAACATGGCGCATTCTCCGGCAAGGTGGGTATTGATGTTGCTGAAGTCTATGGCCAGTTCGATGGTGAACTCACTGCCAGAAGCCAGTTGATTATCCATTCCTCCGGCCGCGTCAGTGGAAAGATACGCTATGGAAAGATTTTCATAGAGGAGGGGGGGGAAGTTTCCGGCGATATTGCGTCGCTTGCCGCCGAGAAGAGCAAGGCGATTACATCATCACTGCGTAGCGCTAACGGTTCCAAACACGACTGATTCCCTGCTAGTCCGAAAAGGCTCCCGCTGAAGGGAGCTTTTTTTTCGCCTAGCGTTTACCCGGAACCACCAACTGAACTATTTCACTATTCGTCATCTTTTTGTCACATTGCATACGCAAAATCGCTGCCGTATTGAAACAAATATGAATTGTTTAGTAGGCCTGATTTGTTTTTTATTTAGGGAGCGATGTAATGAGAAAAATACAAGGCGCAGTGGCAGCCATATGCGGTACGTTGATGATGGCTGGCAGCATGCAAGCCATGGCGGATTCCACTGACGATATCGTCAATGCTTTGATCGGCAAAGGCGTACTGACGGAAGAGGAAGGCGCACTGTTGCTGAAGGGCCGCGCAGGGGAAAAAGAAGCCGTCGAGAAAGAAAAGGCAAGTGAAGTTAAGATGTCTTTGAAGGATGGCATCAAGTGGGAATCCGGCGACAAGAGCACGAGCATCAAGTTGATCGGTCGTTTACATGCCGACTACCGGACCTTTGATCATAGTGAAACCGACTCAGGCACTGGCGGCTCAGCCGGTGCAGATACTTTTGATGTACGCCGTGCACGCCTTGGCTTTGAAGGTGTATTCAACAACTACTACAAATTCAAGGTGCAGACCGACATGGCTGCCACTAACAAGCTGGACGAAGCCTACCTGAATATTGCCTGGTGGAAACCTGTTCAGTTCATGTTCGGTCAATTCAAAATGCCATCCATGCTTGAGGAAATGACCAGCTCCAACAATATCGATTTCATGGAGCGCTCCATGGCAAATGCCAGCGTGGCTGGCAAGGAGCGCGGCGCCATGGTTCATGGTGAACCGCTGGGTGGTCTGACCTATGCACTGGCAGTTTCCTCGGGGGAAGGCCAGAACAACTCTGAGAACGATGTCCGCGTTGACGATGTGGATACCCTGGCACGCGTTACCGCCAACTTTGCCCAGATGGCCAGCCTCAAGAATATGGTCCTTCACGCAGGTGTGAATTACTCGACCGGCGATCTGGATCAAGGGTCTGACATTGGCTACGACGGCAGAACAGAAGCCCGCGGCGTAACCTTCTTCAATGCCGGTGGAATTGCTGCCATTGCTGACGATACTGAAATCGAACGTGATCGTCTTGGCCTGGAAGCTGCCCTGGCTTATGGCCCTTTCAAGCTGCAAAGCGAATGGACGAAGGTCGGTCATGAATTCGACGCCGCCGGCACGACTGCCACTGATGACAGCCTAGATATTGACACCTGGTACGCGCAAGCGGTGTGGAATATCACAGGCGAATCATGGGCTGACATGTACAAAGGCGGCGCCTGGGGCGGCCTCAAGCCGAAGAACAATTTCAACCCCAACGGCACTGGCTGGGGGGCCTGGCAAGTGGGCGTGCGTTACAGCCAGTTTGAGGCTGACGAGGCTTTTGGCAGCATCGGCAATGTTGGTTTCGCCGAAGCTGATGCCTGGACCCTGGGCTTGAACTTCTACCCCAACGCCAATACCCGCATCATGGTGAACTATGTGACGACCGACTTCGAACAGGAAGACAGTGCTGTAGCGGTTAACGGTCGCCCTGTTGAAGATGAGCGCGCTATCATCACCCGTGTTCAATGGATGTTCTGATCAACCTCAGCCTCCTTCTTTAATAGAGATATCTCCTAGGAAGAAGCCTGCGCGATGCGGGCTTTTTTCTTGTCTGCAGCATGCAAACAAGGAGCGAAACCGGAAGCAGCCCTGTCGGTTTTTACAAATAATACAATGGTTAAGCTGGGCGTTTTATTGGTAATTTTGTTACTATAAGCAGTTAAATAACCTCAATAAGAGTGCGGGGATGTACCAAAACTCACAGCCTTCCGTAAGCACCTTCTCCCCCCGGCAAATCCTCGTCATCTCACTACTGGCTCTCGCTTATTGGGCCAGCTCGCAATTAGGCCTCATTTTTACCACTGAAGGCACTTATGCCTCCCTGGTCTGGCCGCCCGCCGGTATTTCGCTGGCAGCTTTGCTGGTATTCGGCTACAGGGCCTGGCCTGGAGTTTTTATCGGAGCACTGCTGGCGGAATTGAGCCTGGGTCTGCCAGCCGGCGTGTCCACTCTGATTGCCGCCGGCAACACGCTGGAAGCCCTCGCCGCCTGTTATCTGCTGCGCCGCGTTTCCGGGTTCGACCCGGCAATGATTCGCTTGCGAGACCTGGCAGCCCTAATTGTGCTCGCTGCGGGTGTCAGCGCCGTGATCAGCGCCATCATCGCCACCGGCAGTCTATACCTGTTGGGTTTTATTGAACGAGACATCATCGCGCTCGTATTCAGGAACTGGTGGATGGGCGACGCCCTGAGCAATGTACTGTTCGCCCCAGCCGTGCTTGCCATCTACCACCACGAACCGGCGAAGTGGAACAAGACGCGGGTGCTTGAGGCCTGTGTGCTGTCCGGGCTGCTGCTGGCGGGTTGCCTCATGGTGTTCCAGAATGCGCTGGTCAATTCATTCCTGCCGAATCCACGTGCCTTCATCCTCTTCCCGCTGGTGATGTGGGCTGCTCTGAGCTTTTATCAACGCGGCGCAGCGCTCAGTGCAATCTTCATTTCGCTGATGGCATTGTGGGGCGGCATGAAGCACACCGGCTTCTTTGCCGATGATTTCATTCGCGGCGATCTCATGAATTACTGGCTTTTCGTGCTGGTATTAGCGGGTATCGCTTTCTCCCAATCCGCACTGAATGCTGGCCGCAAACGCTCCGAGTTTCAGCTCAGGGAGCAGCTCGAATTCTACGATGCCCTGATCGATGCGCAGTCGGATGCCGAAACCGGTGTAGTGGTCATGGAGCATGGCAAGATCGTCTATGCCAACGATGCCATGTGGCGCATAGGCGGCTATCACGTTGGCGATGTTCCGCTGGGTTCGGATTTCATCAACCTGGTCCATCCTTCCGAGCGGCAGCGGGTACGCGAGATACAGGTAAAACGCCTGGCCGGTGAACCGGTGCCGGGACGCTATGAATCCGTGCTTCTGGCACGAGATGGCATACCGATAGCGGTGGAGATCGCGGCGGCCCTTTACCGTGACGGCAGCGACCGCGTGGTTGCGCTGGTCACCAACATCAGCGAGCGCAAGCAGGCAGAGGCCGAGCTCGCGCAAAGCCAGCAGGATTACCGGGAACTGGTGGAATCGGTGCAGGCGGTGGTATGGCGCGCTACCCCGACCGGGGCTTTTACCTTCGTAAGCCACGAGGCCGAAGCCCTGCTGGGTTATCCGCTCGCAGAGTGGACTGAGAACCCTACATTCTGGTCCGAGATCATTCATCCCGATGATCGCGACTGGGTTGTTGAATACTGCATCAATGAATCAGCCAAGCTCCAAAGCCATGTATTCGATTACCGGCTGATCGCGTCCGATGGCCGCGTAGTCTGGGTACAGGACAAGGTCAAGGTGATCCCCAACAGTTCTGGCACACGGCCGCAGGAGCTGGTGGGTGTCATGCTGGATATCACGGATCGCAAGGAAGCTGAAGCCGGACTGCGGCTGTCGCGCCAGGTGTTCGACAATACCGCCGAGGGTATCCTGATTACCGACGCCTACTTCAATGTGCTCGAGGTCAACCAGGCCTACCTCAACATCACGGGTTACAGTCGCGAGGAAGTCGTAGGCGAGAAACCGGTGGTCATGAATACCGGGCTGCACAATCAGCAGTATTACGATGACCTGTGGCGTACCCTTCGCGAAGAAGGAAAATGGGTTGGTGAAATCTGGAATCGGCGCAAGAATGGGGAAAGCTATCCGGAATGGCTTTCCATCAGCGCGGTTGCCGACAGCAAGAAGATCGTGCAGAACTATGTTGCCGTGTTTACCGACATAACGCAGCGCAAGCAATCCGAAGAACGGCTGCAGTTCCTGGCCAGCCATGATGCACTGACACACCTGCCCAACCGTGCGCTGTTGCAGGAGCGTATCGAACAGGGGCTGCTGCGCGCGAGGCGCAGTCACGGCAAGCTGGCGATATTGTTTATCGATCTGGACCGCTTCAAGATCATCAACGATACGCTAGGGCACCACGCTGGCGACATGCTGCTGCAGGAAGCCGCGCGCCGTCTCAAGGATTGTCTGCGCGTATCGGATACTGTTGCTCGCCAGGGTGGTGATGAATTTGTCGTACTGATTGAGGATTTCACTGATGCGCAATACCTCTCCGGTGTCGCTCGCAAGATCATGAATGTGCTGGCCCAGCCGTTCATCCTGCTCAATCAGGAGCTGTACATCAGCGCCAGCATAGGCATCAGCGTGTATCCCGAAGACGGCGTGGACATCTTCTCACTGCTCAAGAACGCGGACGTCGCCATGTACCGCGCCAAGGAAAGCGGCAAGAATACCTTCCAGTTTTATGCGGCTGAAAGCAACGTGCACAGCGTGGAACGACTGGCGCTGGAGAATAGTCTGCGCCGCGCGCTGGAACGCAAGGAATTCGTGCTGCATTTCCAGGCCAAGGTCAATCTGCGCACCGGCAAGATCATCGGTGCGGAAGCCCTGCTGCGCTGGCAGCATCCGGAGCTGGGGCTTATCAAGCCAGCGGATTTCATTTCACTTGCCGAAGAGACCGGCCTGATCATTCCCATCGGCGCCTGGGTCCTGGAAGAAGCCTGCCGTGAAGCATACAGTTGGAAAACGTCTGCCGGGCATGCGATACGTGTAGGCGTCAATCTGTCAGCCAGGCAGTTCCGCGAAGACGGACTTCATCAGACGATTGCCAATGCCTTGGCGCAGAGCGGGCTGACGGCGGATTGCCTGGAACTGGAGATCACCGAAAGCATGATCATGCAGAACGCCGAGCGTGCCGCCAGCCTGCTGCAGCACTTCCGTGAGCTGGGTACGCTGGTGCTGATCGACGATTTCGGCACGGGGTATTCCTCGCTGGGTTATCTCAAGCATTTCCCCATCGATTCGCTCAAGATCGATCGCTCGTTCGTGCGCGATATTCCGCAGGATAGTGACGACATGGCCATCACCCAGGCCATCATTGCGCTGGCGCGCAGCCTGGATCTCAAGGTGGTGGCTGAAGGGGTGGAGAATCAGGAGCAGCTCAAGTTCCTGCACGAGCAGGGTTGCGACCTCATGCAGGGCTATCTGTTCAGCATGCCGTTGCCGGCGGAGGAATTCCTGGAGTTTCTCAAGGACAATGCGGGCATGCCCTTGTACGACCGGGATGTAGACCTGGAACCGTCTGCCTGACGGTTGACGACTGGAAGCCGCCGGCTAGCGGTTTTCCTTGGCCATGTTGATGGAATACTTGGGAATCTCGACAACCAGATCCTGATTATCCACGATGGCTTGGCAGGAAAGGCGCGAATTGGGTTCCAGCCCCCAAGCCTTGTCCAGCAGGTCTTCTTCCTTCTCCTCGGCGGCCGGCAGCGAATGATAGCCCTCGCGTACCACGACATGGCAAGTGGTGCAGGCACAGGCTTTTTCACAGGCATGGTCGATGTCGATGTCGTGCTTGAGCAGATTGTCGCAAATGGACATGCCGCTTTCGGCCTCGAAAGCAGCCCCTTCGGGACAAAGCTCCGGATGGGGAAGTACGATGATATTCGGCATAAGTCGCTAGATTTCCAGTGAATTGAGGTTCTTGCCGGCCAGCGCACGCTTGACGGAAACGTCCATGCGCCGTGCGGCAAATGTTTCGGTGGCATGATTCAAGGCCTCGGCCGCCTTGTGAATGGCCGGACTGTCGGTACCTTCCATGAGCTGACGCAGATTTTCCATGTGCTGTTCGATGGCGGCACGTTCTTCAGCACTTAACAGCTCATTGCCGTCCTGCTTCAGCGCGGCGGCGATGGCATCCAGCAACTGTCGGGCATCTACCTGCGCTTCACGCAGCGCGCGTGCGTTCTTGTCTTCCTCAGCGGATGAGAAGGAGGCCTGCAGCATATTGAATATCTGCTCTTCGCTCAATCCGTAAGAAGGCTTGACCGTGATGCTGGATTCCGCGCCGCTGGTTTGTTCGCGCGCACTCACTGACAGCAGTCCATCCGCATCCACCTGGAAGGTCACGCGGATGCGTGCGGCACCGGCCGGCATCGGGGGTATACCACGCAATTCGAATTGCGCCAGCGAGCGGCAGTCCGAGACGAGTTCCCGCTCGCCCTGCACCACGTGAATGCTCATGGCGGTCTGCCCGTCCTTGTAAGTCGTGAATTCCTGCGCCCGCGCCACCGGTAGTGTCGAATTACGTGGAATGACCTTTTCCACCAGTCCACCCATGGTTTCAAGACCCAGCGACAAGGGAATGACGTCCAGCAGCAGCAGGTCGTCTTCGCTGCGGTTGCCGGCCAGAATGTTGGCTTGCACGGCAGCACCAAGCGCGACGACCTTGTCCGGGTCCAGATTGGTCAGCGGTTCCTGCCTGAAGAATTCAGCAACGGCCTGATGCACCTGCGGCATGCGTGTGGCGCCGCCGACCAGTACCACACCCTTGACTTTCTCGACCGTCAGGCCGGCATCGCGCAATGCCTTGCGGGTGGGCGTCAATGTCTTGGCAATCAGATGCGCGGTCAGCTCGGTGAATTTTTCGCTGGTGAGCGTGAGATTGATCACTTCGCCATCGCTGAGCACACTGGTGATTTGCGCCGTGGCGTGCTCGGTAAGCCATTCCTTGGCCTCTCGCGCCTTGCTCAACAGGGTGCGGGTATCTTCGGCATTTATCGGGGGAAGCTTCGACTGCTCCAGAATCCAGCAGAATATGCGGCGATCGAAATCATCACCGCCAAGCGCTGAATCTCCATTGGTGGCCAGCACTTCAAACACGCCCTTGGACAGGCGCAGTATGGAGATATCGAAGGTGCCGCCGCCCAGGTCATAGATGACATAAGTACCTTCGGAAGCGTTATCCAGGCCGTAAGCCACAGCCGCGGCAGTGGGTTCGTTGAGCAGCCGCAGCACATTCAGGCCAGCGAGCGTTGCCGCATCTTTGGTTGCCTGGCGCTGGGCGTCATCGAAATAGGCGGGAACGGTGATTACGGCACCCGTCAGTTCGCCGCCCAGAGCTTTTTCCGCACGCCGTTTCAGCGCCTTGAGAATTTCTGCCGAGACTTCCACCGGGCTTTTGATGCCGGAACGTGTTTGTATCTGCACCATGCCTGGTGCATCAATGAAGTGGTAGGGCAAATGGGCTTGGTCGGGAATATCCTGCAGTCCGCGCCCCATGAAACGCTTGGCTGAAACGATAGTGTTGCGCGGATCGGCAGACTGCTGCGCCTGTGCCTTGTAGCCGGTTTCGACGCTGCCATCGGCTAGGTAACGAACGACAGACGGCAGTAGTGAGCGGCCTTCCTCATCCTGCAGCACAGTGCTCATGCCGCTGCGCACGGTGGCGACAAGCGAATTGGTCGTGCCCAGGTCTATACCCACGGCCAGCTTGTGCTGGTGCGGCGCTGCGCTTAATCCGGGTTCTGCAATCTGTAATAGGGCCATAACTAGTCTTCGAGCAGGATGATGTCCTGCTCAATATCACTGCATATCTTGTCGATGAAACTGAGTTTGCGTACGGTGCCGGCAGCCTGTGTGAGGTCGGCATTATCCAGCAAACTACCCAGGCTGTCCTGCAAATGCCTGGCTTCCTGCTGGGCTTTCTTGAGCAGCTTTTCCAATGCCGCTACATCGTGTTCGGCCTTGGCGTCCTCAATGGATTCCCGCCATTCCATCTGCAGCATGAGGAATTCGGCCGGCATGACCGTATTGCTTTCCTCGTTGACTTCCATGCCCTGCAGGTGCAGCAGATAGCGTGCACGCGCCGTGGGGTTTTTCAGGGTGCGGTAAGCTTCATTCGCTTCAGTCGCCAGCTGCATGGAACGCAAACGCTCGGCGGAAGGTGCCGAGGCGAAGCGGTCCGGATGTACCTCGCTCTGCAGCCGGCGATAGTTCTGATCGAGCACCGTCGAGTCAATGGAAAACTTCTGCGGCAGGCCCAGCAATTCGAAGTAATTCTGGTGGGATTCAGTCAGCATCCGGGCATCTCGCTACAGTCAGTACAGGGCTGAGGCCCGCAACTCAAACAGTAAAGCTCTCGCCGCAGCCGCACTCGTCCTTGACGTTGGGGTTGTTGAACTTGAACCCTTCGTTGAGGCCTTCCTTGGTGAAATCGAGCTCGGTGCCGTCGATATACACCAGGCTCTTTGGATCTACATAGACCCTGACGCCACGACTTTCGAAAGATTGGTCTTCCGGTTTGGGTTCATCGACAAACTCCAATGTGTAGGCCATGCCGGAGCAGCCGGTGGTTTTGACGCCCAAGCGCAGGCCAACACCCTTGCCGCGATTGGCAAGGTATTTTTCAACACGGCTGGCAGCAGTTTCGGTCAGCGTGATGGCCATGCCTTATACCACCTCTTGCTTTTCGACCTGCTTGGACTTGAGGTCAGCAACTGCTGCCTTAATCGCATCTTCGGCCAGTACCGAGCAATGAATCTTGACCGGAGGCAGAGCCAGTTCTTCGGCAATCGCCGAATTCTTGATTTCAGCCGCCTGGTCCAGCGACTTGCCCTTGAGCCATTCGGTGACCAGCGAGCTGGATGCAATTGCTGAACCGCAGCCGTAGGTCTTGAACTTGGCATCCTCGATGATGCCGTTGTCGTTGACCTTGATCTGCAGCTTCATGACGTCGCCGCAGGCAGGGGCGCCCACCATGCCGGTACCGACATGCGAATCGTTCTTGTCCAGCGAGCCGACGTTACGCGGATTTTCATAGTGGTCCAATACTTTGTCTGAATATGCCATTTTCGATTACTCCTTGAGTCTCTCTATATTTGATATGCTGTTGAATCTGTCAAATTCAATGGGCAGCCCATTGCACGCTATTGAGGTCAATGCCTTCCTGATGCATTTCCCACAGTGGCGACAGTTCGCGCAGC
>Ga0196972_1000847_pt1 | contig 11208 bp, 9 predicted proteins | sample S1v_2013CmetaG_FD_148618 | JGI IMG/M metagenome (GOLD analysis project Ga0196972, IMG submission 148618) | Soil microbial communities from Anza Borrego desert, Southern California, United States - S1+v_20-13C | ecosystem: Environmental > Terrestrial > Soil > Desert | place: USA: California... | reverse complement strand
GAAGCCGGCGCGCCTACGTCGATGGTGAAGTTCGAAACCCAGGGATGCAGATTTTTACCGACGTACCGATGACGTTGCCTGAGGCAATCAACCGAGCTGGAGGGATAACTTCAACCGGAGACCGGTCATCCATCACTCTGTCCCGTGATGGCGAGACGACCACAATAGATCTGATGAAACTACAAGAGCTCGGTAGCAATCCAAATCAGATCCTCTTAGAAAGTGGCGACCTAGTGACTGTCCGCCATCGAGACGAAAGCAAGGTATTCGTAATGGGGGAAATTGCGCGGCCTTCCGCGCTCGCGATGCGCAACGGGCGTCTGAGCCTAAACGAAGCGCTGGGCGAAGCGGGTGGGCCCAGCCTAACGACGGCCAATGTGGCCCAAATATACGTGATCCGTAATACCTCACAGATTGGCAGGCCGGCGATTTACCATCTCAACGCGAGTAGTCCCATGGCATTGGCGTTAGCGGAGACCTTCGCCCTTCGCGCGCGTGATGTGGTTTATATCGATCCAGTACCTCTTGTGAGTTGGAACCGCATTATTTCCCTGATTTTGCCATCCGCCACCCTAGTGAACCAAGGTGCGGCACCGTTCCGATGAATGCAATTTTGGTGCTCTGTGAGGGCAACATCTGCCGGAGCCCGATGGCACAGGGTTGGCTGGCTACAGCCTTACCAACGGTCCGAATCCGCTCTGCAGGCTTAGGAGCCTTGGTCGGCAGGCCGGCCGATCCAACTGCAGTTCAGCTTATGGCCGAGCGCCGAATAGATATCAGCGCGCACCGAGCTCAGCAGGTTACTCGACAGCTGTGCTTTGAGTCCGAGCTAATACTAGTGATGGATCAAACTCAACGGGAAAAATTGACGCACTTGTATCCGCAAGTCCACGGCAGGGTCTTCAAAGTTGGCGAGTACACATATCAAGATATCCCGGACCCTTATCGACTTACTGAACAGGCCTTCCGCGAATCACTTGCATTTATCGACGACGGGCTGAATGAATGGCTGCCTCGTATTCAGAAGCTTTTAAAGGAACGCACATGAATGCGCCGCACCCTTTGCAGAAACAACTTACCGCCGAGGACACTTACACGAACCGTCAAGAGGATCGTGAAATCAATCTGCTCGAGTATTGGGACATCATTCTCGATAACCGCTGGCTTGTAGGTGCGATAACAGCGCTCTCGCTTTTTGTCGGTGGCGCCTACGCGTTATTAGCTGACCCGGTGTATGAGTCCAACCTTCTAATCCAGGTCGAGGACTCCTCCGGTTCAGCAAAAAGTTTCCTGGGAGAAGCAGCAGGGCTACTCGACGTCAAGACACCTGCAACCGCGGAACTTGAGATTCTTCGCTCACGCCTTGTCATTGGGCGGGCCGTGGACAGCACTCGTTTCTACATCACTGCCGGACCGCGCTACCTTCCACTCGTTGGAACCTGGCTGGCTCGTCGTGCAACCGAACTTTCAACACCTGGGCTCTTGGGGTTTGGAGGCTGGGTCAGCGGCACAGAGAAAATCGAGATTGGAGCATTTGAAGTTCCCCAAACACTGGAGGGAAGCACCTTCCGACTGACAGCGATCGGGGACAAGCGGTACGAACTAGCACACCCAAGCCTACCAGGGCCACTGAAGGGCGAGGTTGGAACTCCTTTGCACGCCACCATCGCCAGCGGAGGTATCAGCCTACGGGTGACAGAGCTCACCGCAAAAAGTGGCGCCGAATTCAATCTTTCGCGAAATTCACAACTACAAGCGATCAATGTGTTGCAGTCGGGGTTGGCGCTCACAGAAAAAGGACGGCAATCCGGAATTATCGAAGCCACCTTACAAGGCATTGATCGAGAAAAATTGGTCAGCATTCTTAATGAGATTGGCAAGCAATACGTTCAACAGAATATTGATCGAAAAGCCGCCGAAGCCAGAAAGACATTAAACTTCCTAGACGACCAATTACCACAGATCAAGCAACAACTCGAAAAATCAGAACAGATCTATAACGCGTATCGCAATCGCCACGGAACAGTGGCGTTGGATGAGGAGGCAAAGCTCTTACTAGCACGTACGGTGGAATTACAAAGCCGCTTAATCGAAGCCAAGCAGAAACGGGTCGACCTAGTATCGAGATTTACAATCGAGCATCCAACCGTCAAAACTCTTGATTCCCAACTCACTGCGTGGAACAGCGAGATTGCCGCCTTGAATATTCAAGTACAGCGCCTGCCTGCAGTACAGCAAGACGCGCTCCGGCTTGAGCGCGATGTCAAAATAAACAATGAGCTTTATCAACAGCTTCGGAACAACGCTCTACAGTTGGAGCTCATTCGCGAAGGCAAGACCGGAAATGTTCGAATAATCGATTCCGCAGTTGCACCAGAGGCGCCTATCAAGCCGCGGCGCTTAATAGCAATGACACTTTCCGGGCTTATCGGTTTGCTTGGCGGCATTGCATTCGCATTTACTCGCAACGCCTTCTTTCGTGGCATTAAGAGCCCCCAAGAGATTGAAGCGCAGACAGGTCTAAATGTGTACAGCACAATTCCCTTGAGCGACACACAGGAAAGCTTGGCGCAAGCGGTCGCGGCCAAACAACACGGTATCCATATACTTGCGGAAAAAGCGCCACATGACAACGCTATCGAGAGTCTGCGCAGCCTGCGTACAGCCTTACAGTTCTCCTTACTTGATGCGAAAAATAATCGAATTCTAATCAGTGGCGCCACCCCAGGGGTGGGAAAGAGCTTTGTATCATCCAATTTTGCCGCGGTTCTCGCAAACGCAGGTAAGCGCGTTTTGCTGATCGACGCAGATTTGCGGAAGGGCCACCTCAATCAATACTTCGGAGTGCCACGAAATAACGGCCTCTCAGAACTCATTGCGGGAACGATCGGACAAAGCGAAGCTATTCATAGACAAATCTTACCGAACCTAGATCTCTTGGCCACCGGCGTGTTGCCGCCCAATCCTGCGGAAATCATGAGCAGTGACGCTCTATCGAGAGTACTGCAGGACATTTCGCCTCAGTACGATCTCGTCATCATAGATACTGCGCCCGTTCTCGTCGCCGCCGACACTGTTGCCGTGGGGGTTCATGCTGGAACGATCTTACTCGTGGCTCGCGCTGAGCAGACGCAACTGGGAGATCTACATGAGAGTGCACGAAGACTCCGCCACGCCGGCAAGACTGTTTCGGGCGTCCTATTTAATGCAGTCGATTTGACACGCCATCATTACGGGCACTATGGCTACAATTATGGCGGGTATAAGTATCGGCATTACACGTATGAAACATAAGTCGTCACCACCGCAATAATCCACCGCGAGATGAGGATTTATCTGTGAAAGGAGAGCGTCTCTCTACGAGGAGAGCGCAACCCTATTCACAAGAACGGCGCAACTCTCACGACCTTCCGGCAGCTCCGAAATGAATTATCGCTCCTTCTCAGATCTCTCGAGAATTCTGCGGGAAGCACAAGCAAAAATACCAACTGACATAGATTTAGTCGTGGGCATCCCGCGAAGCGGTATGCTTGTTGCAAACTTAATCGCGCTGAATTCCAACGTAAACGCTTGCGACATAGACAGTTTTATCGCCAATCGGAGCCTATCCCATGGGCAGACGAGGAAAATAAGAAACTCGAATCTTAAGTACCCACATGACGCTCAACATGTCCTCGTTGTAGATGACAGCATAGATACGGGCGCGTCACTAGACAATGCAAGAGCCAGCATTGCTAGGAGCCAGGTTAAGCAGAAAACCACGTTTGCAGCCTGCTTTGCGACAGATGCGGCGAAGAGCAAAGTTGACCTTTTTTTCGAGATCCTACCGAAACCAAGGATATTCGAGTGGAATCTGATGCACCGTTCATTTCTAGCTGAGTGCTGTCTCGACATTGACGGAGTGCTATGCATGGATCCGACGGCTGCACAAAACGATGACGGTACAGAATATCTTCGATTCCTCAAGACTGCACTGCCTCTTGCTTTGCCGACGTATCCGATTGCTCACTTAGTAACCAGTCGCCTGGAAAAATACCGAGCTCAAACAGAGGCTTGGCTAGAGAAATTTGGCATCACCTACAAAGCATTGCATATGCTGGACCTTCCGGATGCCGCAACACGACGCAAACTTCGCTGTCATGCTGCATTTAAAGCAGAGATTTACGCGAAACTCCACGAAACCAAACTTTTTATTGAGAGTGACCCCGCACAGGCACAGGAAATCGTTCGCTTGACTGGTAAACACGTACTCTGCTATAGCACACAACAATTTCTGAAACCCGCAATGTCATATGCACACCTCAGGCATACGAGCGGCCACATAATTCATAAGATCTCCGCGAAATTATACGGAAAATTTCGAATTTCATGACCATGGCTGACGGCCGCATATCGATTCGAAATCAGCTGACATGGATATCACTCTCCCAGGCGGCCCGGGGCGCTCTCCAGATTGTCGGGACTATCGCTTTGGCTCGCATACTCGCGCCCAATGATTACGGAGTAATGGCGATAGTTGGCTCGTTTGCCGCGCTCGCGACATTGTTCGCGGAGTTTGGCACCGGCGCAGCTCTCATCCAAAAAAAAACTCTTACCGATGAATTGACGGATGCCGTATTCAGCCTAAATATTTTTTTTGGCCTCGCCTTAAGCGCTGCCTTTTTTATCTCCGCGGCCCCCATATCGAAATTCTTTAACGAATCCCGTTTGAACGGCGCAATGATTGCGCTGTCTCCTGTATTCTTAATTTCCTCTTCCGGAATGGTGTATCGGGCCCTGCTAGAGCGAAGCTCGTCTTATAGACTTCTCGCCCGTATAGAAATCTTGAGTAGCACACTCGCACTTTGCTCAGCGATCGGTGTAGCACTCGCCGGCGGCGGGGTCTACGCTCTAGTTACTCAAAGCCTTGCTGGAGCTATTACCGCCAGCACTCTGCTGTTCTTATGTGCAAGCGCGACTTGGCGGCCAAGAATCGCATTCCGCGCCAAAGAATTGAGAAAAATTCTCGGATTTAGTACGAACAACTTCACATTCGGTTTCGTGAATTATTTACACCGAAACAGCGATTCATTACTGATCGGAAGACTGCTTGGCCCAGTCGAGCTTGGATTTTACTCGACGGCATACAAGATTTTACTACTCCCTCTTTCCAATATTACCGCCGTAGTAAATCGAGCATCTTTCTCCGTCTACAGTCGCCATCAAGAGAAAACCGCCGACATCGGAAGACATTACACACAGAGTCTCGAGCGAATTGCATTTTTAACCGGACCAATTATGGCACTAATCTGGTCTTTTCGGGAGCCTCTCGTCTACTATGTTCTGGGGGAAAAGTGGCTTAGAGCAGCAGAGATCCTCGCATGGCTAGCGCCGGTGGGTTTCATCCAATCATTAGTCAGCACCAGCGGGACGGTCTTCAATTCAATCGGACGATCCGATCTATTGCGAAACCTGGGAATTGTTGGGACGGTCTTCTTCGTGGGATCCTTCGCTGTTGGCATTCAATGGGGAATAATGGGTGTGGCGGTTTGTTATTTCTTTGCAAACGCTCTTTGGATATGCCCCGTTCTTGCACTGGTTCTGAAGCAATTAGGCACACCATCAGCAACACTTATATCGCGGTTAATAAAGCCACTCGCACTCTCACTCGTTATCGCGGCGGCTGGTAGATGGACGTGCCTATCCACTGATTGGCCATCCTTATCTCACTTAATATAAACAATACCTCCGCCGTGGTTAGCGTTTTAAAAGAATATACATGGATACATCAGTCAACAGGAGACGTGAACATTGATGACGCAAACATGGAAAATTGCGGCTGGAAGAGCGTGGCGCTATCTCTTGTCACCCGCTTTGAAAAAGTGGGACACCCGTAATTGGCTAAGAATTAGGCAGATCGAATGCTGGGAGTCGCACCTATCTATTGTTCAACCGAACTCAGTGCTCGAAATTTCACCTGGCTCTTGGAGCTCATGGAAGCGCTTCAACAACTATACAGCTGTTTCGTTCCCTGATTTCAATATTTGCAGCGACGCCCTTTCGGAACAATTTGATGTAGTGATAGCCGATCAAGTGCTAGAGCATGTTGAGTTCCCGTCTGAAGCGATATCCAATATGCGCTTGATGACGAGGCCAGGTGGTTGGGTGATGATAGCTACCCCTTTTCTGTTTCGGGTACACGGAAGGCCAAATGACTATTGTAGGTGGACCTCCCACGGGCTTCGTACGCTGTTAGTTGCGGCGGGGTTTGCTGAGGATCAGATTTGGGTCGATTCTTGGGGAAATGCTATTTGCGCTCGCGCGCATACCCGTGGGCAGGTCAAGGCGTATGGTTTTTGGCGACCAATGCACAACGATCCTGAGTATCCGATGATGGTTTGGGCCTTTGCTCGGAATTCCCCAGCAGGTACTCACCCCCTACCATCAGATGCGAGCAATCACGAGCGGCTGAACGACGTTGACAAGCTCAACATTTAGCTACGACGATTCGACACATTGCCGCTGATCGCTATGCACGTCTTGATTGTCGAAGATGTTCTCACAGGACATCACTCAGGTTACCTGGCTCGCATTGCTAGCCGCTACCTAACCTCCGGGCACATAGTCACTATCACCGTCCGCAAAGAATTCGCCACTCATCAATCTATAGTTGAACTAGAGCAGCATTTCAGCGGCGCTCTGAGGGTGGTGTCATTTACCGCCATGGGAAGCAGCAGAGGCCTATTACGCAGCTTCGGGAAGATTGGCCGCGAGATTGCATTCCGGAACCTAGTTGCTGATACGGTTCGAAGAATTCACGCCATCAATCCAGTTGATTATGTTTTCCTTCCTTATCTAGACTACTGCCTATACGCAGTGGCACTCCTAGGCTCCCCTTTCGGGTCCGTTTCTTGGGGTGGAATTTGCATGCGTCCGTCGTTTCACTATCAAAGCCTCGGAGTCATTGCCCCTCGCCCCAACCTAGGAAAAGTAAAGCGCGCTCTGTTCCTGAAACTACTTCGCAGCCCGTCGCTCAAGCATTTATACACAATCGACTCGTTGCTCTTTGATTACATTAATGTAAATTATCCGCGGGTATCTAGTCGACTGGAATATGCTCCAGATCCCGCCGAATTAACGGGCAGCCATACTTGGAAGTCCGCGAGACAAACACTCGGGATTTCTGACGAATCGGTGGTGATTTTGGTTTATGGAACTATCGACGAGCGAAAGGGAATAGATACCCTTATCGAAGCGCTCAACCACGCAGATTCGCCCAAGTCGATCTACCTGCTCGTAGCAGGCCGTCAGTCTCCTGAGTTGCGTCAACTGTTATCGAGTTTCAGAAATGCTTCCACAACAGAGGCTGAAATCCGTTGCAAGACCATTGATGCTTTCATTGACTCGGCTACGGAACAGCAGTTATTCGCAGCAGCGGACGCAATTTGGATGGGGTATCGAGCGCATTACAATATGAGTGGCGTGCTAATGTTATCGGTTGCGGCAAAAAAACCGGTGATCGCAACTGAAGCTGGCCTGATCGGTTGGTTTACCAACAAATGGCAAATCGGTTGCACGTTCCGAGAAGGTGATTCAGACGCCGTTCATCGAATACTAAAAATAATCTGCGACAAGTCGGTTCGGGAAGAATTCGCAGGAAAATTTCTGAACCTAAATTTAGATCACTCTTGGGCTGCATTCCTACGCGCTGTAGTCAAGTGACTGTTTTTCGTTTTGCTCCGTTTAGAGCGCTACTGTTGGGGCTCCTGCTCCTAGTCCTGTCGTTCAAAGGCCAACAGGAACTGTCTGTTGACACAAGCTTTAGTCTAGTCGTCGAATTACCGAGCTGGGTTGTCGCTTTCAAGAGTGCCGCCGAGGTTCTCGGGGTAGCTTTCCTTTTCGGTTACCTCCTCGTATCGGTCACTGGCAGGTTGAAGCCAGCGCCTTATGAGGTGATTGGGTACGTGTTGGTGCTCGCTTACTACTTCATACGCAGCGCGACACTTCAGTCTGGATCTGTCACAGACCTGGTCGCTTTAGTTATTGTCGTAATCTTCACCTTCGCAGTTGGGTCTGATTTGACAAAATCTGGGCGGCTCAAGCAAAACGAATGCTCTCAAACTTGTCAAGTTAGAGCGCTTGGCATTTTCTTTTCAGGCTATGTGTTGGCCGGATCTATTCTGTTCGGCACTGGGTACGGATACCCACAAATCGGGTTCCGTTTCGTTGGAGTCACTTACCATCCCAACGCCCACGGGGCTTATTCAGCCCTTTCCGCCGGCTATTTCTTGGCTGCCGCCACAGCTCAGCGGCTCTCGGGAAAAAACTACACGTACAACGGAGTGTTGTTTGTTCTATCTTGCTTGCTAGTAATCATTTCCGGCTCACGCACCGCTTTCCTGATGGCCACCCTAGCGATTCTTTTGCTATCCCCCTTATTTGCGATCGTAGTTGCCGGATTCGCCAGCACTGTGCTGTTTTCATTTCATATGGGTGTGGTTGATTTTGGTGAAACTGGTCCTATTAGTGGCGCAATTCAGCGTGCTGCTACCGCAACCACGGGCAACAGACTCGAGGTATGGGACATTCTTATCAGCGACTTCTTGGCAGATCCAATTTTCGGAGTTGGCTCTAGTAGCGGCGTATCCGGTAGCGCCATTCTCACATCCCTCGCCGGAGGCGGATTGTTAGCATTTCTAGTTTTTGTATCAGCATTCACTTCTGCGTTCAAGAAGAGCATTCGGAACGTATTTGATTTTCGTCGCACGGGAGTAGTGACAACGTCAATCTACGCATCCGTATTGTTTATAGAAATCTGCATACAAGGGGCGTTTGAGGGTGCCCTATTCGACCGTTTTTCCCCCATTCCCCTATTGACAATTCTCCTGCTCTATCAAATCGGTCAGAAGGCGCAAAATTGAAAGTCGATTTATACCACAATATTTTGTGGTCGCGATATAAGGCTGAAGTGTTTAGCGCGATGCATGAGCTTGCACCTGGACACAATCTTGATCTCCGGTTTACTCAAGTCGCCGAGAGTAATAAAGCTCAAATGGCGCTTAGCGGCGTCGACCTAACCCGCCACCGATACCCTTTTTCATTACTTTTTAAGGGCTCCTACTCAGCAATCCCGCAACTAAAATTGATAGCGACACTCTTTAAACGTGTACTCAATTCCGATGCAGACCTGCTGCTTCTTCCTGGATTTAGTGAAATTGCTCACTGGAGTATGCTCGCTGCCGCAATTATTTCGGGAAAGAAGCGAGCGGTGTTTTGCGACGCGACTCTGTATGACCGTCGCCAGTCTCGACTCAAAGGTCTGCTTAAGCGAATCTTCTTTCGCTCTTGTCACGGCTATTTCACGTACGGCGAGCGGGGAAAAGCTTACTTACTTCACTATGGGGCGCCAGCAAACCTAATTTTCAAGCGCGTCCAAGCTGCCGCCTTGCCGAATAACTATTCTCCAGATAGCGTATTAAGTCGCCGCATTGCAGCCAGACGGAATCTAGAGGCGCCAATTTTTTTATATGTAGGACGCCTATCATCTGAGAAGTCCATCGACGTGCTTCTCGCCGCTTTTGCGATTTTCCTGAGCACCGCAAGGAAGGCGCAACTTTATATTATCGGTTCCGGCCCCCTCCGAGATGAACTAACCCGACTCGCAGCGAATTTGAACTTATTAGGGAGCGTATCGTTCGTTGGGAGTCGTGATCTAGATGAACTCAGCCAAGAATATTTACGCGCTGACTGTCTTATCCTTCCTAGCCAAAGCGAGCCTTGGGGGCTTGTTGCCAATGAGGCTCTGCACTTCGGGTGTCCAGTTGTCGTAAGTGAAAATTGTGGATGTGTCCCTGAGCTAGTGATTTCCGGAGTTACCGGCTATACCTTCCGCGCAGGAGATGCGCGGGAGCTCGCCGATCGTATGTCAAATGTTATCGACAATTTTAAGAATACTGAACACACCGGGATTCGATGCTTAGAAACGATTTCATCCTTTAACCCCAGAACAGCTGCAACTCAAACTTTGGCTGGCTGCAGGGCGCTATTAAACATGCTCCCATGAATATATTGAGAGTAATACCTTCTGTGGATCCTCGAGGAGGCGGCCCTATAGAACTAGCTCGTGCGATTGACAGTGAGTTGATGCGCCGTGGGCATAACGTCGAATTAGCATGCTTGGATTCACCTCGCGACGAATTTACTAATCACTACCCGGCGCTAGTCCACACACTGGGCCCCGCGTATTCTAATTATCGCTTCTGCCGGCGATTAACTACGTGGCTAGCAGAAGAAGCGGCACGATTTGATGCTGTAGTCGTTGACGGAATCTGGCAATATCATAGCTATGCTGCACGGAGCGCACTCAAAGGGTCAGCAATCCCCTACTTTGTCTTTACTCACGGTATGCTTGGCCCGTGGTTCAAGCAGAAGTATCCGCTAAAGCATTTAAAAAAATGGTTGTACTGGCCTTGGGCAGACTATAGGGTGCTTCGGGATGCTCGTGCTGTAATTTTTATGTGCGAAGAAGAGCGCCGCCTTGCCAAGCAATCCTTTTGGCTTTATCAGGCAGCGGAGGCGGTAGCTATCCCAGGTACCGCGTCGCCACCAGAGCGAGAGCGGGAGTTGGCGGAATGTTTCTTGAATGAAATCCGACTCCCAAGAGACTCTCGCATCATCCTATTCTTGGGGCGTATTAATGAGGTCAAAGGCTGCGACATACTTGTGCAGTCGTTCGCCCGCATAGCACATCATGATTCAAGGCTCCGACTGGTAATCGCTGGACCTGACGAGGATAATTGGAGAGCAAAGCTGCTGGAAATAGGGCTTCGGCTTGGTGTTTCGGATCGAATCGTATGGACGGGCATGTTGAAGGGCGACTCAAAATGGGGTGCGCTTTATGCATCCGATATTCTTTGCCTCCCTTCACATCACGAAAATTTTGGCCTCGTAGTTGCCGAGGCGCTTGCCTGCGGGAAACCGGTTCTGATCAGCAACAAGGTTAATATTTGGCGCGAAATTGAGAGTGACCAAGTTGGGTTTGTTGATGATGATACAGTAGAAGGCACGGTACGAAATCTCAGAAACTGGTTAGCAATGGATGGTGCAGCCTATTCTGCAATGCGAATTCGGGCTCGCCAATCTTTTGAAAGGCGTTTTCATGTTCGCCGCGCCACCGACCGTTTCCTCCAGGTCCTACAAGCGGATCGGTCAGGATCTTAGGCTCGCCCG
>Ga0196972_1000846_pt1 | contig 11219 bp, 20 predicted proteins | sample S1v_2013CmetaG_FD_148618 | JGI IMG/M metagenome (GOLD analysis project Ga0196972, IMG submission 148618) | Soil microbial communities from Anza Borrego desert, Southern California, United States - S1+v_20-13C | ecosystem: Environmental > Terrestrial > Soil > Desert | place: USA: California... | reverse complement strand
GAGCCTTTTTCGGTCTGGGGCGAGGCATCGGGGGGACTCGACCTCCGGCTGCTTCTATTAGGCCGTAGAAAGCCCAAATGACAACAGCAGAAACCAGGACGGCTAGAACAATGAGTACGACGATTACAATGTCCATCATTTCAACCCTATCAATAAAGCGTTGAATTGGTCGCGGAGGAATGTAGCTACTTCGTAAGCGATAACGCTCGCGCATACAAACGCAACCACAACGACAGCCATCATTGTTACAAAATCAGCGCTGCTTCGCTTTTTCATTACGTTCTCCTATTTGTTGTTTGACATACTCCATTGTATTTGGATGCACATACAAAATTCCTTGTACGACATAGCCACAGCGCCTCCGCCCAAACTGTTCCAGAAGCCACTGGTCCATGTCTGCACGGAACTCATTCGTGACAGGAGCATCCGGAGATAGCTTCAACACTTGCTGGAATTCCGGAACGTGCGTGTGAGCAGCAATAGCCCGCGGCATTGGTTCTTGCGGGTCCTTGATATCCGCTATCACGGAGGACAAGAACCGCATGTACTCCTTTTTATCCATATCGAACGTGGTGAACATTACTTCTTCATCCCACGTTCGCGCCAGCCCATGCAAACGATTCTGACTAATGTGGGTATCAGCTTCATGTTAAGCGGGATGCCCCATTGCATCTTTTGTCTATCCGCGAAGCTATAATCTTGTTCCATGTCTCATCCTTTGTTATAAAGTATATCGAGGCGTTCCGCTTCTGCTTTAAGTTCTGCTATCCTGTTATGATGGTATGAACAATTGAACCCCATTGATTCGCCTTCGCATATCTTGAAATCATGATAGTTGATTAGCAAACGTAAAGCTTCGGGCGACTTAATTAGGAACTCAATTTCACCCCCTGTTATCGGGAAAGTTTGAGTCGCAACCTTAGGAGCAGGGGGAGGCGCTGGCTTCTTTATGTCGGACGGTTGTTTTATGTTTGTCCGCATAGTGCCTTCCTTTAATGGTTTATCCATCATCATTCCCTTAGTAGTTAGCAGGAGGCTTGACAACTATCAAGACCCCATTGTTGCAGGAAGCACGAAGCTCGCCAAAGATATTGTGAGCTTCGTCCAAGCCTTCGTGGTTTTCACATAGCTCTTTGGCTTCAGCAGAGCGCCCGTGGTCCGGTTGTACGCTACAGCCACCAAGGATAAATCCAAAGATACTGTAGACGATGATAAGACCTGCAATGGTTTCGTAACCTCTCATGATTGCTGCTCCTGTTGCTGTTGTTGGTTGTTGTCCCGTCCTTCAAAGGGCCAGGAGTTAATTATATCCACATAGCGAGCGCCTAACGTCTGCTGCCTAAGTTCTTCCAGCGCTTGCAGTTCATCGGGTGTTACTGGAACCAGAGTACGTTTCATCAAAGTCTCCTTTATTTTTAGTTTTTCTTATACTCTAACGCGGCAATGCTAAATGCTAGTTATTTGTTGGTCACGCAGCAAGCAATTTGGCGTTCGTGGTTATGACCAAACACTTGCTGCTCTATCTGCGACAACTTGTCGAGCTGCTTGTTTGAGCCGAACGTATAGCTCCGCAAGCTTGCCAGGAACTTCTGCTGCCAAGCAGACAGGCTCCCCTTGTGCGCTTCCAGCACATCAAGCCTTTCATGTAGCAAGGGGAGCGAGTTTATTTGCATTAGTTCCTCATCATTAAGGATTGCTGCATAGCTTCTTTGAACTGTTCCATGGTGCTGGATTCAGCACGAGCCACTGTAACATACTCGCCGACTTTGTATTGCTTGAAGTGCTTCTTAAGAGCTGAAGCTTCGGAAGCGGCTTTAACAGTGTTGATATTTTGGCCCATGAAATAGATGAAGTAGTTTTGCATGACAGTCTCCTTGGTTATGATTAACTTGCTACAGTTCCAATTATACAGAGTTAATCTACTTGGGCAACCTATTTAGAGCGAATAATTTAAAAAAGATTAAGGGGGCTTTCGCCCCCGTCTTGTTTACAGGAATTTCATTGTTCCGTTGTTGACTTCTTCAAACGCTTCATCGTCCGCATCGCTGTAAACTTTGGCAGCTACTATATCGCAGTTTGCTTCAGCGTATGCGAAAGCTTCTTCAGCGGTATTGAAGATTGTTGGGATATCTGCTCTTTCCATGCGGCCGAAGACGGAGTCATTGTTTCCTCTGTCGTAGAAAGTTACTTGTTTCGCTCCACATGCGTCGACTTGACGCTCGATTACTACAGCAATCTTGATTGCATGCCCGTCTCGGGTTTTAGGGCCATCAGTCCAGCCTAGAAACTTTCCGCTAGCATTGCGAATGGCATACTGTCCAAATGTGGAAAAGCGAGTGCATACGCTATATACGATTTGACCTTTTACGAATCTCGATTTTGCCATTTCAGTCTCCTTTGTGATTACGTTGTTGATGTAGTTATATTACTCCAACTAGAACTAGAGTCAACAACTTTTCGCGATTAAATCACAAATATATTTAAGACTTTTCTGGGGTGTCCTCTTTCAAAGCCCGCTCGTCTTTTTGTCCCTGCTGATAAGCGAGCCATACTACTTTCAACAGCGCTGCATCCATGCTCCCTGTTCGGCTTAGTTTATCCGCGTATTCCTTTTTAAGTTCCTCAATGCAAATCATTAGACCTCCTTGAATTAGGCTAGGTATCCGATGTCCCGTAGGATGTTGTATGCCTCTTCAATATACCAATCGAAGTCCACGTCGTCGGGAAGCGTATCTGGCAAATCTTGGAGGGGACTGACCCCATCGCTCATCGCTACTCGGTTCCCAGACATAGCGTAGATAATTTCCCCTTGCGGGTCTTTGGTGTGGTACCAGCGAACTGTGCTACCCAAGTATTTCCCATCCTTAACAGCACCACCACGCACTTTCCGCAACGTCACAAACTTCCTAATGTCTTTGCATTGGCGTACAGTGGCGTCGATGGGAGTGCCGTGCAATAGTAGCGCAATCACCGCTTCGTTACATATTTCGTTTTGAGGATTCTTCTTTAAGTTAGTTTCCCCGTAGGCACCCTTCAGCTTGACCCGCTTGCTGTCGTCCTTGATAGTCGGGTCGTCCTTGATAGCAATGTAGTTATTCACGTCCCTGCTATACAGCGCCAGGTACTTTGCTTCTTCCGTTTCGAATCCAGTATCCGCTTCCCATTGCTTCAGCATGCTGTCAAACCGTTCCTCCCTGACTCGGAGTACTTTGGTTACGATGCCGTCCGTGTTAGCGCTCAACACTTCGAAGCCAGCTAGCTCCAGACGTTCAATCAGCATAAGCAGGGATAGCTGGCCCGTGATAGTCGTCTGGATGACCAGGCGGGGCTCATAGAGCATGGAATAACGATTGCCAGTTTTCCCAAAGCTGCCGTTCACAGTAATCTTTAAAGTCTCTGCGATTAGTTTATCTCCGGAACGCTTTGCTTCCAGCCGTCGGTCGACGATGCTTTGATATACTGTCAAGAAGCCGACGCCCAGATGCTGGGGATAGAGTTGCTGGTTAAGAATAACCCGAGGATAGTACGACGCGACGTCCCTGTCCTTGATAACATACTTATCGTCCGAGCGGTGCGCCACACTTTCCTCGGAGCTATGCAAGCCTCCGATACCCATGCGGTAGATACCTTTCCCGATAGGGATGTCCAAACCTTTAAGCTCGTCTGGCATCGCTATACGCCCGCTTTCCGCTACCACAAACACTGCATTCCGCACGAGGTTGAGTACCCATTGCATATTAGGCGTCTGGTACTGAATAAAGCTAGGAATGTCATATTTGTGCTTCTGGCCAACCATGTCCACATAGTTCGGGGCCTTAAAGTTGCTGAGCCCGGTTATGCGCTCCAGCTCCTTGGAGATGACAGCTTCTGCAATCTGGGCATCGGACTTGGAACGCAGGTCCACTCCGTACATCTTGCCCATGTCGTCTCGAAGCTGGATTGCTTTCTCCAGGTCCTTGTAGACCAGTTCTGTATTGTTCAAGTCATTCACGCAGTACCAGCGGACGACTAGCTTCTGCTCTGGAGTTAATACAGTCTCCGGCGGGTAGGGTAGGTCTTGAATGCGGGGGCAATGCAGCCGCCCGGAATAGATTTTAAGGGAGCCGTCCAGCGGAGCCACTTCCATGACGTCGATGTGGTCGATGTCCCGAAGCTGCTTAACTTTATATTTGCGGTAGACTTCGTACGGACGCAACGGCTCGCCCAGCCCATCGCCCTGAATGATTAAGTTCGTGGCTTCCTTCAAACGAGCTGCGCTGAATTTGTGGATAGCTAGAGTCGCAATAGGGATATCGTAGTTGATACCGTTAAAGCTGATAAGCGTGAATGTTTTCATCAGCCATTCCAGCTTTGCCAGGTCGGCTGCCGGGACTACATCGTTATCATGAGCCTCGAAGTAAATTATCTTCCCAGTGCTAAGGTTCTTAAACGCGATAAGGAAATAGTTCGGGTATGACTCAATGTCGAATACAAACTGTTCCTTTGGTTCTTGCCGCAGCCAATACTCCGACAAGGTAATCAAGTCCTGGTCGCTGAGCATAGGTACATCGAACGCCCTAGCTTCGTCGATAAATGGCAGGTGCTCCGGCGACTCCCATGTCCGTTCGGGGGGAGTGCGCTTTATCTTTTCCTTCTTAACTTTGACAACAGGTTCTTCTTGCCAAAAGATGCCAACCGCATCATGCCGCATAATGGTCTATCCCGTATTGCTTAGCTAATTTTACCATATGAGCAGTCCCAGTTCCGCCAGGAAAAGAGACGACAAGGTCTGGCTTGCAAAAGTCGAGCATCCATTTATTTCGGATGGAGCCCGCTTTGTTATCATAGCAGTCCCAGTTCGCAGGGACAGTAATGCAGCAGACACCCTGAAGCTTAGCCCAATGCCTGGCTAGCGAGTCTGCCCCTTTTGCTCCGCCTTGTATGATACAGAACTCGGGTGCTAGAAACTGGACCAGGTTGTCGAGCGTTCCTTTTACATGCGCGAAGTCATCATAGTTCCTGCCGCCACATACTAGCACTCTGGATTTCATAACTTCATCCCGATGATTGCTCCTCGGATGTTTTCGCCATAGAACTGGCATGGAGCTGGATACTTTGCAAAGTCCATCTTCTGCGCGACTTCAGCTAGCGAGAGCAGGTACTTTAAATTATAGCAACCCGTGAGCCCCTGCAATGACTCGAGTTCAACGCTAGCCCCATCAAGTTCCATCTGGCTGGTACTTAGCTTTCCCTCCGGCAGCAGATACACCCGTTCCAGGTCGTCTGTAAATGGAGCCAGCTGCCCCAGCGCTTCGAACAATCCCTCGGGCAAATCCATCGGGTTGCTGTCCACATTTAACACCCGCGCCAGGTCGGGCCATTCCGTGCTAAAGGTCTGGGAGCTAAGCCAGCGCCCTCCCTCGAAGTGGAATGCGATGCGGTTCTCCGTTACTTGAACTTCAATGGGTTCTTCGCCAATGCGTATCAGTTCCGCAATAGCTGTCTTGGGGATGTTGACCTCGAATGGGAACGTGGCGCCCAGCCAGGCTTCTACCAAGACGATGTTGTTGGTAGCGTATGCGGACGCCCCACGGAATAGGATGCCGCGCGACCAGGGCTTTGCAGCATCGTCGGAGATGAACGGATACAGCTTCTTCAGCGGGGCCAGGATGGGCAGCGTAAGCGAAACGCTTTCCCCCTCCGGAAGTATCTCCGGGTACTGCTCGGGCGGAATGCATTCAACCAGCGCTTTGAACTTGCCGGACTTGATGGACAGCTTACTCTTTTCCGTTACATGCAGCGCTATCGTTTCATCCCCGCATGCTTGAATGGCTTTGATGAGCATGTCTGCTTTCGGGGTGATGTCCAGCTCCAGGTCTATAGGGCTGCATAAGCCCATCATCCCATTGAAGCCTTTTATCGTCCCGTCCTTTATCCGGAAGTGCTGGAGCGCCTGAACAAAATCCTTCCGAGCAATACTCCCCTGAACAAATTTGAGTGCATGTAACATGACCCCTCCTAGGGTTCGAAGCCGGGCTGCAACTTGTAATCGTTTGGAACCACTTCCCAGTAACGCGGGTTATCCGGAGGGAAGCCACGGTTGATAGCATCGCAGACTGCTTTTGCATGGGCTTCAGTCATTAGGGGTAAATCTAAGAACTTCTCGTTCGGGTAGTCGCCCCCGAAGTTATCTGTCTCTATGATTCTCATTTTAAAACAGCTCCTGAACAATAAGTTTAAACGTTGGGGACTTGGAAGCGTTAATCATGCTTTCAATCATCCCGTAGGCCCAGAGATTATAGGCTGCCCGGCTTTCATATACTGTGGACAACCGTTCATAAGTGAAGCCCTGTTCCTCCAGGTACTTGAACAAAGCGTCTTGCTCCATTGGGGTAAGCGTTGAAGCATGCTGCCCCTGAACATGCCTGGCAGGAGACTTGTCCGATATCGATACCGCTCCGTACCTAGGAGTAACTATGCTACCGAAAGCAGCGCTTTGAATCCATGACGAGGAGTCAACACTATACCACGGGTACCGTTCCATGATTGGGAACGAAGTGATACCAAACGCATGCACTTTGAGCCGCGGGTATCCGGCAGCATCGGTCAAGTACTCGTCCCACAGTTTGTCCAACCACTTGATGAGCGCGTCCGTGCTTCTGCCTACCATGCCTCCGAGCGTGATGTACTCGTAGTTCTGGACATAGTATTCCAGGTACCGTTCGTCTTCCCCAAAGTGGAAGCAGGGGAGCGGCTTAGCCCCGAGCTCCTCCATGGCCAGCTGGTTGCGATACGTTTGGAGCGGGTCACCGATGCCGTCCAGCACGGAAGCCATGACAGCCCCATCCTCTACTCGCAGGATGTCCTGGTTGCGCTTTATGTAGTCACAGTACGTCGGGAGGTCAATGCTGACCCCGAGCGTATGGGCGGAGAACGCACCGGAGTCAAGGAACACTTTAACCCCATCCATCCGCATTGCTTCCACATAGCGCTGGCCGCAGACGTAATGGTAGGACTCGAGAAGGTTCTTTACGCTGTCGACCTTTGCTTTCTCATAGTCAGTCAGCTTAGCGTATCGACCCTTCTCGTCGCCCCCTGCCCTGTAGCCGTTGGTATAAACAGCAGCAACAAACAGATTCATATTATGCTAGCGACATGAACTCTTGACGGGCAGCGATATCTGTTTTGAGCGCCCCATGGAACGCCGTAGTGATAGTGAAGTGCCCTTGCTGACAAAGTCCTCGTGACTCCATACACATATGACGCGCCCGAATGAGAACGCCAACAGCCTTGGGGTCGAGATGCTGCTGGAGCGCGTCTGCAATTTGCTGGGTGAGCCGCTCTTGGACTTGGAGTCTTCGCGCGTAGATGTCCGCAAGCCGGCTGAGTTTGGACAGGCCGACAATTTTACCGTTGGGGACATAGGCGATTGAGGCAGTCCCAAAAATGTCAGCCAGATGATGCTCGCACTTACTATAAATCGGGATATCCTTAACAATAACCATCTGGTCATATTTCTCCCCTCCGTCTTCGAACACTTTTAGAACGGAAGATGGGTCGACGTTATATCCGGACGTCCATTGCTTCCAGGCTTTAATGACACGAGCTGGGGTCTCAGTTAAGCCGCCACGGGTCGGGTCTTCCCCAACGAACTGAAGCAGCCGCGTGACAATGTCCGTGGCGCTTTCGTCTGCCCCATCCCGCATCTGCTCCCATGGAAACACAATCCAAGCGTCTTTGATTTCCCGGTCACGGATAACCAAGTTTGGATATGCTTGCTTATCGATGAGTGCGAATACAGAGGCCCCAAATGTGATGAAGTAATGCTGGGCAGTAGCTCCAGAGTCCACAATGTCATCGATAAACAAATCCGCTTGCTGGGGCTGGTCGACTACATAGTACACATCCGGAGCAATGCTTAGCAAAGCATAGGCAGCCGGGATGCCCCCTCTTGGGATAGCGTAAAGGGCAAGCTTCTGGTCTCCCCCTTTCCCTCTTGCTCCAAGGATTGCAAAACGTTCGGACATTATCTCATAATGCAGGTTCTGAGCAAGTTGCAGGATATCTTCGTTTGTTAGAATAAGTTTGTTGTCCATTTTTAACCCTTAGTGTAGCTGCAAGAACATTTCCGCGTTTCTTCGATAACCACCTTGACTAGCGTGGCCCCAGTTCCTTCCAGTTGCTTTGGCCCAATGACGTCGACTAAGTACTTAGCCATGTTCTCCGCTGTTGGATTGAACGGGACAGCAACAACGCCTTCCGGGTCGGCTTCGAGCAAGATGGGCATGAACGGGTCCTCCTGCCAGACAAGGAACTTATGGTCCCAGTTGTCTTCCAGCCACATGCACAGATGGGACTTAATGACGGAGAAGTCCATCACGCGCCCAACGCTATCCAGTTCCGGAGCGCAAACGCTGAAATGAATGCGGTAGTTATGCCCATGCAGATGAGCGCACTTGCTTTCGTGATTGTGGACACGGTGACCGGTAGAGATGTCGTGGTAGCGGTCCGCTGTGATAACGCCTGGTGTCGTATTCATAGTAAAAATTGTTGTCCTTTTATTGTAAAGACGGTTTGACTCAAGCGATTAGCTTTCGTAAACCCTGTGATATAAAGCTGTACTAGCCCGCAATAATCCTGGTCATAATAGACCTTTGGAAATTGGGCGGGCATGTTCAGCTTTGGCTTCGTCCGCGGGCTGCGCTTAACCCCTGACATTACGGTATGACTCCCTGACCTCATTGTAGTTATCCGTATCCGGCAGCTCCATTAGGCCCTCTTCAAACGCGCGAAGCACTAGCGGGTCGGGTAAGCCAGCTTCGTAGAAACCTTTTGCGCGAAGAAGCGTTGCATGGTCGCTGCCTACAGGGGGATATTGCCCATCATATGCTGTATGCGTATATCGGAGCGCTGCCCAGCATTCGTCGCCCAGTTCCTTCGCAAGCTTCACTGACTCAGCTTTACTGAGGAACATGAGTGGGGTATGGATTTGGATATTCTTGAACGGGTCGTTATCATCATATGCGAGCCCGGCTGCTAGGGTATCCCGAGCCAGGTTGATGAAGATAGCGCGGCAGTCCGGATAACCGCCGTAATCTTCCTGACAAACACCCGTCACCAGGTCGGTGATACCCAGCGCATAGGCATGATTCGCAGCTAAGGTTAGGAACAACAGGTTGCGGCCAGGAACAAAGGTTTTCTCCAGTCCGCCAGGCAGTGCATACATCCCGCTATACTGCTCCAGGCTGTTGTTACTGACTAGAGGGGAGCTGCCGCGAAGGATGCTCCCTACTTCCAAGACCTGATGGGAAGCTACCCCAGCTAACTGAGCGACACTGCGAGCAGCCGCAATCTCCGCCTTATGACGCTGCCCATAGTCGAACGTGATTGCATGCACTTCATCAAACTTCTTCTTTGCCCAATAAAGGCAAGTGGTTGAATCCTGCCCGCCGGACAAGATGATTAGGGCTTTAGTGCTCATCAGTCTACTCCTATCGATTTGTGAATTTGGTATCCCAAAGTATGTCCGAACCGCATGCAACTTTCTACGGCCTGGCTGTTGTTATTTCGATTCCTTGTGATGTCTTTTTCGTCCGCTGGCTGGATATAAATGACCCTATCCTTAAATGCGGGCTTGGCCAGCTTCCCTGAGTTAGGATGGTCAAGAGCGGATAATGGCAGCCCGTCGTCCGGGTCCATGTCGCCCTTCTTAATGACGTACTTATATGCAGCGATGTGAGGTTCAAGCTGTTCGTTTATCTTCCCAGTCTTGGGGCTGCATATTACAGTCACAAGGCTCCAATCAAGTTCTTGGAACAATGTGCCGTTAGTTTCGATTTGGACTTGGAAGCCCTTGGCCCACAGTTCGGCAATCAGCGGTCTCAGCTTCTGCCGGAACGGCTCGCCCCCTGTAATGACCACAAGAGGCCGCTTGCCTTTATAGAAAGCCCCCTCCGCGACAGCAGCGTATTTTTCGCTGACCAGTTGGGAGATAGTTCGAATGTGGAATGTGTTGCGACCAGTGTATTCCGTATCGCAGAGGGGACATTGGAGGTTACAGCCAGCGAGCCGAATGAATACAGCGGGCTCCCCAGCGAAAGGACCTTCCCCTTGAATGGTGTAGAAGATGGAATTGACTTGCAGACTTGCGCCATCACCGATGGCTGGCTTTTCGGGCCTTTGTTCATTAAGCATAGCGCCCCCGTTATTATTAACGTCCCTATTATATGCCAAAGATTTTAGTCCTTGCTAAGGGAAGTTGATTGCAAAAATGGAGAATAAAAAAGCCCGACACGATGCCGGGCTTTTTATCTTGCCTGATTGCTTCTGCGCTTACTTCTTGACAGGTGGCTTGGGTGGCTTGGGAACGGCTGGGGCCTTAGGAGCCTTAGGAGCTGCTGCCTTCGCTGGTGCCTTGGGAGCTGCTGCCGGAGCCTTCGGGGCCTTAGGAGCCTTAGCTGGCTTCGGAGCTGTTACGCTGCCGGTGATACCGTTGAACTTGCGCCACCGACCGTATTGGGTTGCTGCGGTCGCCTCGTTGATGCCTTCCTTCTCGGAAGCTTCGAGCACTGCGGCACGGGTAGCGGTTGTACCGTTCTTGCTCAGCTTGTCTGCAATCGCCCAAACCTTTTCGGTTGCGCTGCCAGCCTTCGGGCGAGTGATACCGTTTTGAACGACCTTGTTCATCTCTGCTGCTGGCTTAGGTGGCTTTGGAGCCGCCTTTGGAGCTGCTGGTGCCTTGCTGCCCTTTTCTGCCTTTGCTGTTGCCATGATTACCTACTCCTATTCAAGTTAAAAAGTGGACTGACGTTACTTAGATTTGGACTAACGAATCTGGATGTTACTTGAATCGTTAGTCCGAGACAACATACTTATTGATTCTTTTTTACGATGCGGCCGGATTTTTCGATGCTTTCCATTTCCCGAACTGGACGTTCACTGTCGACTTGTTAATCCCCTCCTTCTCGATGCAACGTGCGAACACGTTATTCCGGAGCGTCTTGTTTGCAAGGTCAGGACTGCCGAGCTCGGTATAAACCGTATCGCAGATTTCCCAGATGAGGCCACAAGTAGAACCACGACGCGGGGTGCCATTTGGGTCCTTGGGCTCTTTTGGAGCTTTCTGTTCCCGAGGCGGTTTATTGCTGCGACCAGATGTGGACACATTACCCGCTGCCCTACCTGCTGCCGCTTCAAGCAATTCCTTTTGTGATTGCAGGGACTCAACGGACACTGGGTCT
>Ga0196972_1000845_pt1 | contig 11220 bp, 4 predicted proteins | sample S1v_2013CmetaG_FD_148618 | JGI IMG/M metagenome (GOLD analysis project Ga0196972, IMG submission 148618) | Soil microbial communities from Anza Borrego desert, Southern California, United States - S1+v_20-13C | ecosystem: Environmental > Terrestrial > Soil > Desert | place: USA: California... | reverse complement strand
GCATTGCTGTTGAAGAGGATGATGTTCAATGGCTTAGCAATAGTAATGTAAGTGAAATACTTTTAGTTACGAGTCCTCCGAGCAAAATTGACGGTCCAGTTGATGTAGTGCTGGTGAACTATGATTCTGGTTCTTATACCTATAAGAGCTTTAACTATGAGGTATCTAAACCAGTTATTAGCTCAGTAATTCCGGGCAGCATCAGCAAACAAGGCGGAACAAAGGTGCAAATCAACGGAACGGGCTTCAAAGACGGTGATCTGACAAAATTGCTTGAGCTGCCTGGCAATACAACGGAAATGGTTCAAAGACATACTGCCTCGCCAAAGCCGGCAAGAGATCAAATGGATGCCCTGGTTATTTTTGGTGATGTGACTTCGGGAGATAAGAAAGCAATTAATACGATAGTAGGTGTGCCCTATGTGGATTTGGGTGACTTGCGTGTCAGCTACAATAATGCCGGAGATACAGATCCAACTACTGTAAATATAAAGATTGCAAAAACAAGTACTCCGAATGCACCTTTCAAGGATCTAAATATGAAGGTAGGTGCATCTCACTTGTTTATCATAAATGGTCTTGCAGACTTGAATGATGCAAACGTAGGTGATGAAGGGGTCTTGGTAGAAGTTACGCCTAACCAAGTTATTGTGACTAGAAGAATTGCGCCCTATGCAAGATGGGAAAACAACGGTCTGCAGGTGACAGCGATAGCTCCTGCTGTCGGAAGCATTGGAACGAGAAAGCTATATCTGCAAAATACAGATGGGGGCACCGGATCTGCGAATATTACTGTGTTAAATCCTGCCAGCAACCCACAGATAAACTATATTTCTCCAAGAAACAAGGTTATGTTGGGAGATGGAACGATAGCCAATTATGTTAGAGAGAACCCTACAGACCGAGAATACTATACTTACACTCCGTTAAGCGGAGGAGCCTTCTTAACAATAAACGGCTCTGACTTTAGAAGAAATGTCAAGGTATATATGGACAACAGGGAGCTTGAAATTGTTAGCAGAAGTCTGGATGACAATCAACTTATCGTTAAGGTCCCAAGCGGAACCCAAGACGATTTAGATAAGCTTTATAGGATTCTAGTTGTGAACGAGGATGGTGCCAGTGCGGACTCCTCTACCATAAGCAAGCCTCATTATATTGTTTATAAGCTTCCACAGAGTAATCCTATAGTAGAAAAGGTTGTGCCGAGTACTACTTCGGCTAGGGGAGAAAACACAATTAAAATTATTGGTGATGACTTTAGAGAAGGTGCAAAGGTTCTGATTGATGGTGTAGAGTCCACCTCAGTTACGCTGATTAGTTATAAAGAGTTGGCAGTACGAGTTCCATTAGGCCTGACACCCGGTAAAAAGCTTGTTCAGGTAATGAATCCTGATTATGGCTTTGGAGAGAAAAAGGATGCGCTTACTATTGTAAGCTCTCCCGAGATTACAGAAGTTTATGATGAAACCAAGGATAGACTGCTAGATCCTATATTGCTTTCTATAGATGGAGGGCAAACCATCCGATTGGAGGGAAGAGACTATCTTTCAGGTGCGAAGGTAATTTTAGGCGGAACCTTGAAATCAAAGGGAGAATTGAAAAGCGGAGAAACCGGAATAAAGTGTTATGATATAAACGACGCTGAAATGTATATAGTAGGCGGAGTAGAAGGAATCAATGTCAAGGTAGTAGACAGCAGAAACTTGATTTTTACTACACCTAAGCTGACGGTAGGTGACGTATCTATTATCGTGGTAAATGCTGACGGTGGTGTGAGTAATGAAATCAATGCCAGCTATCAAAAACCCTATCCTGATTCACCTGACGATATTGAAATCGAGGTCGTGGATAGTGATACAATCAAGCTAGAGTGGAACAAGGTAAGCGGTACAAAATACTATGAACTCTATGCATCGGCAAGCAAGTATGGCATCAATGCTGACAATTATGTATATGTGGGAAGTGTAGCAGGTGATGAGGTAAGCGAGGGCAGATTAAGGTATTATGTAGACGGTCTTAAAGCAAATACGTATTACAGCTTTAAGCTGAAATCCGTTAATTCCTATGGGCCTTCCAGCTTCTCCTATTCTACCATATTTGTAAAAACGAAAGACAAGAAGATCACCACGTACTACCAACCTCAAGATAATTATGAGTCTGGAATAGCTCAAAATGACAAAGTAACCATATTAAACAATAGTTTGACATTTGCGGTAGGAGAAAAGTCAATGATCGGCAGCGGAGCGGTTGTGTATTTCAACCAAGCAAGCTATACCTTCCTGAATCCGAAGAGTTTGGATATAGCGATGGAAATATTGAAGGACTACCCAAGCAAGTCAATCATCATAAATGAAAAGGACTTCACACTAAAGCTAGTAGGCAGTAATCTGCTGGTAAGCGAAGCGAAGGCTTTGGCCCCTTATTTGGTTTCAGACTCCAAAATGATCGTAGTGGTCAATAAGGAGCTGAAGGCAAAGGGCGACGAAATAAAGCTGAAGGTACCAAAGGGATACAAGGCTGTTACCAATCCGGTGGCCATCAATGTGAATATGCAGGTGGAAAAGAAAATAACAAGCATTAAGACGCTAAACGGCAATGCGGATATAAGCTTCAATGTCAGCGATGAGATGAAGAGAAGATATCCCGGCGGCGTCTATATTGCGTATTACAATAATACGAAGAAAACACTGGATACCGTAGCTTCGGTAAGTAACGGCAATCTTTTGACAGCAAAGACCAACAAACCCGGTGAATATTTGCTCATAGGAAAGCTGACGAAATAAAGGCATATGGAGAGTCAAATGTAACCACACCCCCACGTGTAGCGGCAGGTAGAGTGTCTGCCTAAGAAAGCAAGGATGTGATGATATGAAAAAAACAATAAACTTTACAGTCCTCATTATCATTGTAGCGATGCTGGCAGCCCTGATGCCGTCAAGCTTGCACAGTGAGGATATAGTGTATTCCGGAATGGACAGCGGGGCTGCTATCATAAAAAATGCTTCCTTCACTGACATTGGCGGGAATGCGAACGCTGATTATATAATGAGGATGGCTGTTTATTCTGTTATAAACGAGTATGGCAGTACCCGATACAGGCCAAATGATTTTGCCACTAGGCAAGAGGTGCTGGCGATGCTGGTAAGGGCCATAGGCAAGCAGGAAGAAGCTGTTACAGAGGGAGAGGCATTGAAGCAGCAAAATCCGAATTTAAGCACGGTGGACGCCTATATCAGAGGACACATAGAAGCAGCCAAGACGGCCGGAATTGTTACGGCACAAGAAATAGATGCTATGGCAGTGCTGACCAAGCCGGAAATTACCGCCGTGGAGAAGGAAGTAGCGGCTATTGCAAAAAAGAACTGGAAGATGACAAAGCTGGAGCGGGATCAGCTTCTGGTCAGTATGAAGCAGCAGAGGGCATATGATAAGGCATTAAAGACTGCGGTTACAAGAGAGCAGACCGCTGTATGGGCTGCCAAGGCCTTAGGGCTGGAACCTGTAAAGGGTGAAAAGTCCATGGAGTTATACAGCTATAAAGACTGGAAGACGATCCCTACTGTAAATGTTCCTTATTTGGAAGCGGTGCACCGCAGCGGTATCATAAAGGGTGAAGCTGTTGCAAATTACGCTCCGAAGGGCAGAATCAAAAGGGCAGAGCTGGCAGCCATTCTATCAAGGGCAGTTGACAACTCATTGGCGGCATTGGAGCTTACGACCGGTTACGGGAAGGTTGTCTCCAAAAACGTCCGCAATGAGATGAATCCTTATGTGGAAACCTTGATGACGGATATTATTATTGAAACACCGGACGGTGAAGTGATCAATATAAAGTCAATGAACAATCAGCGCATACCTGTTATAAAAAACGGCAGGGTTGGCAATGAGAGTTTGATACAAAACAATGAAATAGTAGAATATACGCTGACGAAGGATAATCGGGCGCTGCTGCTTCAGGTAGGAAAGCTGAAGGAGCTAAAAGGGAAATTCCTAAGCTATAATGCTGGGCTGGGAACGGTCCAGATGTTGGACAAAAGCGGCAGGAACTATCAGTTTAAGCTGCTGCCAAATACTATAACAACTGCACAAAAGGTGCCTATAGATTTGAATAAGGCAGAATGGAACCTGCCTGCAACAGCAATGTATGAAGGCAATACCCTGAAGGCGTTGGATCTGGATGTTCCTTCAGATAAAATTAATAATCAGGATATGGCAGTAAAGATACTATTTGCAGATCCCTTGGGAAGAGTGCTGAAGGTAGAGGATGAAAACAACAATAGACAGTATTTCACTCTGGCGGAAAACGCAGACATCTATATAAATGACGATTTGCAAGGAATTGAGGCTATCGGTTTTGACCAGGACGCGATTCTGAAGGTGGCAGACGGCAGGGTAGTTGAAATAAAGGTATTTACAGATGTAGCTGTTGAAGACGAGCCCTATACGCAAATTCTGACGGGAAGAGTGAGGGAGGTAGTCGGCAACAACCTGTTTATCAGTCCTGATGGGGCTTCAGGTACCCAAAGCAGCTTTGTACTCGGCAGCAATGTACCAATCATAAAGGATAAGCAGAGTGTAAACAGATATAAGCTGCAGCCTGGGGAAAGAGTAAAGATTTACGTGGACTCCACTATGGGAGACTATGTTTCCAGAATAGAGATTCAAAGCAGCGGCGTAAAGATTGCAAACCTATACAAAGGTGATATCAAGGATGTATTGCCAAATACCGGGGAGATTGTACTTTCAAACGTATACTCCTATGGGTATTACGACTGGGTTAAGCAAGGCGATTATATCAAGTACAAGCTGTCAGATGATGCAGCGCTTTATAACGGTAATAGTCTGATCGAATTAAGCAAATTAAAGGAGCAAGTTGGTAAGACCATTTATGCGGTATCTAAGAATAACTACGGAGATGAAGAGATTGTCCACGGCCTCCTAAAAGACGGCTACGAGGATACCGTTTACAAGAAAATATCTGATGTGAGATTCTCAGCAAACCAATTGACCTTAGCGGATGGAAGGATATTGGATTATCTGAAAGGATCTATCGTTATCAAAGACGGAAAGCTGATGGATATATCTGATCTAAATGAAGACACGGCAGCCTTTGTCATACAGAACAAAGGGTTGACAGGGGCTAGAACGGCGCCAATCATCAGTATGGATAGCTTTACGGGACTGGGTGGATACACAGTCAGCAAGGGCTATCTGCATACCATGGGCGAAGACTATTTCACTATTGAGAACGGACATAAGCTGGTCAACAATGCCTGGACAGAGTATAATGGCTTCACTTATCAGCTGAATGATGATACCTATATATATGACAATATCTTCAAGAAAGATGTGATTACAGCAGACAAGTTTGCAGAAAGCAGATTCAAGCCATATACCTATACTTGGCCGAACTTCTTAGATGCGAATTATGGAAATGAATACCATGCGGATGACAAATACCACAAGAGTTATTCAAAATACAAGGATGATGAGTATTATCATGAACACGCTCTCTTGTACACTGTAACCGATGAGTATGGAAATGCAGTAGGAATCAACATCTATCAGAAAGACAAGAATCAGTTCAAGCCGGACAAAATCAATACAGAACGTATGACCTCCGGCTATATCCAAAAGGTGGACAGCGGCAATTTCATGATAACAATCTATAAGGCAATGGAGTTTAGTCCTTTGTATCAAGAATGGAAGCCTGCTCTGGTATCTATTCCTTTTGGAACAGAAAAGGCAATTGTCCTTAAGGACGGAAAACCAGTAAATCTGGATGAGTTAAGCGCAGAGGACAGAGTTTACGTAGTATCACAAAACGGCGGCGCAGTATTAATACTTGCTGAATAATGAGGTGGATAATATGAAAAAGACTATTTACTACAAATTAATAGCAGCATTTTGCATACTGTGCATCCTGCTAAGCAATGTATTTGCTGCCGGTGGGTATGAAGGCGGTATAACAGGAGAAGAGACGGCAAAGAAAGGCGAGTTCAACTACAAAGAGGTTGTGTTTTTGACAGGAGAGCCTATTCTGATGTCAGGCATTGTGAAGATTGCGGAAAGCAAGACTAGTACCGGATCTAAGACAACCCTGGAATACAAGCTGGAAAACACTGAAAAAAGTGCCAAGCTGGACAGAAAGATTACTTATATAAATACGGACACAAAAGATAAAAACGGCAGTCAGACGGCTCATAAGGCTGTGATTGATCCCAAATTCAAAGAAACAATACAGATAGGCAGTGATACTTTCAACCTGACTGCTTTTCAATATAGCAAGTCGGGACTGACGGATGACAAGGCCATCATCAAATATAACAGATATGACTGGAATGGAAAAAAGACTTATGCAAGAAGCGGCGGCGGGGAGGTCGTTGTGGATATTAACGCTGTTACCAACAGCTACAATAACTTCTGGAGCAGTACTGAGACTTCTATAATAAACAACTCCGTCACCTACCGCTACAAAGATGATTCAGCAAATTCAACGGCATATAAGGAAGCGGTTGGAACAGTGGAATATGCAGTATCCAACTCAAAGATAAAAAATATGGAATACATGATCAACGAGCCCACGGCAATCAGCTTTAAAGGCGGTTATGTACTTAAGGAAAATGAAGAGAATGTTGTTTCTTATGTATATGACGTGCCGACCATGACCGGATGGGATAATACCGGCAAGCGCAGCAAGGGCAGGAGCAGCTATAAACTGGCTACAGTTCCTACGCAGACCAGACTGTTCGCACCTTCCATAAAGGATGTGTCCTCCAGCTATTGGGCAGCAGAAGATATTAGAACCATAGCAGCCTTGGACATCATCAGTGTGGCAGATACAAACTACTTCAGGCCTCTGAGCTACGTAAGCAGAGCTGAATTCACAAGAGCCATCGTAAAGGCGGCTGACTTGCAGGTGGAAGGCTCTGCTAAATCAAAGGAACTATTGTTTGATGATGTAGAGAAGAACCACCCATATTTCACATTTATAAATGCAGCAGTAAATTCCGGCATAATAAGCGGAACGGGGGAGAAGAAATTCAGCCCGGACAATTACTTGACCAAGGCACAGGCAACTACTATAATAATAAGAGCGATGGGATTGGAGGAGACTTCAACAGCAAGCGCTGTTAAGACCACCTTTGCCGATGATTACAAGATACCTTCCTGGAGCAAGAAATCAATCAATATCGCACGTAATATGGGCATCATCAGCGGGGATGAGGACAATATGCTGCAGCCTGACAAGTTGATGACCAGGGCAGAGGTTTCTGAGATGATAAACAACTTTATAAAATACTTGCAGTATGATATACGTAAGGAATATAGAGAAAAACTAATTAACTATGGTAGATAGGGAGAACGATTATGAAAAGAACCTGGAAATCCATTATTGCAATAGTGCTTGTGCTGTCAATGCTGTCAGTACCTGTGCTGGCAGACGACAATATATCGAAGTTTCTTAAAAAAGCAGAAACGCTTATAACCATGATACAGACCTTCTACTACAAGGATGTTAAGGTTACTGATGTAATGGATGGAGCTTTGAAAGGTATGTTTTCGGCTCTGGACAAAAACAGCACTTATTATAACAAAGAAGAATTTGCAAAGTTTAATGAGCAAATTTCAGGGAACTTTGTAGGTGTAGGTATGTATATTGATACCAAAGATGGCTATATACACGTAATTTCTCCTATAGAAGGAACCTCCGCACATAGAGGGGGCGTTCAGCCTGGGGATTTGGTTGTAACTATAGATGGAAAAACTACACTAAATATGCCTGAGGATACAGCTATTTCGTTAATTAGGGGCGCTAAAAATACAAAGGTAAAGCTTGGAATTAAAAGAGAAGGCGTTGCAGAGACTCTAACTATTGAACTGGTTAGAGAGTTGATTAAAATAAACCCGATTACCCATGAGATACTTCCAGGTAATATTGGTTATATCAGAATCTCTCAATTTAATGAAAATACAAATGAGAATATTACAAAGGTATTCTCAGAGTTTAAGACAAAAAATATCGATGGAATCATTGTAGATGTAAGGGATAACCCCGGCGGAATACTAGAACAAGTAGTTGCTGTTTGCCAGCAGTTGATTCCAAAAGGACCTATAGCTCACATTCAAAGTAAAGGCAAAATAATAGAGACTCATAGCTCTACGTTAGAGAAAGCACCATTTAAGATTGTGATGCTAGTAAATGGAGGAAGCGCTTCTGCTTCTGAAATTATGGCAGGTGCAATAAAGGAATCCGGGGTAGGCAAGCTTGTTGGCACAAAGACTTACGGCAAAGGTACTGTTCAAGCGGTACGTGGATTATCAGACGGAACCGGTTTTAAGATTACTTCAGCCAACTACTTGACACCAAAGGGTTTTTCCTTAGATGGAGTAGGCATCACGCCTGACTTTGAAGTTCAAAACACTAAAACTGATTTAAGCAGGGAATATGCTGATATTGTGGGACTAAAGCCAATAAAGCTTAAGACGGTTAGCCTTGAGGTTTATGGGGTTCAACAAAGATTGAAGGCTTTGGGGTATAAGGTAAGTGCCCCGGATGGAGTTTTCGGACTGGGAACGCAAGCGGCAGTGAAGCAATTCCAAAAAGATAATAAATTAAAGGTGGATGGTTCTGTGGATGCGGATGATATCAAGCTCTTGAATGACAAATTCAATAGCTTTATGAACAGTAAAGACGCACAAATGGATAAGGCTTTAGAGGAAATAAAGAAGATGATTGCTCAGTAATCAAAAAAAGTAGGCACAAGTGCCTACTTTTTTATATTGCAGAGGAAAACACTTAAGGTTTACACAGCAATTCATCAAAAGCTGCCTTGTATCCTGTTGAATAAGCTTTTGAGATATATGGAATATACAATTCAAATATATTGCTTGTACATTACAAGTTTAATATAATATAGAAATTATTAATTTTTGAGCGAGAAAGAAGAATGGAGGATTGAGATTATGTCGAACACAAAGTATATTTTTGTTACAGGGGGAGTTGTTTCTTCGCTGGGAAAGGGAATTACTGCAGCTTCATTGGGAAGGCTATTGAAAAGCCGCGGACTGAAAATAAGCCTGCAGAAGATGGACCCATATCTAAACATAGACCCCGGAACAATGTCGCCCTATCAGCATGGAGAAGTATTCGTCACAGATGATGGCGGCGAAACGGACTTGGACCTTGGGCACTATGAGCGGTTTACTGACATCAATGTAACAAAAAATTGCAGCGTTACAGCAGGCAAGATTTATTGGTCAGTCATCAATAAGGAGAGAAAAGGCGATTATTTAGGCGGTACTGTACAAGTTATCCCCCATATTACCAATGAAATCAAGTCTAGAGTATACAGAGTTGCCAATGAAAGCAGTGCGGATGTGGTCATCACAGAAATCGGCGGCACCGTGGGCGATATAGAGAGTCTGCCTTTCTTGGAAGCCATCCGACAAATCAAATATGAAGCAGGCAGGGAGAATGTGCTGTTCGTGCATGTCACACTGGTTCCGTATCTCTCCATGGCAGGGGAGTTGAAGACTAAGCCAACGCAGCACAGCGTAAAGGAACTGAGAAGCATAGGTATTCAACCTGATATCATTGTTTGCAGGTCAGAAAAGCCATTGTCCAAAGACATGAAGGACAAGATTGGATTGTTCTGCAACCTTGAAGCAGATTCCGTAGTTCAAAACACGGATGCAGAGACTTTACATGAGGTTCCGTTATTGCTACATAAAGAAGGCTTAGATACACTGGTTATAAAAAAGTTAGGTCTGAAAAGCGGCAATGCTGACCTAACGGAATGGATTTCTCTGGTAGAGAGGGAAAAGAAATTATGCAGGCAGGTAAATATAGGACTTGTCGGTAAATATGTGGAGCTAAGGGATGCATACAAATCGGTGGCTGAAGCATTGTGTCACGGCGGGCTCGCCAATGATGCCAAGGTGAATATAAAATGGATCCACTCAGAAGAGGTGAATGAGAGTAACTATAAGGAAATTCTGGGTGGCGTGGATGGAGTGCTTGTCCCTGGCGGTTTCGGCAATAGAGGGATAGAAGGGAAAATTTTAGCTGCCAGATATTGCCGCGAAAATAAGGTGCCATATTTCGGCATATGTTTAGGTATGCAGATTGCTGTTATAGAATATGCGCGCAGCGTTTTAGGTTTGAAGGATGCAAACAGCACAGAGCTAGATGAAAATACACCTTATGGGGTAATACATCTGATGCCTGATCAGGAGGATATAGACGATAAGGGCGGAACTATGAGGTTAGGTCTATACCCCTGCAAGCTGGGAGAAGGCACAAAATCTATCATGGCATATGAAGATGAACTGGTTTTTGAAAGACATAGACATAGGTATGAGGTAAATAACCAATATAGAGATGTTTTGATTGAAAAGGGCTTGACCATAAGCGGTCTCTCTCCGGACGGAAGATTGGTTGAAATGGTGGAATTAAGGGATCATCCATGGTTCGTGGGCTGCCAATTTCATCCTGAGTTGAAATCCAGACCAAACAGACCGCACCCACTGTTCAGGGAATTCATTAAGGCTGCATTAAACGACAAATAGGTATATACGGGTTCGTACAAAAGGTCGGTCACAAGCCGGCCTTTTCTTTGTAAATGGGAACCTTTTCTTAACTATCCGCGTCATAAGGATATACGGGAGGGCGTACTTGACATAACTTGATAACTCCTGCAATTACCTATACTTTTATAGAAGGTTTCCAATGCCGTCAGTAACTTGTTTTTTACCCATATATTACAATCATTATAACGCGTAGGAACATCCTTTTTACCTTACTCTACATGTTCCGTGAAGCGCGTTTCAATGATTGTTTCCTCTTCCCAATAATACCTAATATTACAATCATTACAGTTGTGTTACATTCCATGATTATACATTGACTGGGCATATAACAGTTGCTATAATTTGTATAGGTAATAAGAGGGGGCATCCCCAAAATTACACTAAATTACATACATATAACGAGGAGGTTGTATTGATGAAGAAAACATTAGCGATTCTTCTTGCATTGGCACTTGTATTCTCAAGCATTACAGTTGCTTTCGCAGAAGAAACACTTCCAGCTGATGCTAAGTCTGCAAAAGAACTTGGCATGTTAGTTGGCGATGCTAACGGTGTTACAAATGCATATTTGCAAACAGCACCAACAAGAATTCAAGCAGCTATCATGGTTTTAAGACTTAAGGG
>Ga0196972_1000844_pt1 | contig 11237 bp, 10 predicted proteins | sample S1v_2013CmetaG_FD_148618 | JGI IMG/M metagenome (GOLD analysis project Ga0196972, IMG submission 148618) | Soil microbial communities from Anza Borrego desert, Southern California, United States - S1+v_20-13C | ecosystem: Environmental > Terrestrial > Soil > Desert | place: USA: California... | reverse complement strand
CCCTACGGTTCTATCAACAAAACGGTCCACTCAAGGAGGGCCGTTTTTATTCCATACGTCCCTCGCCGCTATCTTGAATTAGCTCAATAAGTTATAAATACTACTCAACAGATAAACAATAGATAAAGAGTACTTCTGCGTAATCATAAAGGGGAGGCAAAATGAAAAAAATATCCGGATACATAATTTCATTCTTACTCGTCATTTCAGTCTTTTGTGTTTATCTAGCCATTGTTTTGTCTAACCAAGCAAAATGGAATGGTTTAGGCGAGTTTGGCGATAGCTTTGGAGCTTTAACATCTCTATTCACAGGTCTAGCCTTTGCTGGATTAGTAGCCACTTTGCTACTTCAAAAAGAAGATTTAGAAGAAACTCGCAACGAGTTCAAGCTTCAAAATAAAACATTTGAAAGGCAAAGGTTTGAAGATTCCTTTTACCGATTACTTGCTTTATACAAAGACAACCTCAGAGAGCTATCCATAGATGGAAAAGACGGGGGAAGGATTGAAGGAATTGATGCGCTGCGCACTATGCTCGAGAAATTTCAATTGGCATGGGTGGTTTGTAGCCAACAATCATTCCCTGAAACTAAAGTAGAACGAGATGCCTATCTCTATCTATTACTCACTTGCGTTAGGTCCAAGCTGTCAAAACATAGACGATATTTAGAAACCATCAGCACTATTTTGAATTTTATCTATGAAGAATGCCCCGAGATTTCGGATAAGGCCAGATATTGCAAGATACTTGCGTCTCAACTAACCATCTATGAGGTGAAATATTTGTTTTATCAAGCCTTAGATTCCCAAGTAGACACTGAGCTTCGAAAGCTTATGCTTCAGTCTGACGTAATAGTAAGAAAGATTTCGGAAAGCAATATTTCAAAAGGTCACCTGAAGGCCTTTGAACATCTATGGGATCTCAATATTCCGCATAAGGGTGTTTATAAATTCCCCATGTCTCAAAAAGATAAAATCAAAGCGAGGAAGTTTGTAAAAAAACAAGGCCTCGCTCCTACAGTTCTTCAGCTCATCAAGAATGAACCTACAAATAAAACCTAAATCGACATATCTATTTGTTCAGTAATTCATCTTCCGTCATAGAACATTGTGTCATTGCTTGAGCAGGTACTTTAAGAACCTGAATAAATCCAACGCCAGCAGCCATGGCCACTGGCGTCATCGGTCCAACAAATGACTGAATAAATTTAGTGAGTGTGACTTACGATAGCCTTCACAGCCTTGCGTGCGGAATTCACTACGCGTGTGATGCGTGAATTTTGTTCTGACTTGAGCATTTCTTGGAGGCCCTGCATACGTTCACCGAGCGCCTTGGTATCCACATCCGCTTTCTGCACCATTGGAAACATCTCGGTTTCTTCTTCCTCGACGTGATGGATGATGTATTCCGCCAGCACTTGCACCTTGGCATCGAAGAGCTCATCGCCTGCGTCCATTGACTCAATCTGCGAAATCAATTCCTTCGCGCTGGCGTGCTCAACGACGGCTTCCTTCAGTAAATCCTCTTCAATGGCGCCGTGAATGCCAGGATAGAAAATCTCTTCTTCTATCTGGGTGTGGACTTTGAGCTCATTACAAATCTTCTCGGCAAGCTTTTCCTTACGGGCATGACTGCCGCCCTCTTCCGCCAGCTTTTCGTATTGCTTGAAAAGCTTTTCAACCGTTCTGTGGTCTGCCTTTAACAGGGTAATGGCATCTTTTCTGCGGGTTGGCTTGGCGTTGGATTTTTGCATGATGTGCTCCCTTTTCAAGTTGGTTAATCAACTATCTACCTGGGAACCATAGCCAAAAGCCTATTGTAGATCAGTGGGTAAGCGTACTTAGCTGAAACAGGTCAGTAGTGATTACTTTCACAGCAAGCCACATCTCTCTGAGAGATACCGAAAAGATGAATGCAGCGCACCCCATTTTGTACTCGCTGAGCTCAAGATTTCGACATAAAAAAAGCCCACGTTGTGGGCTTTTGCTTTTCAAATTCCCTCAGTGCGCATCCCAGAATTTTCCCCAGCCGGGATGTTTCGGTTGCGCCTGATGATCGCAGTACCAGGATTCAAAATCTTCACCCGCTAATGGTTCGCTTAAGAGATAGCCTTGCCCCTGCTGACAACCATGCGCACGGAAGTAATTCAGAGCTGCCATGGACTCAATCCCCTCTGCGACCACGTCGAGATTCAACGTACGCCCAAGAGCCAGCATGGCATCTGTTACTGCGCGGCTCGCGACATCATTCTCAAAGCTCAAAACGAACGCCTTATCTATCTTTATCTTGTTGAGGGGCAGTTTGGCGAGATGGGAAAGACTGGAATGCCCAGTACCAAAATCATCCAAAAGTATCTTGACTCCCATGGCTTGCAATTGAGTGAGTACTGAGACTGCATGATCGATGTCATCCATGACAGCGGTTTCGGTCAGCTCCAACTGCAACGCATCCGCTGCGATCCCGTATTCCGACATCAGCTGCTGGAACCGGCTGACAAAATCCCTGTCCCGGAATTCGACTGCCGACACATTCACAGCAATGGGTATGCCTGGCAGCCCATTCTTGATCCAGGTCTTGTATTGGCGAGAGGCTTCCTGCAATACCCACCGGCCAATCGGATTAATGATGCCCGTGGCTTCCGCAATCGGCACAAAAAATTCCGGCCCGATATCCGCATTCTGCCAGCGCAGTAATGCTTCCACACTCACGACGGCACCAGTCTTCAAATCAATCACAGGTTGGTAGCACAAATGAAAAGCCGACCGTCGCAATGCCGATTTCAGCTGTTGCTCAATGTCTAGCTGCAAATGCCTGCCCTCATCGAGGGAAGGCGAGTAAAACTGGAAGTTATTGCGGCCCTGTTGCTTGGCCTGGTACATGGCAGCGTCGGCATGGCTGATCAGCGCATCTATATTATCGCCATCCAAGGGAAAGATACTGATGCCGATAGAGGCAGACAGGGATAGAGTGAGTTCGCCGATGTGATATGGCTCATTGAGCCTGCTCAAGATATGTCGCGTTACCTCTGCTGCATATTTAACATCTTCGATGTCCTGCACGAGGACCAAGAATTCATCGCCTCCCAAACGGGTCACGACATCTTCTGCGCGAAGGCAGCCTGAAAGCCTTTCGGCGATATACGTGAGCACAATGTCGCCAATTTCATGCCCGTGAATATCATTGATGGGTTTGAACCGGTCCAAATCCAGGAAAAGTACGGCTGCTTTTCGATTCGTACGGCGATTTAGCGGCAGCAAATGCTCGGCATATTCAAAAAGCATGGACCGGTTAGGCAGATTTGTCAGCGGGTCATGCAACGCAGCATGCCGAATTCTCTCATCAGCCTGCTTGCGTTCTGTAATATCCAAGACGATGCCCGCCATCCGACTTGGACTCCCCTCAACGGCATAAACGCTGCCGTGCGCCGCAATCCAATGTTCACTGCCGTCCTGCCAAATAACACGGCATTCGAAGTGCCATCTTTCTACATTGTTGATGGCTTTTTCAAAGGCTTGTTTGACCCAAGTCCGGTCTTGCGGATGCACATGCTGGAGAAATTTCTGGAAACCCCAATTGGGGATCGGCTCTGAATAACCGAAGCATTGGTCGTGTTGTAGAGAGCGGAAGGCAGTATCGTTTACCAGGTCCAGATCCCATTCTCCAATCTGCGCGGAATCCAATACGAACTGCAATCGCTCTTCATTCGCTTTTGCGATATCCCTTTGTTCCCTTAACTCCGCGCTTAACGCAATTAACTCCTGATTTTTTTGCTCAAGCTCTACTTCCGCAGCTCTCCTTCTTTGTATTTCTTTTGATAGCTCGGAAATTTGTCGGTTGAGGGTGGTGAAATTGGTGCTACGCGCAGCATTCACCAAGCGAAGAATGATTCTGGCCGGAAATGCCTCCGTCTTCGTTGCGAACAACGCCCCATATACCCGAAAACTTACCGGCTCCTTTCCTGGGACGTTGATTCTTATTTTTCCTGGGAGAAAGGTTTTAGTACGGCTACACAGATGAAGATACTCAAGCAGTTGTTCCGGCGAGCTTGCAGTGATGGAAGTCAGTGAGGTCCGGGAATCAAGGCCCAATGCCTTGAATTCACGTTGCCCTGCAGTATTGAGCTCCAGGATAGAACCATGGGTGTCGACTATGAGTATGATTTCGGGAAAAACATCCGCACCTTGGTAGAGCTTCTGCATTCCTAGAATGGGTTCAGCTACCGAAGTATTCACGCCCGGCTACATTTTCTAATTGTTTAAGGTAGACAACCACGCGACAGCCATGGTCTCCCTCCGCAATGGTTTGCTGTAGCTCAACTTTTGCGTATCCCAGGTTCTGGGCCGCAATCACTCCAAATACATTGGAGGTCATCATGCACATCGCCGGGCGACCTATGACTTTTTCTTCAAAGGGACACACGCGGTTGCCAAAAACGATCTTCTCATCGTCCTGCTCGATAATATAAAAATCGCCCTTGATACGTTTTTTTAGATCCACCAGCACTTCTGCCACTTGCTCACGCGTGAGGTTTTGAGTGCCTAACGCGTTCTTGTAAGCATTGTTGATCTGATCCCCTATGCGTTGCCCGACCACGCTGACAAAGCCTGAAGCTTCATCCAGCCCAACAACATCCTGGAGCGCACCTGCAAGTTCTCTGATGAGGGATCTAAGGAAGATATCTCTTTCGAGATCGACGTGTAAGTCTTGAATCGGGATAACTGAAACCATATCCATACGCCTCTTCTTATGTTTCCTATCAGGATTGACTGGAATGAGTTACGCAAAAACCGATCCACAGTGCCATAAAGAATTGCTATTTTGTGTGCGACACCGCACATAAATTCGTTATTGCTGGAAGATGTAGAAGATGTGGCAATCCACATCAAAGAGATACAAACAAGTTCTTAAGAGCGTATCGTTTCAGGCCTTAGTGCGCACCCCAAAGCTTCTCCCACCCTGGACGCTTCGGCTGCGACTGGTGATTGAAATACCAGGGCTCGAAGTCTTGGCCCGACAATGGTTTGCTCAAGAGATAGCCTTGCCCCTGGTGACAACCATGCGTGCGGAAATAGTTGAGCGCTGCCACGGATTCAATCCCTTCTGCTACAACATCAAGATTTAACGTACGCCCAAGTGCCAGCATGGCATCTGTTACTGCCCGGCTCGCGACATCATTTTCAAAGCTTGAAACGAATGCCTTATCGATCTTTATCTTGTTGAGCGGCAGGTTGGCCAGGTAGAACAGGCTGGAATGCCCAGTGCCGAAATCATCCAGCAATATCTTTACGCCCATTGCCTGCAGCTGGGTCAATACCGATATCGCATGATCGACATCATCCATGACGGCAGTTTCTGTCAGCTCCAGCTGCAAGGCTTTGGGCTCGATGTCTGACTCTTCCAGCAGCCGTTTGAATCGATCGACGAAGCGTTTATCCCGGAATTCAACAACAGACACATTAACGGCAATGGGTATGGCAGGAAGGCCATTAGAAATCCACGTTTTGTATTGACGGGATGCTTCCTGCATCACCCATTGGCCAATGGGATTGATAATGCCGGTAGACTCGGCTATCGGAATAAAGTAGTCAGGGCCGATATCGGCGTATTGCAAGCGCAGCAAAGCCTCAACACTTACCACTTCACCGTTATTCAGATCCAGCACGGGCTGGTAGCACAGATGGAAAGCCGAGGTGTGCAAGGCAGTTTTCAACTGCTGCTCTATAGCGATTCGCGGCCGTATGCCTGCATCAATCTCAGGCGAATAGAATTGGTAATTGTTGCGGCCAGCCTGCTTGGCTTGATACATCGCTGCATCTGCCTGACTGATGAGCGTATCGATATCCTGCGCGTCATTGGGAAAAGTACTGATGCCAATCGATGCCGAAATCGATAACGCGAGGCCATTGATATAAAAAGGCTTGCTCAGCTTATCAACAATATGGCGCGTGGCTTCGCCAGCATGATTACTCTCACAAATATCTTGCAGCAGGACAACGAACTCGTCTCCCCCTAGGCGGCTGACAATATCGTCAGCGCGTAGTGTGCGTGAGATCCTATTTGCAATCTCCTTGAGTAATTGGTCCCCAATTTCATGGCCATGCGTGTCATTAATAGGCTTGAAGCGGTCAAGGTCAATAAACAACACGGCTGCACAGCGATTGTTACGTCGGTTATGCGGCAACAGGTGTTCGGCGTACTCAAAAAGCATCGCGCGGTTAGGCAGCCCCGTCAAAGGATCATGCATGGCGGCATGCCGCAGTTTTTCATCAGCTTCCTTGCGTTCGGTGATATCAAAAATAATGCCTGTCATGTGCGTAGGGTGTCCATTCACCGCATTCACACTGCCATGTGCCGATATCCAGTGCACACTATGATCTGGCCAGATAACCCGGCATTCAAAATGCCAATCGGATAACTCCTCGATTGCCTTATCCAGAGTTTCTGTCACGCGAGCCCGGTCATTGGGATGGGTGTGCTGCAATGACAGCTCAAGGCTCCATTCAGGCAACAGCTCGTTATAGCCGAAACATTGGTCATGCCGTAATGAGCGCATTATCTTTCCAGAAGTCAGGTCGAGATGCCACTCGCCGATCTGTGCGGAATTGAGTACGAACTGTAGACGCTCTGCTGTTTCACGTTGTTGTGCCTGTGCTCGTGCACTCTCGACTGCTGCCCATGTGCGATCGACCATTTCCTTTGATAGTGCAACATCACACTCAGTCCAATGACGAGGTTTTGCCTCATGCAGACATACGATGCTGAGCAATTTTCCGCCCTTCACAAGGGGGATGGCGACATAAGATTGTGTACCACTTGCGGCATAAATTTGGGTGTAGCCAGCAGAACGCTTGTCGGTCTCCACATTTTCGATAGCCAGGATGTGCCCTTGACGCACCTCATTTGCCAAGTCCGGACCGAATGCACTGAGATGCAGGGTTTGGCCTGCCATCGAGGGCAATTCCCCATTGGTCCAATCGCGTCGCAGAAACCCTTGCTGGCCAGACTCATCCACCTCAAGATAGCCCACAAGCGCTACCCCCAGATGTCGGCCCAGCACTTCACAAGCGGCTGAAATAATGTCATTGGGATCAGCAATCAACCGGATGCGATCTGCCAATTCAAGCTGAAACTCTTGTGCGCGGGCTACCACTATGCGTGCAGTGGATTCCGCGCTTGGATTCAAAATGCCCAGAACGGTACCTTGATCATCACGAACCGGCAGGAGTGAAAAAGTAAAATACGCAGGCCGCAGGCTACCCTGCCGTTGGATCTTGAATTCCATGTTCTCGACACTCTGGAACTCACCCTCCAGGCTCCTTTGCAGGATGGGCATTAACGGCTCTTTGATTTCTTGCCAGCTATCCCAAAAAGGTTTGGTTAATGCTGAGGGATGTCTCTCGCCTATGAGCGCTGTATAGGTATCGTTATAGAAATAGCGTAGCTCTGGCCCCCACCAAAAGCTGATCGGTGTTTTAGCGTTCAACACCATAGCGATTGTGGTCTGGATGATAGCCGGCCATTGTTCAGGAGGGCCATAGGGGAATTCCGACCAGTCGTACTGACGCAGCAAGGCGCGAACTTCCCCATCACCCTTGAATATAGGCGGAATAAAAATCGGTTGGTTTATGAAAGGGCTTGCCATAAATGTGTATTAGCCTTCAGGCATGGCTTACGGTCAATGCGGCCCTGCATCAGCCAGCATTGAGCAGTCTTGTTTATGGCAATGGCTGCAAGTTGTATATTCACTTTTGCCCGAAACGCAGGCATCCCGAACAAATGAAGAGACAAGCTAGCCGTACAGCAGAAATCATGGAGACAACAATAGATGGTCAGTTTCTCATAAGCCCCAGAATAATGGTGGTCGTTATCGCACATAACTTATTTGGCCTTTAATACAAAATATCCAATGGAATTAATATCTTGCATATAGGACAATTCATGTCTACGAAGAAAATCAAAATCCGGCATAATTGGCTTACAAAAATCGTTTTATTCGAATCTTAAGACTTAAAAGACAGGCCCAATATGGATGACAAAATAACGCCTGCGGCTGCTAGTTCAGACTTGAAGCTGGAAATTGCAGAACTGCTGGTCAAAGCTCTAAACCTCGATGTTGCCCCCGCTGATATCCCGCCAGACCAACCGCTTTATGGCAAAGGCTTAGGACTCGATTCGATCGATATCCTTGAAGTTGCGCTGGTGGTCTCCAAAAAATACGGTTTGCAGTTACGTGCTGATAGCGAAGATAACCATCGTATTTTTAGTTCACTAGGCAGCCTGGCGGAATACGTAGCAACCAAGAGAACGAAGTAGTGCAGCAACCTTTTCGCATCCTGCGCTTCGCCGGCGTTGCTGCAATGGTTGCGATCTATGCACTGCTGATGCATTACGTGAATGCCTCGGGCCAAGCGACTACGCTGGGTGCCGCATTGGCGCTAGTACCTTTGTTCCTCATCGGCGTGGCCTTGCTGTTGCGTGCCGAATCAAGAATTAGCGGCTTGTTCCTGCTTGCCGCAGTCGTCACGCTGGCCTGGTGGAACTGGTCGCTCATCAAACAACACACGGGTTTAATCTTCTGGCTGCAGGACATGGGCCTGCTGCTGGCCTTGTTCGTGACATTCGCGCGTACGTTAGCGGCAGGGCGCAAGCCACTATGTGTAAGTTTCGCTGAGGCAATTCATGGTGGCCAGTTGCCGTCTGCGCATGCGCATTATGCAAAGCAGGTCACTGTCGCCTGGGTGGTATTTTTTGCGCTAATGGCACTCACCTCTACATTGCTGTTCTTTTTCATGCCGCTGGTCGTATGGTCATTTTTTGTAAACTTCCTCACCCTGCCGCTCGTTGCCTTGATGTTTATTGTTGAATATTTCGTTCGTCATCAAGTGCTGCCGGATGCGCCACAAGCAAATATTTTGGCTGCGGTGAAGGCCTATAAGAATATGTCAGGCCTGAAGCACTGATGCCTAATCAGCACATCACCAAATTCCCTTTACTCACGCACCAGTCTCTCGAGCAGACAGTCGCCTGGTATAAAGGTCGTGCTGTCTCCGCGGCTCAATTCCTGGCGGAGGTAGGTCATTTGGCCAACACCTTGCCCGCTGGCTCACACGTATTGAATGTCTGCAATGATCGCTACCATTTCACCGTGGGCCTCGCTGCAGCCATGGTCAGCGGCACAGTCAGCCTGCTGCCGCCGACCAACACGCCTGAGATGGTGCGGCAGCTGAAGGCTTTCTCCGCAGACGTATTTTGTTTGCATGACACTGATGATTGCGAGATCGACCTTCCCAGCGTGAGTTACTCTTCAATGATGCAGACGGTGGCTGCAGAACAAGTTGTACAGATGCAGGTTCCGCTGATCGACAGCCCACAGCGGGTTGCCGTGCTGTTCACCTCCGGCTCTACCGGAACGCCTATCCCCCACCCTAAAACCTGGGGCAGCCTCGTCAAGAATATGCAGGCGCAAGCGGAAAGATTGGGCATGAATGACGGTGTGATACGGACCATCATCGGCACCGTGCCGCCGCAGCATATGTATGGGCTCGAATCTACCGTGCTGCTGCCCTTGCAAAGCGGAAACATCCTCAGCAGTGCCCGGCCTTTTTACCCTGCCGATATCTGCAGCGCGATTGAAGATGCGCCTGAGAAACGCATGCTGGTTTCCAGCCCAGTGCATTTACGGCTGCTGCTCGACGCCGAGCTTGCATTGCCCAAAGTTGAAAAGATCTTGTGCGCAACCGCCCCGCTCTCGCCGCAATTGGCAGAGGCGATCGAAACACGCTTTACCGCGCCTTTGCTGGAAATCTACGGCAGCACAGAGACAGGACAGATTGCATCACGCCGCACTGTAGAAAACGTGGAATGGCGCTTGTTCCCAGATGTGAAGCTGACCCTGCAAAACGAGCGCATGTGGGCCAGCGATGGGCATGTAGAGATACCCGCACCACTTAACGATGTGATTGAGCTTACAAGCCCTAGCCACTTTTTGTTGTATGGCCGTATGACGGACCTGATCAATATCGCGGGCAAGCGAAATTCATTGGTCAGCCTAAACCATCACCTGAATTCCATCCCAGGTGTAGTGGATGGCGCCTTTTTCGTGCCGCATGATGACGATGACCAGAAAGGCCCGCTGGGCCATGTGACGCGGCTCAGTGCTTGCGTAGTCGCGCCCACCCTGACGGCAAGTGAACTGATGGCTGCCTTGCGTGAACGCATAGACCCAGCGTTTCTGCCGCGACCATTGTTGTTCCTGGAAAAATTGCCGCGCAACAGTACGGGTAAACTGACCCGGGCATCGCTCAAGGCGCTTTTCAATAGCGTTACGAAAATGAGCGCCGCGTCTGAAGTCAGTACCGATTCAGCATGATTGCTACTGTGAAGATGCGGTTCCAATGACGGCTCAAACGCTATTAACCATTCCGGCAGATCATCCCGCCTTTGCGGGGCATTTCCCCGGTATGCCAATAGTGCCCGGCGTGGTACTGCTGGATGAGGCGCTGTATGCCATCGCGTCGGCTACCGGAATTTCCCTGGCGGCCTGCATGATCAACTCAGTCAAATTCCTGAGCCCGCTCAAGCCTGGCGAGGCGGCAATAATCGTGCACGAAGTGCAGGACAGCGGTGCCATTCGCTTCGAAATTGTTTGCGGCATACGGAAAATAGTCGCAGGCAGCGTGACCCCTGGCTCAGGCAAGAACGATTCAGAAAAGCTCGGCTCGGCCGCATGAGTACCCCAACCGACAAGCTGCAAAATACTGCTTCATGGCTACGCATGCCGGAGCGCAGCAATATGCTGACGTTGCGCATCATGACCTGGATATCGCTGCGTATGGGGCGGTCTGCCGGGCGGGTAATTTTGCATCCCATTGCTGTATATTTTTTGCTGTTCGCGCCCACTAGCAGACGTGCCTCTCAAGAGTATCTCAACCGTGCACTCGGGCGCCCTGCCACCTGGCGTGACTTATACCGGCACTTCTTTTATTTCGCCGCCACCATTCATGACCGCATTTACCTGATCAACAAGCGCTTTGACCTGTTCGACATTAAAATCCACGGCAAGGAAGCCATCCAGAAACAGCTCGCTGAAGATAAAGGGCTCTTCCTCATGGGCGCACATATCGGCAGCTTCGAGGTTTTGCGGGCAATCGGCCGCCAGGTTCCGGGGTTACGTGTAGCGATGACCATGCATGAAGAGAATGCGCAAAAGGTTAACGCCGTGCTCAACGCCATCAATC
>Ga0196972_1000843_pt1 | contig 11242 bp, 9 predicted proteins | sample S1v_2013CmetaG_FD_148618 | JGI IMG/M metagenome (GOLD analysis project Ga0196972, IMG submission 148618) | Soil microbial communities from Anza Borrego desert, Southern California, United States - S1+v_20-13C | ecosystem: Environmental > Terrestrial > Soil > Desert | place: USA: California... | reverse complement strand
AAGGGGCGGCCATGGTCAGTCTGGATTATAATGGCTGCAGCCATTTCACGGCCATCAACAACGGATTCAGCTTGGAAACCAATCTCAATAACAAGGTCGTACTGATTACCGGCGGAGCCAAACGTGTCGGCGCTTCCATCTGCCGCATGTTGCATGCGGCGGGTGCCAATCTCATGATCCATTACCGCAGTTCAGCCGGCGAAGCGCGCTCATTGCAGTCCGAGCTCAACCTGCAGCGCAAGAATTCCGCTGCCATCATCCAGGGCGACCTGCTGAACCTGGCCATGCTGCCCAATCTGGTTCACGAAACCATTTCCCACTTCGGTCGTCTTGATGTTCTGATCAACAATGCCTCGACCTATTACGCAACCGAGCTTGGGGAGATTGGCGAGGAGCAGTGGGAAGACCTCATAGGATCCAATCTCAAGGCGCCCATTTTCCTCTCGCAGGCTTCCGCGCCCGAGCTGCGCAAACAGCATGGCTGCATCATCAATATCACGGACATGCATGTGGAGCGGCCCAAGAAAGGCTATATCGTCTACAGCGTGGCCAAGGCTGGCTTGGTGACGCTGACCCGTTCGCTGGCGCAGGAACTGGGGCCGGAAGTGCGGGTGAATGCTGTAGCGCCTGGGCCGGTAATGTGGCCGGAAGACAACCCGCAATTTGATGCCGTTTATCGTCAAAGAGTGATTTCCCAAACATTGTTGAAACGTATCGGAGAAGCTGACGACGTCGCCAGGGCCGTACGCTTCCTTATCCAGGATGCACCGTTCATCACCGGTCAGGTCATCGCTGTGGATGGCGGGCGCTCACTCAACCTGTAAGACCTTTGGTTCAAAGCATATGATCAAGCACTTTCCAGACAACGCCTCCTCCACCTTCCAGCGCCTGCGCAACAGCCTGATCAGCGCGACAGGCAAGGCGATCGGCGATTACTACATGATAGAGGATGGCGATACCGTACTGGTTTGCATGAGTGGCGGCAAGGATTCGCATACCCTGCTTATGCTGCTGCTGGCTCTGCAGGAACGCGCACCGATTGATTTCAAGCTCATCGCCATGAATCTGGACCAGAAGCAGCCGGGCTTCCCCGCGCATGTGCTGCCGGAATATCTGGAAAAACTGGGTATCGAGTACCGCATCGTCGAGGCCGATACCTACTCCATAGTCAAGGAAAAAATACCCGAGGGCAAAACCACCTGCTCGCTATGCTCAAGGCTACGCCGCGGGATCATCTACCGCACCGCAGAGGAACTCGGCGCCAACAAGATCGCACTCGGTCATCACCGCGACGACATTGTGGAAACCCTGTTTCTCAACATGTTCTTCGGCGCCAAGCTCAAGGCCATGCCGCCCAAGCTCGCCACCAACGACGGCAAGCACATTGTCATCCGACCACTCGCCTACTGCACGGAAAAAGATATCGCCAGCTACGCGCGCACCATGGAATTCCCCATCATCCCGTGCGACCTCTGCGGCTCCCAGGAAAACCTGCAACGGCAGAAGGTCAAGGACATGCTGCACGCCTGGGAGCGCGAACAGCCGGGACGCGTCAACAACATCTTCCGTGCGATTACGAATATTGAGCCATCTCACCTGGCCGACTTCGGGCTTTATGATTTCAAGGGTCTATCCAACGCCAAGGCAGAAGATGAAGACCCGCTATTCGGCGATATCGCCAAGGAAGACAGCGCGGCGCTGACGCTCGCCGCCAGCGATGGGAATCGAATCGAGTTCAAGCGGAAGACTGCGTAAGGCGGTTATTTCTTGACGTAGTCTCCCACGACCTTCATAAACCTCTCCTGCCCTTCCTTCCCACCATACTGCTCCATCTTCCCGCTCATCACGACATCCAGTAACTCCAGTCGTTTCTGCGGCGCCGGATGCGTCTTGAACATGAGTGCAAGACCGCTATCCTTCGCATTCATGGCATCCAGTGTCTGCAGCACTGCGGGCAAGCCATAAGGGTCATAGCCAGCGCGAGCGGCAAGCACTACCCCCATGCGGTCAGCCTCAAATTCGTCTTCCTTGTCGAGACCGCGGGCATACAGCTCCGTCCCCGCACCGATGGCCTTTTCTCCCAGGCTGCCATACTTGCTGTTGCTTACAGCCATGCTGGCGAGGTCGGCGACCAGTCCGGTCTTGGCAGCTTTCTGGATGGCATTGAGGTGGTGGCGCTTGAGCACGTGGCTGATTTCATGCGCCAGCACGCCGGCCAGTTCCGCTTCGTTGCGCATGTTGAGCAGCAGCCCACGCGTGATGAATACGTAACCACCAGGCGCGGCAAAGGCGTTGAGGCTGTCCGTATCCAGCACGCCAAACCGCCAGGTGAGGTCGGATCTCTCGGTCTGCTGCTGGACCAGCCACCAGCCCAGCTGATTAATGTACGTCTGCAATGCTTCATCCTTGACCAGGGGCACGGCACCCAGCAGATTGGCGGCTACGCCTGCACCGATGTCGGATTCACTCGTCTCATCCGCGGCCTTGAGGCTCTTGGTCTTGCCGACCATGTCGACCAGCTTGTTGAGGTTGAGGTCCAGTGCATAGGCAGGCAACGTAGTCAGCAGGAGCATCAGCACAAGGATTGATTTCTTTTTCATGTTATTGCCCTTCCTTGCTAGCGACCACGGTATCCAGATATTCCACCGATTGCGCCTGCAGTTTCCCTGCGCTGGCGAAAGCCTGGGTTTTTGTCTTGCTGCCCGCATATTGGTCGAGTTGCTTCACGGCTTCGGGGTTGGGTGTGGCATTCTTGAGCTCTTCCGGGCTCAGGCCGCGTACCCCCGTCGTGGCGGTAACGCCTGTATTGCCGGAGCGCCCGGTCAATGCCATCTTGGCCAGGCTGCCCAGACCGCTATCGCCTTTGGCTGTGGCAGCAGCGCCAAGCCGGATGCTGGTCATCTTGAGCCAGCCTTCACCGGCTGCAGCTTTGACCTGCATCCAGCCGCCCTGGCGCTTGAGCACATCCAGCTCGGTATTCGCTTCCAGCCTGGATATCGTGCTGGCATCACTGAACGGCTCCTGCTTGAGCTCGGCGGCAAGAATGGTTTTGCCGGGATCAGCCGAAGCCAGGCTAAAAATGAAAAATACCGGGATGGTAACTAGATAAATGATGAGGTTCTTATGATTCATTTTTCCTCCTTGGTTCATACAAGCGCACGGGCTGCGCCCTCCCCTTGACCGCAAAGCTTCCGCAGTCCACAAACATGAACGGACAGTCTTGCGCCCCCGACTGCCGTTCACATTGATCTTTTGTTTCCTCTGATACCAGCACTCGGGCAAAGCCTTTGGTCAGGCCTTCGATACGGCTCGAGAGGTTCACCGTGTCCCCGATAGCAGTGTAATCCTGCCGGCTGGCGGAGCCGATGAATCCTACCACTGCGGGCCCACTGTGCACACCGATGCCGATGTCCAGATTACCCGCCAGCTCACCGGCATGCTCACGGAATTGATCCAGTTTCTCGCTCATCTCGAGCGCAGCGGCCACTGCCTGCAGTGCATGGCCCGGCTGATCCACCGGAGCATTCCAGAAGGCCATGATGGCATCGCCGATATATTTATCCAGCGTGCCTTCATGCCGGAAGATGACATCCGTCTGGGTCGTGAAATAGGCATTAAGCAGCTCTACCACCTGTTCTGGGGTTCGCGTTTCCGAAAGAGTAGTAAAACCGCGGATATCGGAAAACAGCACCGATATTTCGCGGCTTTTGCTGCTGAGCGCCTGCGTGGTCTCGCCGCTCTCCACCAGCATCTGCACCACACGCGGGTCAAGAAATCTGCCGAAGGCGGCGACTGTCCGTTCTCGCGCCCGTCGTTCGCGCACATATTCCATGAGGGCGGTCACGATGTAATAAAGCCACGCGAAGATGATAATCGTCAGCACCGGCAACAACAGTTGCCAGCGCAGGGCCAGGTATTCACCCAGGACCAGCAATAGGCTGAACGCCATCAGCGCAAGTCCGCTGCCGGCCAGATGTCGTGAGACCCTGATCAGACCTGCCAGCAGGGCCAGCAGAGAGACCCCAAGAACGGCAAGCCAGCCGGGGGCAACCCGCTTGAGCGCGTCACCATTCTTCAGGTTGTCTATGGATGTAGCGAGGATTTCCACACCCGCATGAAATGCCGCAAGCGGCGTAGGCCGGACATCATGCAGGCCATTGGCTGTGGCGCCGATGATAACAATCTTGTCGGTGAATTCGTCGCGCGGACGCTGCGGGTCACGCCGCTGCAGATCAGCGTGGATATCGGCATAACTCACCCGCGCATACGACAATGCCTGCCCGTGCCAATGGATGGTCATGTCCTCGCCAGCCGGCAGGGACCAGCCCAGATGTTTTCCAACCGCAGCCGGCAATGATGGTATGCGCCAGCCATCGATACTTATATATATGGGATAGCGCCGGATGACGCCGTCATCGTCTGCCAGGGCGTTATGTGTGCCTATGCGCCCGGTCTCCAGCATGGCGGGCAGCGGCAGCACCATGACGGCCCTGGCCTGCGGATTCGCGTTCTTGCCCGGTGTTGCGCCCAGCACTGGGCCATATTTCTGCAACGGAATCCCCTGGGCATCATCCGCGTCATTGAGCCTGAGCATGGGGAAGAAAGTATCGTCCGTAGCGCCGATGACTTCTGCGAAATAGGCGTCGTCTTCCGCCCGTATGCGATCCGGATCGCTGAACAGAATATCGAACACGATGGCTTTGGGCTGCTGCCTGGCGAGACCTGCCAGCAGGTCGGCATGGATGGAGCGCGGCCAGGGCCAGCGACCAACGCTCTCCGACATCAGGGCCAGGCTGCGCTCATCAATATCAATGATGACAATCTCGGCATCAGGCCGTGTGGTCTGCGCATGCTGCCGGAGCATGACGTCGGACAACCGGTTTTCCAACGGAACGAGTGACTTGAATACCAGCAACTCCAGAAGCAGGAAAACGGCGGTCACTGCCGCCAGCAGCAGATGCCGATGTGTAAGCAAGCGATTCATGCAATGCATGATAGCGCACATATAGAGGTTTACCAGCAGGCTAGCTAAGCCGCTGCAGCAGCAACATTATTTGAGGTGTTTGGAGTTCTCCCCTTCCCATTGCATGGCATTTGCTCTTATTATCTGCCGCATCTTTACACCTGAATGCAAAGCGCCGCATGTCGAAACTGCTGATCGTCGAATCTCCCTCCAAAGCCAAAACCCTGAAAAAATACCTGGGCAGCGGTTTTGAAGTGCTCGCCTCATACGGCCATGTGCGCGACCTCGTGCCCAAGAGCGGGGCGGTCGACACCGAGCATGATTTCGCCATGAAATACGAGATCATCGATCGCAATTCCAAGCACGTGGATGCCATCGCCAAAGCCGTCAAGGCAGCGGACGCCGTCTATCTGGCGACTGACCCGGACCGCGAAGGCGAGGCCATTTCCTGGCATATCGCCGAGATCCTCAAGAGCAAGAAGATAGACAAGAACAAGCTCATCAAGCGCGTGGTGTTCCATGAAATCACCAAGAACGCGGTGAACGAAGCCATCGCCTCGCCACGTGACATTTCCATGCCTTTGGTCAATGCGCAACAGGCGCGCCGTGCGCTGGATTATCTGGTGGGGTTCAACCTGTCGCCGCTGTTGTGGAAGAAAATCCGCCGAGGGCTTTCCGCCGGGCGCGTGCAGAGCCCGGCATTGCGACTCATCGTCGAGCGCGAGCAGGAAATCGAGGCGTTCCAGAGCCAGGAATACTGGACGATACATCTTGAATCGCGCAAGCATCAGCACCGCTTCGACGCCCGGCTGATCCAGCTGGACGGCAAGAAGGTCGAGCAGTTCACGGTCACCAACAAGGATCAGCAGGAAGACATCGTGGGCAGGCTGCTGGTGGCCAGCGCTGGCAAGACGACTGTGCTGCGTGTGGAGAAGAAACAGAAAAACCGCAGCCCGGCCGCGCCTTTCACCACTTCAACATTGCAGCAGGAAGCCGTGCGCAAGCTGGGCTTTACGACGAGCCGCGCCATGCGCATCGCACAGCAGCTGTATGAGGGTATCGATGTCGGCAGCGGCACCGTCGGCCTCATCACCTACATGCGTACCGACTCTTTCAGCCTGGCGACCGAAGCGGTCATGCAGATTCGCGACTACATCAAGAAGAATTTCGAGGGTGACTACCTGCCGAAGTCGCCCATTATGTACAAGACCAAAGCCAAGAATGCGCAGGAAGCGCATGAGGCGATTCGCCCAACGGACATCGGCCGCACGCCTAATAGCCTGCGCCAGTATCTGACGCCGGAACAGTTCCGCCTCTATGAAATGATCTGGAAGCGAGCGCTGGCGTGCCAGATGTCCCCGGCTAGATTCGACGCCGTCAGCGTGGACCTTGCCGTGGGTTCCGAAACCAACCTGTTCCGCGCTACGGGCCAGACCATGGTTTTCCCGGGCTTTATTGCCGTCTACATGGAAAGTCAGGACGATTCCGAGGAAGAAGGCGAAAGCAAGTTGCCGAACCTTGAAACCGGAGAAGTACTTGATGTGGAGAAGATTTTCGGCGACCAGCATTTCACCGAGCCGCCGCCGCGCTATTCCGAAGCCAGCCTGGTCAAGGCGCTGGAGGAATTCGGCATTGGTCGCCCTTCGACCTACGCCAGCATCATCTCCACGTTGCAGGACCGCGAATACGTCACCCTCGACAAGAAACGTTTCATGCCGACAGACGTTGGCCGCGTGGTCAACAAGTTCCTGACGGAGCATTTCACACGGTATGTGGATTACGACTTCACAGCCAATCTGGAAAACGAGCTCGACGATATCGCCGAAGGCGGCCGAGACTGGATTCCGGTGCTCGATGAATTCTGGAAAGGTTTCAATCAGCAGATCAATGACAAGGCCAACATCGACCGTGCCGAAATCACGCAGGAAGCTATCGGCGAAGACTGCCCCAAATGCGGCAAGCCGCTGCATTCCAGGCTGGGCAAGCGCGGCCGATTTATTGGCTGCTCAGGCTTTCCCGATTGCGACTACACGCGCAACATCAACGGCGAAGCCATGAGTAACGAACCGGCCGTCATCGGCAGCGATCCTGCCAGCGGCAAGGATATCCTGCTCATGAACGGCCCATACGGACCTTATTTGCAAGTCGGCCAAGCTGCGGACGACCCCAAGAAAAAGCCCAAGCGCGTCAGCATTCCCAAGGAAATCCCGCTGGCGGACGTCAATACGGAAGTTGCCCTGAAGCTGCTGGCCCTGCCCCGCGAGGTTGGCATGCATCCGGAAACGGGCAAGAAGATCGTCGCCAACATCGGTCGTTTCGGTCCGTACGTCAATCATGACGGAAAATTCAAATCCATCCCGCGCTCAGATAGTGTGTTCGACATTGATCTGGACCGCGCCGTGGAACTGCTGTCACAAGCCAACTCCGGGCCTGCTGCACTGCGCGAGCTGGGTGAACACCCCGAAGGCGGCGGCGTCGCCATTTATTCGGGCCGTTACGGACCCTATGTACAGCATGGCAAGCTGCGTGCGACTCTACCTCGCAGCACCACGCCCGAAGCACTAACGCTGGAAGAAGCATTGGAGCTGCTGGCACAGAAAGCAGCCAAGGAGGCACCGGCCAAGTCTTCTGGCAAAAAAACCGCTGCCAAGGCGACGGCCAAAACAACCACTAAAGCAAAGAAGGCTCCTGCCAAGAAGAAGGCTCCTGCGACCGCCAGCAAGAAATCACCAGCCAAGAAAAAAGCGGCCTGAGCCGCTTGTTTTCCTTCTCGCTGGGCAATTCTGCCTAGCTCATGTTTTTGAATGAAGTACTGCTTTCGATCCACTTGCGGATACGGTTGGCGTCACCAATACGAGAGTATTTGCCCCAGGAGTTGAGCAGCACGATGATCATGGGCTGGCCCGCGATTTCGGCCTGCATGACCAGACACCTGCCCGCTTCATTGATGAAACCTGTCTTCGATAACCCGATGATCCAGTCACTCTTGCGCACCAGGGCATTGGTGTTGACGTAATTGATCTGCTTGCTGGAACCGAATACCGGCACCTGATGAGAAGGCGCGGTGCTGGCATCGCGGATTTCCGGATATTCATAAGCCGCCTGCACCATCTTGACCAGGTCTGCAGCAGTCGACACATTGCCGCTATTGAGGCCGGTGGCATCAGCAAAATGTGTGTGCGTCATGCCCAGCATGGTGGCCTTGGCATGCATGGCATTGAGGAAGGCCGGCAAGCCGCCAGGATAAGACCGGCCAAGAGCCGATGCCGCACGGTTTTCTGAAGCCATGATGGCCAGTTGCAGCAGTTCTGCACGCGTTAGCTGTGTACCGATACGAAGACGGGAATGCGTATTCTTGAGAGTGTCTAGGTCTTCCTTATTGATGGTGATCATTTCATCCATGGGCAGCCTGGCATCAAGTACTACCATGGCTGTCATGAGTTTGGTCAGAGAAGCAATAGGCGCTAGCTCATCCTCGCCCTTGCTGTAGATCTTTTCACCAGTGAGCTGATTGACAATCATTGCCTTGGATGAAGCAAGTTGCAGGATGGCAATATTGGCGTCTGCGTCTTCGTTTTCCAGGCCATCCGGGCTGTAATTCACCTTCTTGAGTTCGGCAGGCTTGCTCGCGCGGGCAACCTTGGCCTTGGAAGCCTTGTATTTGTGAACTACGCGCTTCGCCGGCTTTTTGTCGGCAGCAGAAACCACGACAGGCTGGATGACCAGACCCAGCGTGACAAAAAGCAAGAAAAGATAGCGCAGCATATTGCCTCCCCGATTATTACGAGGGACATGATAGACCAAAATATGTCTATGTGTCATCAACATACAGAAGTTTTTTAAAAACTTTCTAAGTGTTGCTAAACACCTACACATTGTCTTGTGAAAGATACAGCCGAGTCTGTGCGAAAATAAACTTTTTGCCACTCAAAGCCATGAACTTTCCTGAAGACATCAAATACACCGCTGAGCACTTATGGGTGCGCTGCGCCGAGGACGGCCTGTGTTACGCTGGCATCACGGACTATGCGCAAGACCTGCTGGGTGACATCGTTTACGTGGAAACGCCGGCACCAGAAAGCCAGCTGGAGGCTGGCAAACCTTGCGGGCTGGTTGAATCCGTCAAGACGGGTTCGGATTTGCACGCGCCGCTGACGGGTACCGTTGTATCCGTTAACGACGCGTTGCAACAGCAGCCGGAGCAAATCAATGACGACCCGTACGACGCCTGGATTTTCAGTTTCCGGCCGGAAGACGCGCAGGCGACAAATGGCCTGCTCAATGCCGAGGCCTATCAGAAATTACTGGGTGAAATCGGGTAACTAATCAGCGGCGTCGGAACGCAGGCGCTGCATCAAGGTCTGGAGAAATTCGGTCTCCAGCTGGTGGATGACGATTTTTTCCATATTGACCAGCTCCTGGCGGACGGCTTTTTTCACTTCCGCCCGAATCAGCGGCATAAGCTCTGCAACAATGGCTTCCAAAGCGGCATCGTCCGGCTCCGACGATCTAGATTCAGCGTGGGCACTCGCGAGAGATTCCGCATCATCTGGAAGCGGAATCGCCAACTCTCCTTCATACACTTCGGTCAGCACTGGGACTTCGTCTTCAGGCTGATCTTGCACAGGAAAATCTTGCTCGGTCTGAGCAGCCTGCTCAGCCGGACTCGCTTCGCTTGCCGGCTCCAGATCGTGCTTCATGAGGGCGTTCACACGGCTGAGTACACGTGCCAATTCTGGATTTTCTTCGCGCGGCTTTCTCATGTTGTCTCAGCCTCAAGGACATTGATGGACTTGATTTCATATCCCCGGTCACGATAAAACCGGTAACGATTGCGTGCTTCCGCCTTGTCCGTTTCTTCCGTGCCGACGATTTCAATCAGGCGCTGGAATCTGCTGAAGAAAGGGGGATGCTCGCCCCGCAGGTTGATCAGCACATCATCATGGATCAGAGGTTCGCTGCGCCAGTCGAGAATCACCGGTGTATCGGCAGCAAGCGGGTCGTCAGCGCGGCAATGCGGCAGGAATCCGGTTGGCGGATGAGTCCACAGCAGGCTTTCCAGCCTGGTCACAGCTTCAACATCAGGCAGGAAAACCATGAGTTTACGTCCGCGATTGACCAACTGCTCCCCAAGCTCGGCAACCATGCGAAGCTTGTCTGCCACATTGACATGGAACTCGACTCGAGTCATTGAAGCTATTGCCCGTTCGCCCTTTGCACCAGGAATTGCGTCAGCAGAGGTACCGGGCGGCCAGTTGAGCCCTTCTCCTTGCCGGATTTCCACGCAGTGCCGGCAATATCCAGGTGCGCCCAGTTGATGTCCTTGGCAAAGCGCGACAGGAAGCACGCTGCGGTGATGCTGCCCGCAGCGCGTCCGCCAATATTCGCAATGTCTGCGAAATTGCTGGAGAGCTGCTCCTGGTAATCATCCCATAAGGGCATATGCCAGGCACGGTCGAAAGCCGCATCACCCGCCCTGAGCAATTCTTTTGCGAGATTATCGTTGTTGCTGAAGAGCCCCGTCGCATGGTGACCAAGAGCAATGACGCAGGCGCCGGTAAGCGTGGCGATGTCCACCATGGCTGCAGGCTGGAAGCGCTGGGCATAGGTAATGGCATCGCAAAGGATCAGGCGGCCTTCCGCATCGGTGTTGAGCACTTCTATCGTCTGGCCGGACATGCTGGTTAGTACGTCGCCAGGCTTGACCGCATTGCCGTCCGGCAGGTTTTCGCAGGTGGGAATCACGCCGACTACATTCAAGGATAGATCCAACTCGCCTAAGGTCTTGAAGGTGCCCAGCACGCTGGCAGCGCCGCACATGTCGTATTTCATTTCATCCATCTCGGCTGAGGGCTTGATGGAAATGCCGCCGGCATCGAAGGTGATGCCCTTGCCCACCAGCACTACGGGTTTCTGGCCTTTGGGCCCCTTGTTTTGCTGTAGCACAATCAGCTTGGGCAGCTGGCGGCTCCCCTTGGCTACGCCAAGCAGGGCCCCCATGCCAAGTTTTTCCATATCCTCGCGCTCCAGCACTTCCAGCTGGTAGCCATAACTGCCCGCAAGCTCAGCAGCCTGTTCCGCGAGATACGTCGGTGTACATACATTGGGTGGCAGATTGCCCAGGTCCTTGGCAAGCTCCATCCCGGCGGCAACCGCCAAACCCTGCTGGAGCCCGGCCTCGCCCTGAGCCACATCAGTCTTGGCAGGAACATTGATGGTCAGGCTGGAGAAGGTATAGGGATCCGCCGGTTTGCTCTTCATGCGCTCAAAGCGGTATGC
>Ga0196972_1000842_pt1 | contig 11272 bp, 10 predicted proteins | sample S1v_2013CmetaG_FD_148618 | JGI IMG/M metagenome (GOLD analysis project Ga0196972, IMG submission 148618) | Soil microbial communities from Anza Borrego desert, Southern California, United States - S1+v_20-13C | ecosystem: Environmental > Terrestrial > Soil > Desert | place: USA: California... | reverse complement strand
AGAAAATCCGGACACGACCTCTGCCGAGCTCGAGAAGACCTTTCTCGCCGTAGTTGGCGACAAGCTGGACGAGGCCGGCAAGAATCTGATCAAGCTGCTTGTTGAGTACGATCGCCTGGGTCTGCTGCCGGAAGTGGCTGCCGCGTTCGAAGAACTCAAGGCGGAAGCCGAGGGTGTGCTTGAGGCGGAAATCACGGCGGCAACCAATCCAACGGATGCGGAAGTGAAGGCGCTGGTCAAACGGCTGGAAAGCAAGTTCGGCAAAAAGATAGAAGCGAACGTCAAAGTGGACCCCGAAATTATTGGCGGGGTCAAAATCATAGTGGGCGATACGGTCATCGATGCCTCTGTCCGTGGCCAGTTGCAAGAATTAGCCTACACGCTCAAGAGTTAGGCTGGAAAGCTTAGGAGAATAGTAATGCAGTTATCCACTTCAGAAATCAGTGAACTGATCAAGAGCAGGCTGGAGAATTTCTCCACCAGCGCCGAAGCGCGTACCCAAGGTACGGTAATTTCGGTGACTGATGGCATTGTTCGTATTCACGGCCTTTCCAATGTCATGTCGGGTGAAATGATTGAGTTCCCCGGCAATACCTTCGGCCTTGCCCTCAACCTCGAGCGCGATTCCGTAGGTGCGGTGGTGCTGGGTGAGTACGAGCACATCACCGAAGGCGACGTGTGCAAGTGTACCGGCCGCATTCTGGAAGTGCCCGTCGGCCCCGAGCTTATCGGCCGCGTGGTCAACCCGCTGGGTCAGCCTATCGATGGCAAGGGCCCGATCAATGCCAAGATGACGGACAAGGTGGAAAAGGTTGCACCTGGCGTTATTGCACGTAAATCGGTTTCACAGCCAGTGCAGACCGGCCTCAAGGCCATTGACTCCATGGTGCCGGTGGGCCGCGGTCAGCGCGAACTGATCATTGGCGACCGTCAGACCGGCAAAACCGCCGTAGCGATTGATGCGATCATCAATCAACGTGGTCAGAACATGACCTGTATCTACGTGGCGATCGGCCAGAAGGCTTCCACCATTGCCAACATCGTGCGTAAGCTGGAAGAGCACGGCGCGATGGAATACACGATCGTTGTCGCAGCAGCTGCATCCGATTCCGCCGCATTGCAGTTCCTGGCACCTTATGCCGGCTGCACCATGGGTGAATTCTTCCGTGATCGTGGTCAGGATGCATTGATTGTTTATGACGATCTGACCAAGCAAGCTTGGGCGTATCGTCAGATTTCCCTGCTTCTGCGCCGTCCACCAGGCCGCGAAGCCTATCCTGGGGATGTGTTCTACATCCACTCCCGTCTGCTTGAGCGTGCTGCTCGCGTGAACGAAGAGTATGTCGAGAATTTCACCAAGGGTGAAGTCAAGGGCAAGACCGGTTCGCTGACCGCACTGCCGGTGATTGAAACTGCGGCAGGTGACGTTTCCGCATTCGTGCCGACCAATGTGATTTCCATTACTGACGGCCAGATATTCCTGGAAACCGACCTGTTCAATGCAGGTGTCCGTCCTGCCATTAACGCCGGTATTTCTGTATCGCGCGTGGGTGGTGCTGCGCAGACCAAGGTCATCAAGAAGCTGGGCGGCGGTGTGCGTCTGGCCCTGGCGCAATATCGTGAACTGGCAGCTTTCGCGCAGTTCGCCTCTGATCTGGATGAAGCTACCCGCAAGCAGCTTGAGCGTGGCCGTCTGGTCACTGAACTCATGAAGCAGCCACAGTATGCGCCGTTGAGCGTTTCCGAAATGGCCGTGTCCCTGCTGGCAGCCAACCAAGGGTATCTGGACGATGTGCCTGTCGCCAAGGTGCTGGCTTTTGAATCCGCGCTGCATTCCTTCCTGCGGTCCAAGTACAAGAACCTCATGGACAAGATCGAGGAAACCAAGGATCTGGGCGGTGATGACCAGAAGGCACTGGAAGCAGCAATCCAGGACTTCAAGGCAACCAACGCGTATTAAGCGATTAACCGGACTGGGTGAATAGATATGGCCGGCAGTAAAGAAATCAGAACCAAGATCAAGAGCGTTGAAAACACGCGCAAGATCACCAAGGCGATGGAAATGGTGGCAGCATCCAAGATGCGCAAGGCGCAGGACAGGATGAGGGCTGCCCGCCCCTATGCGGAAAAAATTCGCAATGTGGCGGCCCACTTTTCCTATGCCCGTCCCGAGTACAAGCATCCCTTCCTGATCAGGCGCGAGCAGGTCAGGAACGTAGGGGTCATAGTGGTGACCTCGGACAAGGGTTTGTGCGGTGGCTTGAACACCAACGTCCTGCGTCTCACCCTGAATCACATGAAGACCTGGGAAAGCGAAGGCAAGGGCATTTCCGTCACTGCCATCGGCAACAAGGGTTTTGGTTTCATGAACCGCATGGGCGCCAAGCTCGAATCCCATGTCACTGGGCTAGGTGATACGCCGCATATGGACAGGCTGATCGGGCCGGTCAAGATCCTGCTGGATGCCTATATTGCTGGTGAACTTGACCAACTGTACATCTGCTACACCAAGTTCATCAACACCATGAAGCAGGAGCCGGTATGTGAGCAGTTACTACCACTCACTGGCGAACAGATTGGTGCTCCCGAAGGTTATTGGGACTATCTATATGAGCCGGAACCGGTAAGCGTGGTGAACGAGCTCATGACGCGCTACATTGAATCGCTGATATTCCATGCCGTAGCCGAGAATATGGCGTCCGAGCAGAGCGCTCGCATGGTGGCCATGAAGTCCGCATCCGATAATGCGAAGAATGTCATTGACGAACTCAAGCTGGTGTACAACAAGGCACGCCAGGCTGCCATTACCAAGGAAATTTCGGAAATTGTGGGCGGCGCAGCTGCGGTCTAGCTGGGCGTCTGAACCTATAAGTAAGTATTGATTGAGGAAACCAAGATGAGTCAAGGTAAAGTAGTTCAATGTATCGGCGCCGTGGTTGACGTAGAGTTCCCACGCGACGCCATGCCCAAGGTTTACGACGCCCTGTTGCTCGACGAAGAAGGCGGCACCGCAGAAGCCGGCCTGACCCTTGAAGTGCAGCAGCAACTGGGTGACGGCGTGGTGCGTACCATTGCGATGGGCTCCACCGATGGTCTATGCCGTGGCATGAAGGTAAACAACACCGGTAATCAGATTCAGGTGCCAGTTGGTCATGGCACACTGGGCCGCATCATGGATGTGCTAGGTCGCCCAATCGACGAAGCTGGTGATATCCAGACCGACGAAAAGCGTTCCATTCACCAGAAGGCGCCAACCTTCGAAGAACTCTCCCCTTCTGTTGACCTGCTGGAAACCGGTATAAAGGTGATTGACCTCGTATGCCCGTTTGCCAAGGGTGGTAAGGTCGGCCTGTTCGGCGGTGCCGGTGTAGGCAAGACCGTGAACATGATGGAACTCATCAACAACATCGCCAAGCAGCACGCTGGTTTGTCCGTGTTTGCCGGTGTGGGTGAGCGTACCCGTGAAGGTAACGACTTCTACCACGAAATGAAGGACTCTAACGTTCTGGACAAGGTCGCGATGGTCTTCGGTCAGATGAACGAGCCTCCTGGTAACCGTCTGCGCGTGGCGCTGACTGGTCTGACCATGGCCGAGCGTTTCCGTGACGAAGGTCGTGACATCCTGTTCTTTGTGGACAACATCTACCGTTACACCCTGGCCGGTACCGAAGTATCCGCGCTGCTGGGCCGTATGCCTTCCGCAGTGGGTTACCAGCCTACGCTTGCTGACGAAATGGGCCGCCTGCAGGAACGTATTACTTCCACCAAGGTGGGTTCCATTACATCCATCCAGGCCGTTTATGTACCTGCGGATGACTTGACCGATCCGTCTCCTGCAACCACCTTCCAGCACTTGGATTCCACCGTGGTTCTGAGCCGTGATATCGCTGCTCTGGGTATCTACCCTGCAGTCGATCCGCTTGACTCCACCTCACGTCAACTGGACCCGCTGGTTGTGGGCGAGGAACACTACTCCGTAGCGCGTGCCGTTCAGTCCACGCTACAGCGCTACAAGGAGCTGCGTGACATTATCGCCATTCTGGGCATGGATGAATTGTCCCCAGAAGACAAGCTGGCTGTATCACGTGCGCGCAAGATTCAGCGCTTCCTGTCACAGCCGTTCCACGTGGCCGAAGTATTTACCGGTTCCCCAGGCAAGTACGTACCGCTGAAGGAGACCATCAAGGGCTTCAAGGCCATTGTTAACGGCGAATACGATCATCTGCCGGAACAGGCTTTCTACATGGTAGGCGGCATTGAAGAAGCTGTTGAAAAGGCCAAGACCCTTAACTAAGCCTGAATACGGAAAACACTATGGCAACAACAATACATCTGGACGTGGTAAGCGCTGAAGAGTCCATCTTCTCGGGTGAGGCTGAGTTCGTTGCCGCGCCCGCTCGTATGGGTGAAATCGGTGTCTACCCGCGCCATGCGCCGTTGATTACGACCATCAAGGCCGGTGCCTTGCGCGTCAAGATACCTAACCAGGCTGAGGAAACCCTTATCTTCATCTCGGGCGGACTGCTGGAAGTTCAGCCTGGGGTCGTGACCGTGCTGGCAGATACCGCCATTCGCGGTGCTGATCTCGATGAAGCCAAGGCCACCGATGCCAAGCGCGCAGCGGAAGAAGCCCTGGCCAATAATGTTTCCGAAGTGGATTATGCACGCGCGCAGGCCGAGCTTTCAGAAGCCATCGCGCAGCTGCAAGCCATCGAGCGTCTGCGCAAGATCAAACACTAATAACACAGCAGCAACCCGCAAGACTCAAAGGCAGCGCAAGCTGCCTTTATTTTTTGGTTATTAGCAGCGAGCCGGTTGGGGTACAGCTACGCAATTGTCGAACGCTTCTGGCCTGATGGCGCCGTTAGCCATACGGAAAGGCGCAAAACATTCTTGGCTAGCGGTGTACCGAGCCCACTGTTCCTCGCAGGTCATGTCGGCTGTATTCTCGGATACGGCCGGGGCAGGCTCATTCCCTTCGGCGGGGGTTGTGGCCGCCGGTTGCTGTGGCTGATCAGGCTCAATATCCAGAACCTCTCGCGCCCTTTGTCTGGCCTGCTGTTCCTGGGCCGTACCTTCCACATCGATGACAGAATGTTCCTTGAGCTCAGGTTTGCGTGTAGCACTATCCTTGTATTGTTGCGGCACCGTATCCCCATAATGGACGGTCCCAGCCTCATCGATCCAGCGGTAAATGGGATTACCTGCCATAGCCACTTGCGGCAGGACAAGCAGGAGGGTAATGAATAATTTGTGTGACATAATGAACCTCTCAATCGGTTGAGATGCTGCATGCGGCTAAAAGCAATTGCACGAATGCTGAAGCCACGAGCAGTCAGCGCAAAAAGCCGCTAAAATTGCGTCTACCTGACCGTAGACACCGTGAACAATCCTTTGAACAAACTCAACGTCGTCATTCTCGCTGCTGGCAAGGGCACACGCATGCACTCAGACAAGCCCAAGGTCTTGCATGCGTTGGGCGGCAAGCCTTTACTGCAGCACGTCATCGCCTGTGCACGGCAGCTGAATCCCCAGAAAATCATCGTCGTCTATGGGTTCGGCGGGGAATCAGTGCCGCAAGCTTTCAGCAATGAAGATATTACCTGGGTCAGGCAGGATAATCAGTTGGGCACCGGACATGCGGTGCAGCAGGCCGTGCCTCATTTCGATGCCGGCGCGGCGACACTCATACTGCTGGGCGATGTGCCGCTGGTGGATGCAGAAGCATGCGCACGGCTGCTGGCAAAGGCGCAAAGCCAGCTGGCTTTGATGTCCGTCAGGAAAGCAGATCCCACCGGATATGGGCGTATCGTGCGTGATGAGCAAGGCGAGGTGCAGGCTATCGTTGAGCACAAGGATGCAAGCGAAGCTCAACGTGTCATCGACGAAGTGAACACCGGCATCATGGCCGTGGACAATACCCATCTTGTCTCATGGCTGCAGCGCTTGACCAATCACAACAGCCAGCAGGAATACTACCTGACGGATATTATTGGAATGGCCGTGGCCGACGGTGTGCCCGTACATGCTGAAGTCACGGATGATGAATGGAGCGTTGCCGGCGTCAATTCCAAGCAGGACCTGGCAACACTGGAGCGCATCCATCAGCGCAGACGTGCGAAGAAACTATTGGCCCAGGGCGTGGCCCTCGCAGACCCCGCCCGCATCGATGTGCGCGGTAATCTACAAACAGGCCGCGATGTGGAAATTGATGTAGGCTGTGTATTCGAAGGCAATGTTTCCCTGGCGGACAATGTGCGAATCGGGCCCTATTGCGTCATCAAGGATGCCGTTATCGGCGCCGGCTCTACCATCGCAGCCTTTACCCATATGGAGCAGGTGCAGATTGCCAGTGAGTGCCGCATCGGCCCTTATGCACGTCTGCGGCCAGGGACCGAGCTGGGGGATGAAGCCCATATCGGCAACTTCGTTGAACTCAAGAACAGCCAGGTCGCCACCGGCAGCAAGATCAACCACCTGAGCTATGTGGGCGATACTCGCGTAGGCAAGCAAGTCAACATCGGCGCCGGCACCATTACCTGCAATTATGATGGCGCCAACAAATATCGCACAATCATCGAGGACAACGTCTTTGTCGGTTCAAGCACGCAACTGATTGCGCCCGTGACCATTGGGGAAGGCGCTACCATAGGTGCTGGTTCCACCATTACGGGGGATGCTCCGGCAAACAAACTCACCATTGCGCGAGCGCGGCAGGTCACGGTAGCGGGTTGGAAGCGGCCGGTAAAGAAGCCGCGATAGCTGTTTACATGAATTTTCAGGAATAAAAAACTATGTGCGGAATCGTAGGGGCGGTTGCGGGCAGGAACGTCGTGCCCATGCTTATCGAAGGATTGAGTCGCCTCGAATATCGCGGCTATGACTCGGCAGGTCTGGCCGTGCTCAATGATGCAGATATCAAGCGGGTACGCGCTGTCGGCCGCGTCATGGAAATGCAGGCCAAGGCGCAGGCGCAGAACCTGAACGGCTTTGTCGGCATCGGCCATACGCGCTGGGCGACCCATGGCGGAGTGACCGAATCCAATGCCCACCCGCATGTCTCCTGCGGCGAACTCGCCGTCGTGCATAACGGCATCATCGAAAATCACGATGCGCAGCGTGCTCGCCTCGAAGGTCTTGATTACACATTCGAGTCGCAGACCGACACCGAAGTTATCGCGCATCTCATCCACTATTACCACAAGCAGGGCAATGGATTGCTGGCCGCTACGCAGAAAGCCGTTGCAGAATTGACCGGCGCGTTTGCCATCAGTGTCGTCAGTATTCATTCTCCCGATCTCATGATCTGCGCCCGTCAGGGCTGCCCATTGCTGATCGGGCTTGGGGAAGATGAGAATTTCATCGCCTCGGATGTTTCAGCCGTATTGTCGGTGACGCGGCGTGTCATCTATCTTGAGGATGGTGATGTGGCGGAAATCCGCCGCGAAGGTGTCGTGATATACGATCAGGCTGCCCTGCCCGCCGAGCGCAAAATCCATGTGAGTGATGTGGCACTGGATTCCATGGAGTTGGGCCCGTACACCCACTTCATGCAGAAGGAAATCCACGAGCAGCCGAGCGCGCTGACCGACACCATGGAGGCTACCATAGACGATGCTGCCTTTTCCCCTGCCCTGTTCAGCAAGGATGCAGCCGCAGTGCTGGAGCAGGCCGAAAGCATTCTAATCCTCGCCGCGGGCACGAGTTATTACGCGGGTCTTACCGCCAAATACTGGCTGGAAAGCATTGCCCAGTTACCCACGTCGGTAGAGATCGCCAGCGAATACCGCTATCGCAAGTCGGTGCCTAATCCCCGGCAGCTGGTTGTGACCATCTCCCAGTCGGGCGAGACGCTGGATACCATGGAGGCGCTCAAGCATGCCAAGTCGCTGGGCCAGGAACTGACGCTTGCCATCTGCAACGTGCAGGAAAGCGCCATTCCACGGGCTTCGCGCCTGATTTTCTATACCCGCGCCGGGGCCGAGATCGGTGTAGCTTCGACCAAGGCCTTTACTACACAACTCATAGCGCTTTTTACGCTGGCAGCCACTTTGGCCAAGCAGCGCGGACTGCTGAGTCAGGATCAGGAACAAGCATATCTGGATGCCCTGAGGCACCTGCCGGGCAGCGTGCAATACGCGCTGAACCTAGAGCCGCAAATACGCGAATGGGCCAAGGCCTTTGCGCAGAAGCAGCATGCCTTGTTCCTGGGTCGCGGCATGCACTACCCGATTGCGCTGGAGGGTGCGCTCAAGCTCAAGGAGATTTCCTATATCCATGCCGAGGCCTACCCTGCAGGCGAGCTCAAACACGGCCCGCTAGCGCTGGTGGACAGCGATATGCCGGTGGTGGTTATTGCACCAAACGATGCGCTATTGGAGAAGGTCAAATCCAACATGCAGGAAGTGCGTGCTCGTGGTGGCGAGCTGTTCGTATTCGCCGATGCTGACAGCCATTTCACCGAAAGCGAAGGTGTGCGGGTCATACGTACGCCCCGCCATGTAGGCATACTGTCGCCCATCCTACATACTATCCCGGTGCAGTTGCTGGCCTATCATGCGGCGCTGTACAAAGGCACCGACGTGGACAAACCACGCAACCTGGCGAAATCGGTCACAGTGGAGTAAGAGATCATGAGAAAGATGCTGTTTTTAATGTCGTTTGTCGTATTGGCTGGCTGCAACATGCCCAACACAAAACCCGGTGATGGCCGGCAATGGATGGAACTCAGATGCAGTGGTTTTGCCGACTGGACCAAGTGTCATGAGGAAGCACGCAGTCTGTGTCCGGGCGGTTATGACATCTCCAACCAGGAAGAAAACATGGTGACCCAGAAGCGCAGCATGCTTATAGCCTGCCAAAAAGGCATTAGCCGTTCCGGTGAGGTATTGCCCGAATAATCGCTGTGCGCATTAGCCCACAGAAGCGGTGAAGCCCTGAGCCTAGACTGGCCTTGTCTGGTACAGGGAGAAATAGATGGAAGCTACCTGGATAGTCGTCGCTGATGCAGCACGCGGCAGGATTTTCGAGATGCAGCACGGCCATCTGGCGGAAATCGAGGATTTTCTGAATCCTGCCGAACGTGAGGATAACGCCGATCTGCGGACTGATGGATATGGCCGTTTCTACGGCAAGGGCGAGCGCGAACAGGGCCATACAGCGGAACCGCCCGTATCGCCCAAGGAACACGAAGCTGCGCGCTTTGCCAAGCATATCGCCACTTACCTCGACCAGGCCAGAAATCGCCAACGCTATGACAGGTTGCGCCTCATAGCTGCGCCGGCGTTTCTGGGCCTGCTCAGAAACACCCTGGATGATGAGGTGCGTAAGCTGGTGGAACAGGAACTGGATCAGGATCTGACCAAGGCCAGCGTCCGAGATCTGGAGCAACGGCTGGACCAAGCTTCGCACTGACTGGCTGCGGGTACCAAATTAGCGGGCATTGCAGTAAGCTTGCAGGCTTTATGCATGAATGAGAAGCCATGGCCCAGTATGTAATGTCCATGCTCCGCGTGAGCAAAGTCGTGCCGCCCAAACGGCAAATCATCAAGGATATCTCCCTTTCCTTCTTCCCCGGCGCCAAGATCGGCCTGCTGGGTCTCAATGGGGCCGGCAAGTCCACGGTCCTACGCATCATGGCAGGGGCGGACAAGGATTACGAAGGCGAAGTCCAGCACCAGTCCGGCATCTCAATCGGTTACCTGCCGCAGGAGCCTCAGCTCGATGCCGACAAGACCGTCCGTGAAGAGGTTGAGTCCGGCATGGGCGAAGTAATGGAGGCCCAGCAGAAGCTGGAAGCCATTTATGCCGCTTATGCCGAACCGGACGCTGATTTCGACAAGCTGGCCGAAGAGCAGGCGAAGTATGAAAACATCATCGCTGCCAGCGGTTCCGATGTAGAGCACCAGCTGGAAATCGCGGCCGATGCCTTGCGCCTGCCGCCATGGGAGGCCAAGATAGGCCCGCTGTCAGGCGGTGAAAAGCGCCGCGTGGCCTTATGCAAGCTGCTGCTTTCCAAGCCCGACATGCTGCTGCTGGATGAGCCTACCAACCATCTGGATGCAGAATCAGTCGAATGGCTGGAACAGTTCCTGGTGCGTTTCCCCGGCACTGTAGTGGCCGTCACCCATGACCGTTACTTCCTTGATAACGCAGCCGAGTGGATTCTCGAGCTGGATCGCGGCGAAGGCATTCCCTGGAAAGGCAACTATTCCTCATGGCTGGAACAGAAGGAAGAACGCCTGGCCCAGGAGCAGAAGCAGGAAGACGCTCATCGCAAGTCCATGAAGCAGGAGCTGGAATGGGTACGCCAGGGCGCCAAAGCACGTCAGGCGAAAAGCAAGGCACGTCTCGCGCGCTATGAGGAAATGAGCAGCGTCGAATACCAGCGGCGTAATGAGACCCAGGAAATCTTCATTCCTCCCGGTGAGCGGCTAGGCAACCAGGTTATCGAGTTCAAGAAAGTATCCAAGGGATTCGGCGACCGCCTGCTGATCGATAATCTGAGTTTCAGCGTACCACCTGGCGCCATCGTCGGCGTCATTGGGCCTAACGGCGCAGGTAAATCCACCCTCTTCCGCATGCTGCAAGGTAAGGAGCAACCCGATGCTGGCGAGATCGTCATCGGCCCTACCGTCAAGATGGCCTCGGTAGACCAGACGCGTGAAGGCTTGGATAACAGCAAGACCGTGTTTGAAGCGATATCGGGTGGCGCCGACGTATTGTCGGTAGGCAGGTTCGAAATGCCGAGCCGGGCTTATATCGGACGTTTCAATTTCCGTGGCGGTGACCAGCAGAAGATTGTCGGTCAGTTGTCAGGCGGCGAACGCGGACGTCTGCACTTGGCGAAGACCCTGATTGCAGGCGCCAATGTGCTGTTGCTGGATGAACCTTCGAATGACCTAGATGTGGAAACCTTGCGTGCATTGGAAGATGCGTTGCTGGAATTCGCCGGCTGCGTGCTGGTGACTTCGCACGACCGCTGGTTCCTGGACCGCATTGCGACCCATATCCTGGCCGCGGAAGGTGATTCGCAGTGGACTTTCTTTAACGGGAATTATCAGGAATACGAAGCTGACAAGAAAAAGCGTCTGGGTGAAGAAGGCGCCAAACCCAAACGCATCCGCTACAAGCCGATTACCCGCTGATCGGCTACTGCCAATCAGCATCCAGACGGGGTTTGTGGGGTGCTTTTTTCATGAGCCAATCCCACAGCCTCGGCGGTAGCAGGCGCATGAGGCGTGCGACCACACTCATCTGCCACGGAATGATG
>Ga0196972_1000841_pt1 | contig 11286 bp, 8 predicted proteins | sample S1v_2013CmetaG_FD_148618 | JGI IMG/M metagenome (GOLD analysis project Ga0196972, IMG submission 148618) | Soil microbial communities from Anza Borrego desert, Southern California, United States - S1+v_20-13C | ecosystem: Environmental > Terrestrial > Soil > Desert | place: USA: California... | reverse complement strand
GAAGAGGCGCGGCGCGGCCGGGTCGACGCGGTCGGGCGGCGGCAGCAGCGGATCCTCGTAGGGGGCGATGTCGAGCGTCCAGCGATAGCGGCCGTCCTCGAACGTCCCTTGCTCGCGACCCGGTTGCAGCGCCTCGGCGACGCCGACGCCGGCGAGCAGCGACTGCGCGTGCAGGGCGGCGCGCCCGGCGCGATCGGCCCACGCCACCTGCCGCGCCGCGCCTGACAAGGTGCCCAGGAGGATCGTCAGCGCCAGCGCCAGGATCGCGAACGCGACCAGCACCTCGATCAGCGTGTAGCCGCGCTGCCGCGTCATGGCGGGTCCCCGGCGACCGGGGTCGCGCGCACCTGCCCGGTCAGCCACGCGACCTCGACCCGCCACGCCGCATCGCCGAGCGCGAGCTCGACGCGGCCGCCGGTCGAGGCACCATCGGCGAAGAACAGGATCGCGCCGACGTCCGCTTCCGGCTGCACCTCGCGGGCGCCGACCACGGCCAATGCGAGTTGACTTGGCAATTCGCCCGACCGATCCCTTGGCGCCGTCCAGCGGTGCGCCCGCGGGTCGAGGGTGAAGCGCTGCGGCTCGCCGGTGGCGATCGCCTGCGCGCGGGTGAAGCGCAGCTGCGCCGCGACTTCCTTCGCCGCCGAGCGCAGGCGCATCCCGTCGAAGCCGCCGGTCAGCGCCGCGGCCGCGAGCAGGCTGGCGAGCGCCACCAGCGCAAGCACCAGCACCAGCTCGAGTAGCGTGAACCCCCTCGCCCCGCGCTGCCGCATGCGCTACTCGAACGCGATGTCGGCGTCCACGCTCTCGCCGCCCGGCTGGCCGTCCTTGCCCAGGCTCAACAGGTCGAACGCGCGGCCGTCGCCGGGCGCGCGATACACGTAGGGGTGGTTCCAGGGATCCTTCAGTTCCGCCGCCTTCGCGTACGGGCCGAGCCAGCCGACGGCGTTGGCGCCGTTGTCCACCAGCGCCTCGAGGCTGGGCGGCAGCGCGCCGGTATCCATTTCGTACTGGTCGATCTTCGCCGCCAGCGTCTGCACCTGCGCGCGCGCGAGGTTGACCTTGGCGCGATCGCCGCCGCCGAGGATCCGGCTCGCGGCGAAGGCGACGATGCCGCCGATCAGCACCACCACCAGGATGATCTCGATCAGGGAGAATCCCTGCTGCGTGGCCCGCGCCGGGGACCTGCGGTTCCTGTGCTGCATCTGTGCTTCCTCTGTTGCGTGGGGCATGGGACGACTCAGCCGATGACGTTGGTCAGGTCGTAGATCGGCGTCAGCACCGCGAGGATCACCACCCCGACGATGCCCGCCATGAGCATGGTCACGACCGGCACCAGCGCCGCCAGCATCCGGTCGAGCGCGAGTGAGGTCTCCTGCTCGAAGGTGTCCGCGGTCTTCAGCAGCATCGTGTCCAGCGCGCCGGATTCCTCGCCGACCTGGATCATCTGCAGCGCGAGCCGCGGCAATCGCTTGCCGCGGCCGAGCGCCCCCGACAGGCCGGCGCCGTTGCGCACGAGCTCGCCGGCGGCGTCCACGTCCGCCGCCAGCACCCGGTTGCCGAGCACGTTGCGGGCGATGCCGAGCGCGGTCAGCAGCGGCACCCCGTTGCGCAGCAGGGTGCCGAGCGTGCGCGCCAGGCGCGCGGTCTCGAGCTTGGCGACCAGCGGCCCGGCGAAGCGTCGCCGCAGGATCCATTCGTCGAAGGCGGCGCGGAACGCGGGATCGCGCAGCTTGCGGTCGAACCACCACAAGGCCAGCGATGGAACGACCAGCAGCAGGATCCACCAGTCGCGCACGAACATGCCGAGCCCGAGCACCAGCCCTGAGAACCAGGGCAGCGGGGCGTCGAGGCTGTCGTACATCGCCGCGAACTGCGGCACCACGAAGCCGAGCAGGAACAGCAGGCTGAGCGAGACCATCACCAGCAGGATCGCCGGGTAGATCATCGCATTGACCACGCGGCCCTTCATCGCGCGGCTGCGCTCGAGGTAGTCGGCCAGCCGCGACAGCGTCTCGTGCAGGCTGCCGCCGGCCTCGCCGGCGCGGACCATGTTGACGTAGAGCTTGCCGAAGGCGCCGTGCTGGCGGTCGAGCGCGGTGGACAGCGCGCTGCCGCCGCGCACAGCATCACGGATGTCGGCGATCGCGCGCTTCGCCGCTTCGTCCTCCGGCAGCTCGAGCAGGATCGTCAGCGCGCGGTCCAGCGGTTGCCCGGCACCGAGCAGCGTCGCCAACTGCTGGGTGAACTGCACCAGCCGCTGCCCGGCGAATGGCCTGGGCTCCCACAGCGCGCGCCAGCTCCGGCCACCGCCGCCTTCGCTGGCCAGCCGCGCCTCGACCGGCAGGTGGCCCTGTTCCTGCAGCCGCTGTGCCACTTCCCGGTCGCTGCCGGCTTCCATCTGCCCGTCCAGCATCTCGCCACGGGCGTTGAGCGCCTTGTAGCGGAACAGCGGCATCAGGCGTCCTCGGTCACGCGCAGCACTTCCTCGATCGTGGTCTGCCCGGCGAGCGCCTTGGCGATGCCGTCCTCGTACATCGTGCGCATGCCGGAACCGCGCGCGAGCTGCTCGAGTTCGCCCATGCCGGCGTGGCGCATCACCGCGCGGCGCAGGCCGTCGTCCATCACCAGGAATTCCATGATCGTGGTGCGTCCGAGGTAGCCGGTCGGCGACAGCGGCGAGGGTTTCGGCCGGTACATGTGGATCGTGCCGTCGGGCTGGTAGCGGCGCAGCTCGAAGCGCTCGATCTCTTCCGGCGAGGCGACGTAGCGCTCGGCATGCACCGGCTCGAGCCGCCGCACCAGCCGCTGCGCGAGGATGCCGTTGACCGTGGAGGTCAGCAGGTAGTCCTCGACGCCCATGTCCAGCAGGCGGGTGATGCCGCCGGCGGCGTTGTTGGTGTGCAGCGTCGACAGCACCAGGTGGCCGGTGAGCGCCGACTGGATCGCGATGCGCGCGGTCTCCACGTCGCGCATCTCGCCGATCATGATGATGTCGGGGTCCTGGCGCACGATCGAGCGCAGCGCGTTGGCGAAGTCGAGGCCGATCTGCGGCCGCGCCTGGATCTGGTTGATGCCCTCGATCTGGTACTCGACCGGATCCTCGACGGTGATGATCTTGACGTCCGGCGTGTTCAGGCGCGACAGCGCGGTGTACAGCGTGGTGGTCTTGCCCGATCCGGTCGGGCCGGTCACCAGCAGGATCCCGTGCGGCTGCTCGAGCACGCGCTGGAACTGCGGCAGGAACGCGTCGGTGAAGCCGAGCCGCTCGAAGTCGAAGACCACGGTCTCGCGGTCCAGCAGGCGCATCACCACCGACTCGCCGTGCGCGGTCGGCATCGTCGACACGCGCAGGTCGAGCTCCTTGCCCTGCACGCGCAGCATGATCCGGCCGTCCTGCGGCAGCCGGCGCTCGGCGATGTTGAGCTTGGCCATGATCTTGATGCGCGAGATCACCGCGGCGGTCAGGTTCTGCGGCGGGCTCTCGCCCTCCTCCAGCACGCCGTCGATGCGGTACCGCACCTTGAGCCGGTTCTCGAACGGCTCGATGTGGATGTCGGACGCGCGCAACTCGACCGCGCGCTGGATGACGAGGTTCACCAGCCGGATCACCGGCGCCTCGGAGGCGAGGTCCCTCAGGTGCTCGACGTCGTCGGTGTCGCCTTCGCTGCCCTCGAGGTCGCTGCCGGTCAGCAGCGCACCCATCGCGCTGCGGCCCTGGCCGTGCCAGCGCTCGACCAGGTCGTCGACCTCGGAGCGCAGCGCCACGGCGGGACGGACCTCGCGAGCGGTGGCCAGGCGGACGGCGTCGAGCACGTAGCCGTCCTGCGGGTCGGCCAGCAGCACCTGCACGGCGTCCGCGTCCTCGCCGACGATCACGGCGTGGAACTGCTGCATGAAGCGCAGGCTCAGCGGGGTCGCCTCGGGCGGCTCGTCGGGCAGGTCCCGCGCGGCCACCAGCGGCAGCCCCAGCACCTGGGCCGCCGCTTCGGCGTGGTCGCGTTCCGACACCAGCCCGAGGCGCGACAGCAGGCCGAGCAGGCTGCCGCCGGTCTCTTCCTGGAGGCGGCGGACGCGGGCGAGATCGGGATCCTTCAGGCGTCCGCGCGCGAGCAGGGCGGCGACGATGCGCTCGTCGGCGCCCACCGCATCCGTTGCGCCGGCCTCGTTGGCGACTGCGTCCACGCCCATCCCTCCGTCGGACCCCGGACTCTATCAGGTCGTTCCGGGGCGCCTACCAATTCAGCTTCGCGCGAGCGGCTCAGCCCAGGGCGGCGCGGGCGTTGCGGAACATGCGCAGCCAGGGGGAGTCGTCGGGCCAGTCGCGCGGGGCCCAGCTGAAGTTGACGGTGCGCGGCGTGCGTTCCGGGTGCGGCATCAGGATGGTGACGCGGCCGTCGTCCGTGGTGAGGCCGGCGACCGCGTTGGGCGAGCCGTTGGGGTTGGCCGGATAACTCGTGGCCACGCTGCCGTCGCCCTCGACGAAACGCAGCGAGACCCGTGCCGCCGCCGCGTCCACCGGCGTGTCGAATTCCGGGCGGCCCTCGCCATGCGCCACCGACACCGGGATCCGCGAGCCGGCCATGCCGCGCAGGAACAGCGAGGGCGACTCGACCACCTCCAGCAGCGCCAGCCGCGCCTCGTACTGCTCGCTGCGGTTGCGCAGGAAGCGCGGCCAGTGCTCCGCGCCGGGGATGATCGCGCTCAGCTGGCTGAGCATCTGGCAGCCGTTGCAGACGCCGAGGGCGAAGCCGTCGCCGCGGGCGAAGAACGCCTCGAACATCTCGCGCAGGTGCGGGCGTTCGAGGATGCTGGTGGCCCAGCCGCGGCCGGCGCCGAGGACGTCGCCGTAGCTGAAGCCGCCGCAGGCGGCAAAGCCCGCGAAGTCGTCGAGGCGCACGCGGCCGGCGACCAGGTCGCTCATGTGCACGTCGAAGGCGCGGAAGCCGGCGCGCTCGAACGCCACCGCCATCTCCACCTGGCCGTTGACGCCCTGCTCGCGCAGCACCGCGACCTTCGGCTTCGCGCCGGTGGCGATGAACGGCGCGGCGATGTCGTCGGCCGGGTCGAACGACAGCTGCGGGCGCAGCCCCGCCGCCTCGAAGCGCCGCGCGTGCTCGCGTTCCTCGTCGGCGCAGCCCGGGTTGTCGCGCAGGCGCTGGATCGCGTGCGTCACCGACCACCAGGCGTCGAACAGTTCGTCCCAGCGCCACTGCGCCAGCGTCTCGTGGTCGTCGAGCACCCGCACCTGCGGCGCGCTCGTCGGCCGCGCGATGCGCTGCGCGCAATCCACCAGGCCGTGGCGCGCGACGAGGTCGGCAAAGGCCGCGCGATCCTCGCTGGCGATCTGCACGATCGCGCCCAGCTCCTCGTTGAACAGCGTGCGGAACACGTCCTCGATGCGGTCCGCGCCCCAGCCGTCGAGCACGATGTCCAGGCCGACTCGCGAGCAGAACGCCATTTCCGCCAGCGCGGCGAAGGCGCCGCCGTCGGAGCGGTCGTGGTAGGCGAGCAGCAGGCCGTCCTCGCGGGCGTCGCGCACGAGCTCGAAGAAGTGGCGCAGGCGTTGCGGATCGTCGAGGTCCGGCACGCCGAGGCCGTCGCCTTCGCCGCTGAAGGCCGGCAATGCGCGCGGGCCCTGGGTCGCCTCGGGATGGCATTGCGCGAGGATCGAGCCGCCCAGGCGCTGGCGGCCGCCGCCGAGGCCGATCAGCCACAGCTCGCTCTCGGCCTCGCGATCGAGCAGCGGCGTCAGTTGCCGGCGCACGTCCGGCACCGGCGCGAAGGCGGTGACCACCAGCGACACCGGCGACACCGACTTGCGCGGGACGTCGCCGTCGCGCCATTGCGCCTGCATGGACAGCGAGTCCTTGCCGACGGGAATGCCGAGGTCCAGCTCCGGGCAGAGTTCCAGGCCGAGCGCGCGCACGGCGTCGAACAGCCGCGCGTCCTCGCCGTCGTGGCCCGCGGCCGCCATCCAGTTCGCCGACAGCTTGATCCGTTCCAGCGATTCCACCGGCGCCGCGCAGAGGTTGGTGATCGCCTCGCCGACCGCCATGCGCGCGGCAGCCGCGGCATCGAGCAGGGCCAGCGGCGCGCGCTCGCCGATCGCCATCGCTTCGCCGGCATGGCCCTCGTAGTCCGACAGCGTGATCGCGCAATCGGCCACCGGCAGCTGCCAGGGGCCGACCATCTGGTCGCGCGCGGTCAGCGCGCCGACGCTGCGGTCGCCGATCGTCACCAGGAACGACTTGGCGGCGACCGTCGGGTGGGCGAGCACGCGCAGCGCCGCGCCGTGCAGGTCGAGCGAGGTGGTGTCGAGCGACGGCCAGCGCGGCGGCGCCGGATGCGCGGTGTCGCGGTGCATCTTCGGTGCCTTGCCGAACAGGACGTCCATCGGCAGGTCGATGGGCAGGTCGCCGCCGACGTTGCCGGGCGCCGCGCCATGGCCGACCACCAGCCGCTGCTCCTCCGTCGCCACGCCCACCACCGCGAACGGGCAGCGTTCGCGCAGGCAGAGCGCCGCGAACTCGGCGACGCGCGCCTGCGGCAGGCCGAGCACGTAGCGCTCCTGCGATTCGTTGCACCACAGCTGCAGCGGCGACAGCGAGGGATCGTCGGTCGGCACCTGGCCGAGGTCGATGATGCCGCCGACGCCAGAGTCGTGCAGCAGCTCGGGGATCGCGTTCGACAGGCCGCCGGCGCCGACGTCGTGGATCGACAGGATCGGGTTGTCGTCGCCGAGCCCGGCGCAACGGTCGATCACTTCCTGGCAGCGGCGCTCCATCTCCGGGTTGTCGCGCTGCACGCTGGCGAAATCGAGTTCCTCGGCGCTGTCGCCCGAGGCGACCGAGCTGGCGGCGCCGCCGCCCAGGCCGATCAGCATCGCCGGCCCGCCCAGCACCACCACCGCGTCGCCCGGCGACAGCGGCCGCTTGGCGACCATGCCGCGGTCGATCGCGCCGAGGCCGCCGGCGAGCATGATCGGCTTGTCGTAGGCGCGGTCCAGGCCCTCGCCCTCGCGCAGTTCGAAGCTGCGGAAGTAGCCGTTGAGGTTGGGCCGCCCGAATTCGTTGTTGAACGCCGCCGCGCCGAGCGGACCGTCGACCATGATCTCCAGCGCGCTCGCCATCCGCGGGTTCAGCGCGCGCGCGCTTTCCCAGGGCTGCGGCAGCGCCGGGATGCGCAGGTGCGACACGCTGAAACCGCACAGCCCGGCCTTCGGCTTGCCGCCGCGGCCGGTCGCGCCTTCGTCGCGGATCTCGCCGCCCGCGCCGGTCGAGGCGCCGGGGAACGGGGCGATCGCGGTCGGATGGTTGTGCGTTTCCACCTTGATGCAGAACGCGCTGTCGGCCAGCGGCTCGGCGCGGTATTCGTGCGACTGCGGATCGGGCCGGTAGCGCCGCGCGGGGTAGCCGGCGACCACCGCGGCGTTGTCGCTGTACGCGGTGAGCGTGTGCTCCGGCGTCGCCGCGTGGGTCTGCTTGATCATCCGGAACAGCGACAGCGGCTGGCCGCTGGCCTGCAGCTGCTCGCGCCCGTCGATGGTCCAGGTGGCGTTGAAGATCTTGTGCCGGCAATGCTCCGAGTTCGCCTGCGCGAACATCATCAGCTCGACGTCGCTGGGATCGCGCCCGAGCTCGGCGAAGCGCGTGCGCAGGTAGTCGATCTCGTCGTCGGCCAGCGCCAGTCCCAGGCGCGCGTTCGCGCCCTCGAGTCCAGCCAGCGGGATCCTGGCCAGCGCGCCGCGCGCGGGCATCGCGAACAGGGCGTCGCCCTGCGCCTCGTCCTCGAGCAGCGATTGGGTCATCGGGTCGTGCAGCAGGCGGGCCACGGCGGCCTGCAGCGCCGGATCCGACGGCCAGCCGGCAAGGTCCAGCCGCGTGCCGCGCTCGACGCGCTTCACCGGCAGGTTGGCGCCGTGCAGCAGTTCGGTGGCCTTGCTGGCCCAGGGCGAGATCGTGCCCAGCCGCGGCACCGCGTAGCGGGAGATCGCGCCTTCCGCGCGCGGGGCGCGGGATTCGCCCGCCTCCAGGATGCGCTGCAGCACCGTGACGTCGGGGCAGGCGCCCGGCTCGGGCTCGACCCAGCAGGTGAACCAGGCGCCGAGGAGCCGGAGGTCGGTGGCGATGGCCGAAAGGCGGGCTTGCAGCCGCTCGCGGCGGAACGGCGACAGGGCCGGATGGCCCTCGAGGACGATCATGTCCGGCGGGTTACCGTGGCGAACGGGCCGCCATTGTACTAGCGGCTGCCGGTGGCGGTGCTCGCCACGGGGGCCTTGCCGGCGGCCAGCTGGTCCAGCGCCGCTCGAAGCTGCTCCGGCGGCAGGTAACCGCCCAGCGCGGTGCCGTCCGGGGCGAGGATCATCGGCGTGCCGGTCAGGCCCATCCGCTGGCCCAGACGGTACTGCAGCGCGACGGGATTGGTGCACTCGCGCGTCGGCACCGGGCGGTCGTTCTTGGCGTCGGTCAGGGCCTGCTTCGGGTCCGCGGCGCACCACACCGACACCATCTTCCGGTAGTCGTCGCTTCCCAGGCCCATGCGCGGGAAGGCGACGTACTGCACGGCGATGCCCTGCTGGTTGATGCGGGCGATCTCGCCGTGCAGCTTGCGGCAGTAGCCGCACTCGATGTCGGTGAACACCGTCACCGTGTACTTCGGGTTCGCCGGCGCGAATACGATCCGGTCCTCCAGCGGCATGTCGCGCATCAGCTCGACGCGCAACGCCTTCATTGCCTCCTCGCCCAGGTCCTTGCGCGCGGCGATGTCGTAGGCGGTGCCCTGCAGCAGGTACTTGCCGTCGTCGCTGACATAGACCACCTGGCCGCCGATGATCGCGGCCTGGAAGCCGGGGATCGGCGCATCGACCACGCGTTCGATCGGCATCGCCGGATCCAGCGAGCGCAGCGCTTCCCGCGCCCGCGCTTCCGGGGTGTTGGCGGCGGGCCTGGCCGCCACCCTGGCGGCATCGGCCCCCGTGGCGTTGGCGGTGGAAGGGGGCGACTGGTCGCCGGCACAGGCACCGAGGCTGACGCCCGCGAGCGCGAGGAACAGGAGGGATTTCATGCGCCCATTGTGGCACGCGGCAGCCGGCGGGACGCTGACTGGCGGCTGCCGGTCAACCCCGCGGATGGTGCTTCCGGTGAAGGCGCTTGAGCTGTTCGCGGGCCACCAGCGTGTAGATCTGGGTGGTGGACAGCGAGCTGTGGCCGAGCAGCATCTGCAGGGTGCGCAGGTCGGCGCCGTGGTTGAGCAGGTGGGTGGCGAAACTGTGCCGCAACCCGTGCGGGCTGATCCGCGCCGGGTCGATGCCCGCGGCGGCCGCGTGCCGCTTCACCAGCGACCAGAACTGCTGCCGCGTCGGCGCCTCGCCACCGGCGTTCACGAACAGCGCCGGCACCGCCCGCTTGCCCGCGAGCGCCGGACGGGCGCTGTCCAGGTAGCGGCCCAGCCAGTGCTGCGCTTCCTCGCCCAGCGGCACCAGCCGTTCGCGGCCGCCCTTGCCCTGCACCCGCAGCACGCCCTGCCGCAAGTTGAGCGCGGTCGCCGGCAGCCCGACCAGCTCGCTGACCCGCAGTCCGCAGGCGTACATCAACTCCAGCATCGCGCGGTCGCGCAGGCCTTCCGCGGTGCCGGTGTCGGCCGCCGCGAGCAGCGCCTCGACCTGGGCTTCGGGCAGCGCCTTGGGCAGCGAGCGCGGCAGCTTCGGCGGCTCCAGCAGCGCCGTCGGGTCGTCGCGGCGCAGGCCGCGGCGCAGCGCGTGGGCGTAGAACGCGCGCAGCGCGGAGAGGAGCCTGGCGTTGCTGCGCGGCTGGTAGCCGTCGCGGGTGCGCGCGGCGAGGTAATCGAACAGCGTGGCGCGGTCGGCGCCGAGCAGGCCGCCGCCGGCGCCGTCGCGCCAGCGCGCGAGGCCTTCCAGGTCGCGGCGGTAACTGGCCAGGGTCTGCCGCGACAGGCCGGATTCGGCCCAGCTGCCGTCGAGGAAGGCCTCGATCGCGGCGGCATCGGCGTCGCGCAGCGGCGCCATCGCCATCGCGTGGCTGCGACGTTCGGCGGGCGAGGTCGCCGCCATCTCAGCGAGCCGATCCGCGCCGCGGATGCCGGACCAGGCGCGTGCCGCTGGCGCGGTCGTGCCACGCCAGGCGCCCGCGATCGAACCAGGCCCACCAGAAACCGGCGCCGGCCGCGAGCAGCGACAGCGTGCCGATCGCATAGCGGATCGCCAGCGCTCGCCAGCCCGCGGGGCCGCCAGCCGCCGCGACGACCTGCAGCCGCCAGGGCCGCATGCCCAGCGTCTGACCGCCGCGATGCCAGCTGATCACCGCATACGCGCCGGCAAGGCACCAGCACACCAGCCACAGCAGCCATTGCAACGCGCTGAAGGGGGCGATGTTCTCGCGGGGGTCGTGGTGGCCGAGGTAGGTGTGGCCGAAGGTGAACGCGGCCGAGGCCAGCATCCACATCGCGATCGCCGGCAGCGCGTCGTACACCAGCGCCAGCATCCGCCAACCCACCAGCGCCTTCGGCCGCACGTCGCCCCTACCCCGAGCGCCGCTGGAACAACACCGCCGAGATCCCCAGCATCAACACCGGCGGCAGCAGGTAAGCGACACGGAAGTCGAACTTGAACACCACGGCGAGCCGCACGAACTGCGCCTGCAGCAGCCAGAACCCGAGCGCGAACACCACGCCCACGAACAACCGCCGCCCCAGGCCGCCGCTGCGCAAAGTCCCGAACGCGAACGGCACGGCGGCCAGGCACAGCGCCAGTACGTTGAAGGCATAGAACCACCGACCCCAGTACGGCTCCTCGTAGTCGCTGGCGTCGAGGCCGTTGCGGTGGCGGTACTCGATGCTGCTTTTCAGCGCCGAGGAGGTCAGGCCCGACGGACGCACCACGCTCGCCGCGAGCGCGGTGGGATCCAGCCGCGATTCCCAGCGCTCCTCCAGCGAATCGGTCTGCGTCACCGAGCGCGCCTCGAACCAGGTGCGGCGCACGTCGCGCAGCCGCCAGCCGCCGGCGCGGTGCTCGGCGGTCGCCGCGCGCGCGATCGACTCGAGCCGCCCGTCATCGTCGAACTCGTAGAGGTGGACGTCGCGCAGCTGCAGCCAGGTCTCGCCGCCGGCGCTGTGCTCCTCGCCGCTGCCGGCGTTGAGGAAGGTGTTGCCTTCGCGCGCCCACAGGCCCGAGTACTGCGCCACGATCAGGTCCGGCGACTTCGCGGAAGCCTTGAGCGCATCGGCGCGGCGCTGGCCCCAGGGCGCAAGCGTCTCGCCGTTGACGAC